>JACKQG010004270.1_pt1 | contig 16685 bp, 14 predicted proteins | sample 8237621 | NCBI WGS metagenome assembly JACKQG01 (sample SAMN15677084, study PRJNA649215) | marine metagenome | biome: marine; feature: Black Sea; material: saline water; isolation source: suspended particulate matter (SPM) from the Black Sea western gyre | collected 2013-06-09/2013-06-10 | depth...
TCTTAGGTCGGAAGTATAAATGAATTACTTGTCACAAGCTCTTCGATCCGTCTCCATTCCACTACGCCGTGACTGGCTTATGACAAGATAATTCTTTTGTAGTGCATTCGCAAGCTAGCGGAATGAAGTCCAGTCTGTATATTAATATGAGAGAATGGCGCGCCCGCCCCGATTCGAACAGGGAACCGTCTGATCCGTAGTCAGGTGCTCTATCCAGTTGAGCTACGGGCGCAGAAGATTGTATAAAATATGTTTGGTGCAGAAGAGGGGACTCGAACCCCTACATCCTTACGGACACAAGATCCTTAGTCTTGCGCGTCTGCCAGTTCCGCCACTTCTGCACAAGAAAAAATTATTGGTCTTGGGTTCCGGATTCTTCCGGTATCACCTCGAAACCTTCAGGTAGAGTCGCAGGTACTTCTTGAGGCGTCTGGTCTGTTTCGTCTATTTCCTTCTGAAGCTCCTCAGATACCTGTCCGGCTTCTTTTTGCAATCTAGTTGTCTTAAGGGTCATGGCGAGTAGAATGGTAATTACAATAAAAGATACACCAAGAACACGTGTGGTTTTCTTTAGGAAATTGGAAGCGGTTTGTCCGCCAAAGAGCGTGTCTCCACCTCCGCCACCAAAAGCACCGCCAAGTCCTCCGCCTTTGCTGGATTGCAAAAGCACTGAGACGATCAAAGCAATACAGATGATCACATGTATAATAAGTAATATCGTGTACATAAATTTTAACCTAAGTCATTTTTAATGGAACATAAAAGCAATAGCTGGCATTTTACTGTCAAATTATTTAAAGAAATTTGAGAGGATGTCAAGTGGTGGGATCATCTCGTTGATTTATGTTTAAATTACATCATGCAGGGTCATTTCCCAGAAATAAGTAATATCCTGAAGGTGCGAATGTGTATTCATACCTTCTACTTCATGAATTTATAGTTCGTGCCAATCTTTTCATACACTTCTTCAATGGTTTTTGATGCGATCTTTTGGCTATGTGCAATACCTTCTGTGAGGACATCCTTAATATAACTCATATTATTAAGAAGCTTCCCCTTTTTCTCTCTGATCGGAGTAAGCTCTTGAGCAATATTTTCAGAAAGTATCTTTTTGCATTGTAAACACCCAATTCCTGCAGTGCGGCACCCTTCAGCACAATAGGCAATTTGTTCGTCAGTTGAGAAAAGCTGATGCAAGGAGAAAAGATTACACACTTCAGGATCACCCGGATCAGTCTTGCGGATTCTTTGAGGATCTGTCACTGCAACTGAAAGTTTTTTCCAGATCTCTTCGGGAGTGTCATCAATATACAGGCAGTTATTGAGAGATTTACTCATCTTTGCCTGTCCGTCCAGACCTCTTATTAAAGCACCCTTTTGGATAATTGCTTTTGGCTCAGGGAAGAGTTCACCAAATGTGTTATTAAATCTACGAACGATCTCTCTCGTCAATTCAAGATGTGGAAGCTGGTCTTCGCCGACAGGAACTGCATGAGCTTTGTATAGGATGATATCCGCAGCCATGAGTGCGGGGTAATCCATCAAACCCATATTAATATTATCTTTGAATCGTTTGGATTTATCCTTAAAAGTCGGCACTCTTTCAAGCCATGAAACAGGAGTAACTGTATTCAATATCCATGTCAGCTCAGTATGCTCTTTAACTTTTGATTGGATCATGAGCACACATTTTTTCGGGTCAAGTCCTGCAGCAAGATAGGTCGCAGCACAATCGATCACACGTCCTTCCATCCCTTCGGGATCATAGGGAATGGTCATAGAGTGGTAATCAACAATACCCCAGACGCAGTCGTACTCATCCTGAAGTCCTATCCAGTTCTTGATCGCACCAAGGTAATTTCCAATATGCAATTTTCCGCTGGGCTGTATGCCGCTAAAGATTCTTTTTCTCATGCTGTTACTCCTAATTTATTCACTTATTTTGCCGGATGAGCGATGAGATCATACTCAAGACTATCGACAATTTCTACTTCAACAATGTCACCAACATTCACGTCAGCTTCCTCAAGAAATACAATACCGTCTATATCCGGAGCGTCGAATTCTGAACGGCACTCATAGATTTTAGGTTTAATTTTCTTGTCAACAATAACGGACAACTTCTTTCCGATAAAACTTTCCAATCTGTCCTGTGAGATCGTTTTTTGTGCTTTCATCAATTTTTCAAATCTTTTTTGTTTGATATATTCGGGAACTTGGTCCGGTAAAGAAGCAGCTTTCGTGCCATTTTCCTGATAATATTTAAATGCACCGAGCCGATCGAATTTCTGTTCCTGGACAAAACCATGAAGTTCTTCAAAATCCTTTTCAGTTTCACCGGGGAATCCCACGATAAAAGTTGTTCTGATGGTAAGTTCAGGAACGAGATTGTGGATCATGTCAAGAGCTTGTATAATATCCTTTTTGGAAGTTTTGCGATTCATTTTTTTTAGAATTTTATCGCTTATATGTTGTAGAGGTATATCGAGATATTTGCAAATTCTCTTGCTGTTTTTAATCGTTAAAAGCAGTTCTTTTGTGATGTGTTGAGGATTCAAATATAAAAGACGCAGCCAACTGAGATCATTGGTCTTGTCAAGAGTAAGTAGAAGTTCATTTAGTCGGCTTTCACCATAAATATCAACTCCGTAATTTCCAATATCCTGAGCGATCACAATTGTTTCTTTCACTCCTTGGTCAACTAATTGCTGAGCTTCATCTACAATTTCATTGATCGGCTTGCTGCGAACCGGTCCGCGAATGAATGGTATTGCACAATAAGAGCAGAAATTTTCACAGCCATCACTGATACGTAGATATGCATAATGCGGTGGCGTAAGAATATAGCGATTGTCTTCATAAGAAGTATCTGAGTTTAGAACTTCCTTTATATGAGAAATTTCAGACAGATCCAGAAACTGATCGACTTCAGGTATCGATTTTTTCAGCTCCTCTTTATACCTTTGGACAAGACATCCGACAACGATTAATTTCTTGCAATTACCTTCTTTTTTAAAACGCACAAAATCCAATATTACATCTATTGATTCTTCCTTTGCCGGTTGAATGAATCCGCAGGTGTTCACTATGAGTACTTCCGCTGTTTTGGGATTGCTCACAAGCTTGTAACCTACGTCCTGAATATTTGAGACAATCACTTCACTGTCCACCAAGTTTTTGGGACATCCAAGTGTTTCTATATAAAATAATACTTTTTTTCTTGCCATGAATAAATCCTAAACCTATTTTGTATAAGAAGCAAGAAATAAAAAACTTGCTTCAAAATTTATGGTCTCAGAAAAATGTCATCTAAACTAAAACTAATTAAATTTATAAGAGGTTTTTATGTCAAAGAAATGTGAAATATGCGGAAAAAGCCCAATGTTTGGTCATAATAGAAGTAAATCAGACAGACGCACGAACCGTCGCTGGAATCCGAACCTTCAGAGAATTTCAGTTGAAGTAGATGGAACCGTTAAGAAAATGACGGTCTGTACGAGCTGTATCAAGAGCGGAAAAGTAAAAAAAGCATAACGAAATTGGAGGTTAAGTATATGTTCCACCAAAGAGTGAAATATTTATTGATCATTCTTTTGTTGGTAATTTGTTTTTCGACAACTGCATTTGCATCTATTCCACTTGTAGATAATGATGGACACAGTCCATTTGTAAAGATAGTTGATGATCTTATTAGTACGGTAGTTAACATCAAGGTTGAATGGGAAGTTCAAAGTAACTACAAGCAGTTCTCATCCCCACTTCCTTTTAATGAAGATTTCTTCAAATTTTTCTTTCCTGAGCCGGAAAATAAGAGACGTACTGTAGGATATGGTTCCGGATTTATTTTCAGAAAAGATGGGAATGACGTGTACATTCTTACCAATAATCACGTGGTAGGCAAGAGTGAAGATGCAAAGATAACGGTAACCTCGCATGACCAAATGCGCTATGATGCGGAAGTCGTTGGACTGGATGATAAAACAGACATTGCAGTGATCAGAATTGTTGTTGATAAAGATGCTGATATTTCCATAGCTTCTCTTGGCGACTCTGACTGGATACAAGTGGGCGACTGGGTCATTGCAATTGGAAATCCATTTTCGGAAAATCTTCGAGGTACAGTTACGACCGGTGTGGTGAGTGCCAAAGGACGTGCCAATCTCAATTTTGGTGCAGATTCTCCGGTTTATCAGGATTATATTCAAACCGATGCTGCAATCAATCCCGGTAATAGCGGCGGTCCACTTGTGGATATTCACGGCAAAGTGATCGGCATCAATGCTGCAATTTCTTCTGTGAGTGGCGGAAACATCGGCATTGGTTTTGCAATCCCAATAAATATTGTTAAAGTGCTTATTGATGATCTTATTGATAAAGGATTTGTAGAAAGAGCATATCTTGGTATTCTTCCTCAGGAAATAACACCTGCTCTGCAGAAAAGTCTTGATCTGCCTAATCTTGAAGGCGTACTGATCGGCAAGGTCGAAGATGATACTCCAGCCCAAAAAGCCGGATTAAAAAAACGGGATGTTATTATCGAGTTTGATGACGAACCCGTGAAAAATTTAAATAAATTCAGATTAATGGTTGCAAACAAACAGGTTGGCGATAAGATCTCAATGAAGATCATACGTGATGGAAAAGAGCTTACTAAAACTGCAAAACTGGAATCCTTTCCTGAATCCAGCATTTCATCCAAACCTCAATCCGCAGATGATACAAAATCCTGGCTCGGCATCGAGGTTAAGGGGCTGGACTCCGATTTTGCCAAGCAGTTCAACTTGAATATTGACAAAGGTGTGATAGTCTCTAAAATTGACATCGATTCTCCCGCCTATGATTCCAATCTCAATGTTGGCGATGTTATTCTCGAACTCGGAGATGAGGAGATAGAGAGCACGAAAGATTATTTCAAAGTTGTTGAAAAAATGAAGGATGATGACACTGATTCTATGCTTCTCTATGTATTGACTCCTCCCCAGTTCTATCATTATGTTGCGATAAAAGTTCAATAAATAGCTATCTTGCAAAAAGGGAATAAGATTAAGATCAAAGACGTTAATTGGTAGTACCATTCAACTAAACTAAAGAATTTTGGCAGCAAAAATTATTCCGATGAATCCTGCTGAGGACAGGGGATTGCAAAAATATCTCTCCGATATAGCAGATTTCCCCATACTGAGCCGCGAAAAAGAGCGCGAGCTGGTTGCTAAAGCTCAGTCCGGAGATGAGAAGGCAATGAATAAACTAATTGAAAGTAATCTCAAATTCGTAGTCAAAGTTGCAAGTAAATTCCAGGGAAAAGGGCTGAGTTTATCCGAACTCATCAGTGAAGGTAATCTGGGTCTGATAAAAGCAATTAAACGGTTTGATCTGAGTAGGGAAACAAAACTCATTACCTATGCGGTATGGTGGATACAGCAGTCAATTCAGTATGCTATTTATGAGAAAAACCGGCTCATTAGAATTCCTGCAAAGACCATAACGACCATAAGCAAGATCCGTGACGCTCGAAGAAAGCATCGTGCAAAAAGTGGTGAGGAAGCTACTGTAGAAGAAATTGCAAAACAAGTTGATGTCAAAAAAGAAAAAGCACAGGAACTGATGAATACGACTACGGATATTGTTCCTCTCGAAAATATGTATGGAGAATCTGATGCTCTCTCACGAATGGCTGCGAAAAAAGTCACTGCACCCTCTTATCACGAAGATGTCAGCGATCCTAAAAAGATATATTACAGAAAGAAACTGCACGATAAGATCAATAAAAAGATCAAAACCCTAAATCCAAGAGATGCGAGAATAATTCAGGAATACTTCGGCTTCGGTGATGATGATAAGGGAAAAAACTTTGCACAGATCGCACGCGGACTTGGACTATCCCGCGAGCGTGTACGTCAGATATTCAAACAGATATTGGAAGAGCTACGCAAGGAAACCATCGACGAGGTGGATATAGATTATCTGTTAGGGATTTGATACTCATTTGAGTTTTCTGTTCCTGACAGAGAGCAGTCATGCACTGCTCTTTTTTAGTATATATAAGAAGTACATAACTCAATGGACAAAACTTGACAGCATAAAGTGCTGTTAAAAATCGGGCTTCTAACCGATTTCCATCGCTGAATGTCAAAGGAGCAACCGTGAAAGAAATGGAAAAAGTATATAATCCTCATTTGATTGAGAAGAAATGGTATAAATTCTGGATTGACAAAGAGCTTTTTCATGCTGAGGTTAATCCTCAGAAAAAGCCCTATACTATTGTGATTCCACCTCCCAATGTTACAGATATTTTGCACATGGGTCATGTACTAAATAATACACTTCAGGATATAATGATACGCTTCAAAAAGTTGCAGGGTTTTGAAACCCTCTGGCTTCCGGGAACAGATCATGCTGGTATCGCTACGCAAAATGTTGTTGAACGCGATCTTGAAAAACAGGGCAAAAATCGTCACGATCTTGGACGAGAGCAACTTATCGAGCTTATCTGGAAATGGCGAAAAACAAAGGGCGGTCGCATTCTCGATCAACTTAGGCGTCTCGGTGCGAGCTGCGACTGGAGGAGAGAGCGTTTCACTATGGATGAAGGACTCTCCAATGCAGTTAATGAAGCGTTTATTTCACTTTATAAAAAAGGTCTTATCTATCGTGGGGAATATATTATAAACTGGTGCCCACGCTGTAATACGGCACTTTCTGATGTCGAAGTTGAGCACGAAGACAAGGCATCCCATCTTTGGTATATAAAATATCCTCTTAAAGATAGAAAACACGAATTTATAACCGTTGCCACAACACGTCCCGAAACTATGCTCGGAGATACAGCAGTTGCGGTCAACCCAAAGGATCCTCGCTTTGCAGAGCTTATCGGTAAGACTTTGATCCTTCCGCTGACCAATCGGGAAATTCCAATAATTGCCGATGAGTTTGTTGATAAAGAGTTTGGAACCGGCTGCGTTAAGGTTACTCCAGCTCATGATCCTAATGACTTTGATATGGCTATGCGTCACGATCTGCCGAAGATCACAGTTATTAATGAGAACGGTGTTATGAACGAAAATGCCGGTGCAGAGTATGCAGGCATGGATATATTTGAATGCCGAGAAAAGGTCATTATGGATCTGAAAGAAAGCAAATTGCTCGATAAGATCGAGGATTACCAGCACAGTGTCGGGCATTGCTACAGATGTAAAACAGTTATTGAGCCATATCTTTCAAACCAATGGTTCGTCAAGATGAAACCCCTTGCGCAAAAGGCGATGCAGGTTATCGAAGAAGGAAAGATTACGATACATCCGCCACGATATAAAAAGGTCTTTTTCAACTGGCTGGAAAATATTCGGGATTGGTGTATTTCCCGTCAAATATGGTGGGGACATAGGATACCTGTTTATTATTGTGATGACTGCGGGGAGATCATAGTAGCAAAAGAAAAACCTGAAGCGTGTCCAAAGTGTCAAAGCACTCATATTCATCAGGATCCTGATGTTCTGGACACCTGGTTCTCGTCATGGTTATGGCCCTTTTCAGCTCTTGGTTGGCCCGAAAAAACTCCTGAACTAGAATATTTCTATCCCACCGATCTGCTTGTCACAGGTTATGATATTCTTTTCTTCTGGGTTGCACGTATGATCATGGGCGGCATGGAAATGACGGAAGAGATTCCCTTCAAATCAGTTTATCTTCATGGTCTAGTTCTCGATGAGAATGGCGTTAAAATGAGCAAATCCCTTGGTAATTCTCCAGATCCAATTGACGTCATAGAAAAATACGGCACTGATGCACTCAGGTTCAGCATGGTCTTCAATACTCCTAAGGGAAATGATGTAATGTATTCTGATGCACTTATTGAAACCGGCAGAAACTTCGCAAACAAGATCTGGAATGCTGCTCGATTTGCACTCACAAATGCTGCAGAGATCGACGGATTGCCGGATGAATCTGAAGAGTCGATCGAGCTTACGGATAAATGGATACTTCATAGATTAAATGAAGTCAAAAAAGCTGTTAATAGTGCATATGAGGAGTACCGTTTCCTCGATGTAACTCATCAGCTATATGAGTTTTTCTGGAATGAGTACTGCGCCTGGTATCTTGAGATAATCAAGGACAGATTCTATAAGTCTGATGATTTGGCATCCAGGAAAATGGCGAAATATCTTATGCTGAAAGTTTTGAATGAATCTCTAAAAATGCTTCATCCGATCATGCCCTTTATTACTGAAGAAATATGGCAGCGGGTTAAGGAATTTTATCCTTCCGAAACAGCAGAATCGATCTTGCTTTCTGAATTTCCAGTTTCTGTAGATGAGGATAACTATCTGAAAGAATCAGAGCAGATGCAGCTCATCTTTAAGATGATCACAGCGATTAGAAGTATTCGAAAAGACATGAATGTCTCACCATCTGAATATGTTGAGATCGTTATAAAAGACATCGTTTCTGCTCGTTGTACGATTTTGCAGGATAATCGCCATTACATAAAAGTCATGGCAAAAGTCGATGAAATCTATATTGGTGACGATGCGGTAAAACCTGAAAAATCAGCTACAACTGTTGTTGACGACATCGAAATATACATGCCGTTAGAAGGCATTATTGATCTTGAAAAAGAGCGTGAACGGCTTATGAAGAAGCTGTCCAAGGTCGAGAACAGTCTGTTAAAATGTGTTGGCAAATTGAATAATGAGAATTTTGTAAATAACGCACCTGCTCAGATCCTTGAACAGGAGAAGGAAAGAAAAGAGCAGCTTGAAAATACAATAGAAAAGCTGAAAGCAAATATTTCCTTCCTTGAATAACTCATAATTAGTTATTTGACATAGGTGTGCACTACACATAAATATGTGCGAAAGTGGCGGAACTGGTAGACGCGCTGGACTTAGAATCCAGTGGCCGAGAGGTTGTAGGGGTTCGAGTCCCCTCTTTCGCACCAAGTTTAATAAAACATAAAGGAATATAGAATGGAATTGAAACCAAAAGTTGAAAATGTGAGTCAAACCAAGAGAAAAGTGAGTTTCTCAGTACCGAAAGATGTTGCTCAAAAAGATTATGAAACTACGCTCAAGGGCTTCAAGCAGTATGTGTCTCTCCCCGGATTTCGTAAAGGGAAAGCTCCGCTGAAAACGATTGAAAGAATGTACAAAGATCAGATAAAACAGGGATTTTTTGAAGATGCTATACCAAAATATTATAAGCAAGCATTGGAAGAACTGGGTAAAATGGGTGTCAATCCCATCAATCAGGGAGTCCTTGAAGATACAGACTGGGAGCCCGAAAAAGATATGGAATTATCCTTCACTTTCGAGGTCAACCCCGATATTGAGCTGAATGAATACAAAAATTTTTCTGTGGAATTCGAACCCGAAAAAGTAACCAAGAAGATGATCGATGATGAACTTTCTCGATTACAGGAAAGTTATGCAACAATCTCAGATAAGGATGCTCCATCTGAAAAGGGTGATGTTATCAACTATACTGTTTTGAAATTCGATGGAAAAGAGATCACAAAAAAAGATGAGAGTTCCTACAAAATAGGGCAGGAAACTTATGGGAAAGCTTTTGACAAAGCGCTTATCGGTGCGGAAAAAGGTAATGAGATCATTGCAACTGTTGAACTGGTTTTAAAAAATGATACAGAAAAGTCAGAAAAGAAAGAGATGGTACTCAAAGTCAATGAAGTGAAGAAAGTTGAGCTTCCCGAACTGAATGATGACTTTGCAAAAGAAGTTGGAGAGTTTGATTCCCTGAAAGTACTAAAGGATGAAATTAAAAAAGATTTTGATGAACAGATTTCGCAAAGAAATAAAAGCCAGGTAAGGTCACTTATTTTGCATACAATAATTGAGAAAAATCCTTTTGAAGTTCCAGAGTCATTTGTAGATAATTATGCTGAAGATATGATGAAAAGATATACACAGCAGCAGAAAAATCTCAATGCAGAAGCGCTTGCTCCAATGAAAAATATCTATAAAAGTTATGCAGAAAACGAAATTCGCATATATTATGTAATGAATAAACTGAAAGAGCTTGAAAAAGTAGAAGTATCTGATGAAGAAATTGAAAATGAGATCAAGCATTCAGCCGAGAAAATGGGCATGGACGTGGAAAAGTACAAGGAACTCTATAAGAAGCAGATAAATAAAGAAGAAATTAAAGAAAATCTCATAAGTGATAAGATAATTAAAAATATTGAGAAAACCGTGGATTTCAAAAAGCCGAAAAAGCAAAAGGAATCCAAGAAAAATGAAAGTATAAAAGAGGAAAAATGACATTGATTCCAATGGTTATTGAGCAGACGGGAAAGGGTGAAAGAGCATATGATATCTATTCCCGTCTTTTAAAGGATCGTATTATATTTGTGGGTTCTGTAATGAATGACGACATGGCAAACATCATTATTGCCCAGCTTCTTCATCTTGAAGCTGACAATCCGAAAAATGACATACATATGTATATCAATTCTCCGGGTGGCGTAGTTACATCAGGTCTTGCTATTTATGATACCATGCAGTATATCAAACCGGATATTTGCACAATTTGTATGGGACAAGCTGCAAGTATGGGCGCTTTACTTCTCGCAGCAGGTGCTCATGGAAAACGCTCAGCACTGCCCAATTCCAGAATTATGATCCATCAACCACTTGGCGAAGTGCAGGGACAAGCAACGGATATAGAAATTCATGCAAAAGAGATCATAAAAATTAAGGAACGAATCAATCAGATTCTGAGTAAACATACGGGTAATGATATCAAAAAAATCGAGAGAGATTCTGATAGAAATTTCTTCATGGATGCGAAAGAAGCCCTTGAATACGGGCTTATCGATGAGGTAATAACTCAAAGGAAGTAATATGGAAGAACAAAAATGTTCCTTTTGTGGAAAAACCCGAGATCAAGTTAACAAACTTGTGCGAGGTGTTGACGGCAACATCTGCGATACTTGTATCACGATCTGTAATACGATCCTCGAGAAGGAACGTGAGAAAAAGGTTGATGATAATTTTGAATTGCCAACCCCGCGTGAGATCAAAGAATATCTCGATGAATATGTGATCGGTCAGGAGAATGCAAAGAAAACAATTTCTGTTGCTGTATATAATCACTATAAAAGAATTTTTAAGCAGAAGTTTGTAAAAGATGTAGAGCTTGAAAAAAGCAACATTATTATGATCGGACCTACGGGAACAGGGAAAACTCTTATTGCACAGACACTTGCACGTTTTCTGAAAGTTCCATTTGCAATTTCAGATGCAACTACGCTCACAGAAGCAGGTTACGTGGGAGAAGATGTTGAGAATATTTTGGTTCGTTTGCTTCAAGCAGCGGATTATGATATTGAAAAAACAGAGCGTGGCATCATATATTTGGATGAGATCGATAAGATCGCTCGTAAATCCGAGGCGCCTTCTATTACACGTGATGTGTCCGGCGAAGGTGTGCAGCAGGCACTTCTGAAACTACTTGAAGGTGAGAAGGTCAATGTTCCTCCCAAGGGTGGAAGGAAGCATCCGCATCAGGAATTTATTGAGATAAATACAAAAAATATTTTGTTTATCGTTGGTGGAGCTTTCAACGACTTGGAAAAGATCATTGAGAGACGAATTAATAAAAAGACTGTTGGTTTTGGATCTGAACTTCTGGGACTTTACGATGATAAAAGAAGTGAAATTCTCAACAAAGTGCAGCCACAAGATCTGCTTAAATACGGCTTGATTCCTGAGTTGATCGGCAGACTTCCGGTTAATACTTCATTGTCAGAACTTGATAAAGAAGCATTGGTTAGAATTCTTACTGAACCCAAGAATGCTTTGGTCAAGCAATATCAGGCATTATTCGAGTTGGAAGATGTTGATCTTGAATTTGAAGATGATGCTTTGGAAGCAGTTGCTGAAATTGCGACAAAACGGCAGTCCGGAGCACGGGGATTAAGAGCTATCATGGAGAATGTCATGAAGGACATCATGTATAATCTACCTGATATGAAGGATGTGAATAAGTGTCTCATCAATCGTGATGTTATTGTTGATAATGGGGCTCCGACCTTTCAGTTTATAAACTCAAAAGAGAAAAAAGACCAAGATCAAATGATTGCCTAGCTTCGTTTTTCTTGTAACGAAAGCTCAATCTTTTGATGAAGGTCATCACTGCGTTCCACAGTAGCTCAGCAGTAGAGCAGGTGGCTGTTATCCGCCGGTAGGCGGATCAAATCCCTCCTGTGGAGACATTTTTTTGAGGGTCATGGCAATGAAATATTACACTTATGTTTTACATTCTCCACAACACGATAAGATTTACATTGGCTACACTAACAATTTAGAAAGAAGATTATACTTTCACAATAAAGGCATTGATGGCTGGACTGCGAAATTTGTTCCTTGGGAACTGGTTTATCATGAAGAGTATGAAACAAAACAAGAAGCAATGAAACGAGAGAAGGAATTGAAAACCATTCAGTAAATAAAAAACTTTACATATATTTTTCGAACTTAATAAACTGAACCCAAATTTAGTTCATATGAACTAATAAGGAGTTCAAATGCTTGAAGGATTGTTTGGTTCATTATATAAGGAAAGAGTTCTTGTGTTTATTTTTTCACGCCAGAAAGGTTATGCGCGAGAAATAGCACAATTTTACAACATAGCACTTACACCCGTCCTCAATCAACTCAAAACACTTGAAGAGAATGGAATTTTAGTATCAGCAACACGGGGTAAAACAATTATTTATCAATTCAATCCAAGATATCCTTTCCTACAAGAGTTAAAAGCTATGCTTGAAAAATTGATTAATTTCTATCCGGAAGATATTAAACAAAAGCTACTATTCAATCGTCGACGTCCAAGGAGAAGAAATAAACAATTATGAAAAAGATAAGTGATATGGATATGAAAGAATTGGCTGCTTATGTAGCTACTCACTTAAGAAAATCTGGAATCGATGTTGTGTTGACCGGCGGGGGGTGTGTGAGCATATATTCTCATAATAAATATGTCTCCGGTGATTTAGACTTTATTATCCAGAATTTTGTTACACGATCAGAAGTAAAAGCTTCTCTTTCAAAAATTAGATTTTTTGAGGAGAACAGATACTTCAAGCATAGTGAAACACACATCATAATTGAATTTCCACCTGGACCACTTTCTATAGGGAGTGAAGCGATACGAGATATCATAGTCTTACACACGGATTGTGGCGATTTGCGTATTATCTCGCCAACTGAATCAGTAAAGGATAGACTGGCAGCATACTATTTCTGGAATGATTTGCAGTGTTTAGAACAAGCCATTTTAATAGCCCGATTTAATAAAATTGAAATCAAAGAAATCAAACGTTGGTCAAGGATAGAAGGAGAAGAGAAGAAATTTAATGTCTTTATAAATAAACTGGAAGGAAACGATAAATGATGTTATTCATGTAGTATTAAAAGCTTTTTGACCAACTCTATTTTACCAACATCAATTCGCAATAAATACACACCGCTTGAGATATTATTTGTACTCCAGTTGAAGTGGTATTCTCCTGAATTTTGTCCTTCATTCATTAATTTATCAATGAGCTGTCCTTTGATGTTATATGCTTCGATGATAACATGTGAATTCTTCTCTAAATAATATGATATTTCACATACATCTTTTACAGGATATGGAAACACATTAATGAAGAAATCATTAGGTTGGTTTTGATCGGTTGAATACACTTCCCCGAAATCCTCCATTGCGATACGCATGAGCTGTCGGGCTCCGGACTCATTCATATAATATAAAGGAAATCCAAGAAGATACAGGTTGTAATCTCCATTATAACGCAACGCGCATGGCATATTCTCCCATTCAGGCGCATCTATCGAGGAGTCATAGGTAAAGATGGTTTCTGCATCATCTTCAGTAAATAGTTTATAAATATAGCTGAGATTATCACCCCACATGGGAATCGGGACCTTTGCTTCAACCACATCGAGGTAGGGGAATTCACCAATGCCAAAAGCTCCAGTAAAATCATCATCGGAATTGTATTCGGGCAGTGAAGTGTGGAGGTATTGCTCAAAAAGATCGGAAGGTCCCGGCAGATGCTTCCAGCCGGAAATGAACATATTTCCTCCAGCAATGAAGTAGCTTTTAAGCGGGTACACATAGCCAATGAATTGAGAAGCAAATATTTCATCAGAGTGCCAGACAACGCTGCTGTATTTTGCCATTTCGGAAAGTGGCGGCAGATCACCCTGTTCGTCAACATCCCATTCGGTATATTCGTATCCCTGCAGCAGATATTGATAGAAAGAATCAATTTCAGCATTGGTTGGAAACGCAGGATTTATCTGGTCAGTCTCGTCGATAACAAGTATTCCCTGATCAAGTGAGAAATCAATTGGCGTGCCGTAAACTTCGTTTGAGAATTTGCTGACATATTGCATGTCGCTCTCAAGCACAGCAGCAATTTTATAATAGTACTCTATACCGGCTATTACATTCTCATCAAAATAGGAAATTCCTATAACAGTCTCATCATTGATCTTAATATATTCTTCACCAGCTTGTTTCCTATAAATATTAAATCCTTCGATCTGTAGATCAAAGAATTCCTGCCACACGAGTAATATAGCCCCGCGGGTTGCTTCGATCTCATCAAGGACTGGAACCATCTCATGATACCCGCTATCGAGTACCCAATTGTCGGGATCGAAAACAAGACTATCGAGAGTGCCGGCAATAGGAATTGTATTGTAGCTGAACCCGGAATCTGCAAAAATGCTGTAATCAATTCCGTTCACACAAACAGGTAAATACATTGCAAAATTTTGTCCGAATGTTCCCTCTGATTGAGTTGTTATTATGAGCGAGTCTTCTAAATCCGAAGTATAGGTTGTATAACGATAAAATGGGCGTCCTTCGTTGTAAAACCATTCATGAAAAAACCAGTCGAGTTCCATACCGCTGACATTTTCTGCCATGTCTTTCAGATCATCCGTTAGGAAGTTTCCATATTTGTACAAGGGATCTTGCATGAGTTCATAAATCGTCGCAAAGAAATCATCATCTCCCAGCACGCCACGAAGCATGTGCATTGTCCACGCACCTTTTGAATAGATCACGATGTTAAAAATTTGTGATGCAGAACCTTCGGGATCACGATAAAGGCATGGGTCGAGATTTGAGCCAGTGTCCAATGCATTCATGAAATCGTGCAGACCTTGTGAACCGTAAAGATGTTCTGCCCACAATGCTTCACTATACCGCGCAAAACCCTCTTTGAGCCACACATGCGCCCATGATCCGATTGAAAGACAATCTCCCGCCCATTGATGGGCAAGCTCGTGTGCAACGGTCGATTCTGCGCCGGGATCTCCAACATAAGAGCTTCGAAAAGAAGTACAGGTTTGATGCTCCATTGCAAGACAGCTCAAGTTCGCACATAAGGCATGCCCGTATTTTTCTGACAGGAATGGATATTCACCATAAACAGAAGCGAAAAAAGTGATCATGTCCGGAGTGATGCTGAAAAGATCCACACAGGTATCATATAATTCGGGAAAAAGATAGTGATTAATGGGCATAGTTTCGTCACTGGAAGTGTATATTTGGGAATATATTTGATAATTTGTGATCGCAAGTGAAGTGAGATAGGTAGCAATCGGATAGGATTCATGCCATTTATCAGTAACCGTTCCATCACCATTATTCACATGTTCGATCAGAAGACCATTTGATGCGCACACGTATTCTTCAGGATAGGTTATCCAGATATCGAGGGAATCCGGTTTGTCTGATGGAGTGTCTTTGCAGGGCCACCATTTTTTTGCACCTTTTGGAGAGACCATTGTGAAGACATTCGGGATGCTATTGTGAAACTCAAATTTCATTCCGTCACTGAGTTTTGTATCCGGGTAGCCCTCATATTGTATTGAAATCTCGATCATATCATCGATATTGTAAATATCATCAAGTTGAATGTTAATGATCTCATCTGCATGAGAAAAGCTTAGAGAAGTACCATTCTGCTGGATATCTGTAATGGTTAGATTATTAGTAAAATTCATCTCGATCTCTGTTGTTTGATCTTCACAAATAAGTGCATGCATGCTTATTTCAGATTCGATAAACTCCGCATCGATGTCTATGTCAATATCGATTTTGTAGTAAGTTACATCGTAATTATCCATATTTTTTGAATCCCCTAGGACATCGCGAAATTGCTCATAGAATTCAGCTTGCTGCTGTAAATTCAAATTTATGCTCTCGATTATTTTTTGATAATCAGGATATGTGCTCGTGTTGTCAGAGAGTAATAGGTTTGGAGCCAGTATAAGGAAAATTAATAAGATTATTATTTTTTTCATAAGAAATCCTCTATGAATTTTCTTAATTAAAAAGAAATTATTGTTGAGAATGCTGTCAATTATTTTGCTTCATTATTAATATTAAGTTAACTTGAGTTCGATTCGTGTTAGAAATAATGATACATTTTCGAGAAGAAATTCTTTCTTAACGGTAGATGCAAGTGATTGTTATTTGTAAGTTGGCAGACATGTGTAAATCTTACGGATGTGTCATTTTTCTTGACACACAGTGGCAATCTTTTGAAGAAGGTTATCACTGCGTTCCACAGTAGCTCAGCGGTAGAGCAGGTGGCTGTTAACCACTTTGTCGGGGGTTCAAATCCCTCCTGTGGAGCCATTTTTTTT
>JACKQG010004271.1_pt1 | contig 16682 bp, 17 predicted proteins | sample 8237621 | NCBI WGS metagenome assembly JACKQG01 (sample SAMN15677084, study PRJNA649215) | marine metagenome | biome: marine; feature: Black Sea; material: saline water; isolation source: suspended particulate matter (SPM) from the Black Sea western gyre | collected 2013-06-09/2013-06-10 | depth...
GCACCCCACACACCCCTATTTTTCGGCAATTTCTTACGGCGCGGCGGAAGCCATATTAAAGCTACTTTCCAACAATCACTTAAACTCTTTGGGATGACTCACCCTAATCTACAAAAAACTACATAGGCTTAGCATCGCCACGGGAGTAAACTTTTGCCAAATTACCTGGTATTGGAGATTGTACGCATGGAAGAAAACCTCCCCAAGATTTCAGAACGCCATTACCCAAAATTTTATGAACGCTTTGTGCCTGTTGTGATTGGGGCGCTTGTACTCGTTGTTGTGCTAATGCTGGCCTTTACCCTGGCGGTTGGCACAGGTTTGTTGGTATTAGGATAATCGTTTTTAGGAGCTTGTGATGACTTTTGTAAATACCTATTTACCCTTCATTTCATCCATTGTGAGTTTTGCATTTGCTTACTTTATTCTTGTGCGTTATTTCAGGAAAGGCCGCGGCAATCATCTGCTTTTATGGGGTATCGGGATGATTTTCTACGGCATCGGTGGCTTTTGTGAAGGCTTTTACGGCGCCTTTGGTTGGAATCCGCTGGTATTTCGTTTGTGGTATCTTTTTGGAGCCATTCTGGTTGCGGCCTGGCTGGGGCAGGGGACGGTGTTTTTGTTGGCGAAAAAGAACTGGGCGCGCGGCCTCATGGTTGCCCTGTTCATCGGTTCACTCTATGGCGCCTTCAAAGTTTTTACAGCCCAACTTGACCCCGGATTGTTGACCACCAGCCTGCACACCGGCAGTGAGTTGAGCGGCCATGCTATCGTCACTTCTGGCGTGCGCGGTCTAACCCCGATTTTCAATCTCTACGGCACGGTAACGTTGGTTGGTGGGGCGATCTACTCCGCCTGGATTTTCTTTCGCAAGCGAGTGCTGTTTCACCGTACCATTGGGAATATCCTCATTGCCACCGGTGCGTTGGCCCCGGCTTTTGGTGGTGCCTTTAGTCGCATGGGTATCCCGGCGGCGTTGTATATTGGCGAATTACTCGGTGCCGTGCTGATGTTTATTGGCTTTTGGCGGGCAACCACTCCCCTCAGTGAACCAGCCGCTGTTGCCCAGCCGGTTCCTGGTGATTGATAGCATACGAAAAAAGCCCTGGATTGCACCAGGGCTTTATATTTTCAAGATAAGATTGTAGGGAATACCGCCTAGATCAAGACGATTTTTCCTTTTCTTTTTTAAGCTTGCGTTTATCTTTGATGTTTAACTTGGGTTTTTTCTTCTCTTCGCGTTTACCCTTGTCTTTTTTGCCTTTTTCTGACATATCAACACCTCTCTATTGGCTATATTTGCTGAACGGTCCAGGCGCAATCGTACTGCGCTATGTTGATTATATACCAAAATCAACCTGTGATTGGATTATTTCCCCCAACGTGGCTGCCAATCTGAAATTTGGCTATTCGTCAGGCGCACCACTTCGCTGCCGTCGGACCGAGTGGCGTAAATTTCGTTATTGCCATCGCGAAACGATGTGAACGCGATCCACTCGCCATCGGGCGACCAGCTTGGCCCCAGATTGTCGCCGCCGTGGGTCAGTTGGCGCAAATTGTTGCCATCCAGGCCAATGATAAAAATATTATGCTCGCCGCGCGGCCCGGCGTAGAACGCCAGCCACTGCCCGTCGGGTGAAAAACTGCTGCGCCCGCCCATTTTTTCGAGATCAGTGATCTGGCGAAGATTGCTGCCGTCGGCATTCATCACATAAAGCTGCCGGTCGCCTGTGGCCGAAGATGCAAAAACAATCTGCCTGCCATCGGGCGACCAGGTGGGGTCAATCTCGTCGCTTGGGGCAGTGGTCAGGGGGTGCGGGTTGCTGCCGTTGCGATTCATCAGCCACAGCGATTGATTGCCGCTGGCATTGGTAAAGACAATCTGCTGCCCATTGGGGGAGATTTCCGGGGCGTACAAGCTGCCGATGCCCTCGGTCAGTTGCTCCAGCCCGCTGCCGTCCAACCGCATGGCGTAAATTTCGAAAATCCCCGTGCGCCGAGAAGAAAAAACAATTGCCTGCCCATCCGGGGAAAGCGAGGGATAAAAATTGGTTGCTTCGACATCCGTAAGTTGCACGCGCCCGCTGCCATCGGCATTCATCAGGCAGATTTGGTCGAATCCGCCCACGTAGCAGACGAAGACGATATGCCCTTTCTGCTCACCAGGTGGGATGCTGGCAGCGCCAGATATGGTGAGGGTCGGCTGAAGCATGGGGGTGGCTTCAAGCTCAGGGGGTTGGGCTGAATCCATTGGGGTTGGCGCGATCTGGGTTGCCTGACCCTCGAGGGTGGGATTCGCTTCTCGTCCGATGGGCACGCGCAAAAGGAGTAGGGTTGTCGCTGTTAATAAGCACAAACTCACCACTCCACAGCCAATTCCCCCTATCAGCCATTTATCAAATGTTCTCATTTATGTTCGTGGCGCACCACCGCATCGAAGGGACACTCGGCGATACAGTCTAAACAGCCCCAGCAGCGACTTGTATCGATAAAGGGTGCATCTTCGCGGTCGAAACGCCGGAAAGCGCTGCCGCGGCAGGCTTCACCGGCCAGGCATTTGCGGCAGGCATGGCACAGGTCGTCATCGACTTTGAGCAGGATCGTGCGTGCGGTTCCTACGGACATGGGGGCTATTTTACCACTTTGTCGTGTTGTGACTTCGGAAGTCTGGGAGTATCAAGCGCCTTTTATATTGCTGCCCCGATATTTTGCACGCAGTTTGTCAATTTTGTAGAACTCATCCCCTTGTTTGTAAAACCAGTGTTCCCAGCCGTTGCAAGGGGCATCTCCAGCGTAGTGGCGCGCCGCCTGGTGCAGAGTGCCTTCAAAGTTGTCGCTGGTGCGCAGACGGGCATCGGGCTTGATTGTGGCGCTGCGAGCCGGATCGGCTTGAAAATAGAGTTTTTGCCCCGGTTGTAGGTAGCCATTTTCGAGCAATTTTGAGAAAGCGACGCGCGGGGCAATCTTCTTTTTGCTGCGCACATCAAAAGCGTATTCGTCAAAGGGTTCTGGTTTAACAGCCGCAATGCGCTGTTGCGCCAGGCGGATATATTTCTCCTCGCGCTCAATACCGATCCAGTTACGGTGCAGGCATTTGGCAACCGCGCCGGTGGTGCCGCTGCCAAAAAACGGATCAAGCACCACATCCCCCGGTTGGCTGGCGGCCAGGATGACGCGGTAGAGCAGCGCAGCAGGTTTCTGTGTGGAGTGGGCTTTGTTGCCGTCTTCATCCCTGAGTCGTTCCGCTCCGGTTGCCAGGGGCAGCAGCCACCAGTCGGAGCGCATTTGTTTCTCGTCGTTGAGACCTTTCATGGCCTGATGGTTGAAGGTGTAGCGTGCCCCTTGCTTGCTGCTGGCCCAGATGAGGGTTTCGTGAGCGTTAGTGAAGCGCACACCGCGGAAATTGGGCATGGGGTTGGTTTTAACCCAGATGACATCGTTCAATATCCAGAAGCCCAAATTTTGCAGTATTGCCCCGACGCGAAAGATATTATGATACGAGCCTATGACCCAGATCGTACCGCTGGGCTTGAGTACGCGTTTGCAAGCTACGAGCCAATTTTGGGTGAAATCATCATAGGCTGAAAACGAGTCAAATTGATCCCAAGCATCGTCCACCGCGTCAACTTTGCTCATATTCGGGCGATGGAGTTCATTCTGCAATTGGAGGTTATACGGCGGGTCGGCGAAGATGAGATCAACCGAGTGAGCGGGTAGCGAGTTCAACATTTCAACGCAATCGCCGTGCAAGATGGTGTTGAGGGGGAGAGTCATCGCTTCTTTTTTAGATTCAACGCTTCATTCAAATGAACGAGTATATGTCGGCTGGCGGGCATTAACAGCAGCCCGGCGATGGTGCGTTTGCCCCAATATTCGAGGATGTCCCGCGCGGCTTCCCGGATCGCGCCATCTGTCCAAATTTTCTCCAAACGTTGTAGGTCTACTTTCTTTGTGAAGTCTGTCGGGGTTAGCGCCATCACAATTTGGCGAGTTTGGCGTCCGACGGCAACCCGGTAGGCGCGCAGGGCTGCAATATCCATTTCTTCGCTGAGTTGAACCATTTCTTCGGCGCTCATTGCGTTGCCGGTATCGACGAAGGATGTTTGCATCCGCTCTTGCCAATTATTTTGCAGAAAAATTTGCGCTTGATTGGCAACGAGCCGGTTCATAGCAACATCTTCGATGCGAGCGATATGCCAAAAACACCATGTGATTGAACTCTTGCTCCCATGCGGAATGCGCCGAATGCGGGCTTCATCCATATCATCCAGAATAGCGTTTTCGAATGACCATAAGCCAGCATCAGCCATTTTTGCCGAATGGAGCATGGCATGGTGGTTCAGGAACGGCTCGCTGGCCTGCTCCGGGCGCTCTTTATCGGTCATCAACTCGCGCAGTCGGGTTTGGGCTTTGTTTAGGACCTTGCGCTGGGTTTCAATATCGCTCATAGTTCCACACTGTTATCTGAAATCAGAACCTTGTTCCCGGTCTGGATTTGTGTGATGTCAATCTGATCTACGCAGGGAATCTCGGCGATGATGCAGCCCACGGCGGTGATGGTTTCACACTCGGCGTTGATGATAGCTGCCGGAGCCAGGCCGTTGTGCTTCAGCCGGTAGAGGGTATACGACCCGACAGTAGAGCCTTTACCCGTGGGGAAAACCAACACCCGCCCGGCCACGGACTGACCTTCGAGTTGGTGGCCGCGCTCGACGATGATCCCGGTGTCGGGGTCTACGCCGCCAAAAAAGGAAATCCCCATTGTAGTGACCAGGGCTTCTCCTTCGGCGTTGCCTTTGTAAATGATGCGTCCTTTGATTTTTGGCATTGTATGTGTTTTGCCGCGAAGTAAACCAAGGTATTTAAAAAATCTTAGCGCACTTTGCGGCTTCGCCGTAAAAAATTATCTCTCAGAGCGCAATTCGGCCTGCCATTGTTCAAAAAATGCTTCAAGAAAATTATGGCGTTCCTCGGCCAGGGTGCGTCCGCTTGCTGTAAACATACGATCTTTGAGCTTGCTTAATTTGAATAGATGCTCGTGATAGGGCGTATGCGGTTCGTTTGGCTCTTTTTCGCCGGTTTCCAAAAATTGTTGCGATAATTTGGCGTGGAGCGGCTGTTCGGCCAGTACGGCATAGCCAATCGAGCGCACGGCACCGATGGCTCCGATAGCATCCAGTTTGTCGGCATCGAAGAGTACTTGAGCTTCGATGGTTTGGGGCTGCTCACGTTCATCACGGAAACGATGGGCGCGGATGCAATGCTCCACAGCCTGGATGCGCGCTTCGGCCCAGTTTTCAGATTGCAAAATTTGGCGGGCAAAATTCGCTGCGGAATGTTGGTGCATTTTTCGCTGACCGCTGATCGCTGATCCTTCGTTCTCTCTCAGAGCAGGTTGCTGGCTGCCATCTACATCGTGCAACAAGGCGGCGGCGCGCACAATTTCGATATCTGCGCCTTCGGCTTCGGCCAATTGTTCAGCCATGCGAAAGACGCGCAGGATATGGTCAAAGCCGTGGACGGGATCAGTTCGGGGATACCAGGAGCGGGCAGTTTCGATACTTGGCATTTTAAAAAAGTACGCGTTAGGCGTTTGTGAGCAGGTAGACGATTGCACCAATGGCAAGGATGAAGAATAAGCCGCAAGAAAAAACCTTCATCGTCAACTTAAAAATGGTTTTAATGATGCCCCAAACGATGCCGACTACGATCAAGAGCAGGAGTAAGGAAAATAGATTATCCATGAATTAGTCTCCAATCGGATAGATATGACCCTTTTTGATGACGGTATGCGCCAGATTGCTCCCAAAGCGGTAGCCCAGGTGACGGTAGTCGGGCGCATTCAGGATTAACACATCGGCCTGTTTGCCTGGCTCCAGTGAGCCGATTTTATCATCCTTGCCAATTGCCGCCGCGGCGTTGATCGTGGCTGCGGCAATTGCCTGAGCAGGCGTCAGACGTAAATAACGGCAGGCTAACGCGATGGCAAACTGCATACTCTCACACCAGGCTGTGCCGGGATTCATATCTGTGGCAATTGCCAAAATGCAATTCGCATCCAGAAAATCTTTGGCAGGCGTATAATGTCCCTCGGCCAATCCAAAGGGTGTGCAAGGTAGCGAGACGGCAACGGTATCACTTTTGCCGAGAGCAACCATATCATCAAGCGATGTAACCACGAGATGGTCAGCGGATGCCGCACCCAACTCCGCCGCCAGCGAGGCTCCATTGAGATTGTCGAATTCGTCGGCATGAATCTTGAGCGGAAAGCTCAACTCGCGGGCAATTTCCAAAATGCGGCGGGATTGCGCCAGGGTGAAGGCGCCAGTTTCACAGAAGACATCTACAAAAGGTAGCAGGTTGCAGGTTGCAGGTTGATTTTGCCACCAGTCTTTGAGCGCGGGCAGCATTTCATTGCAGACGAGATCAGTGTAGCTGTCAGCGTTGTCTTTGTACTCTGCGGGGACGGCGTGCGCACCGAGAAAGGTGGGGATGAGTTCCAACGGGCCTTCGGCATCCAGCTCCAGGATGGCTTGCAGCATTTTCAGTTCGGTCTCGGTATTCAGGCCGTAGCCGCTTTTGACCTCCGCGGTGGTTGTCCCCTGTTCGAACATGCCGACCAGCCGCGAGCGAGTCTGCGCTTTGAGTTCCTTCAGTGAGGCAGCCCGCGTTTGCCGTACCGTCGAGACGATACCACCGCCCGCGTTCATAATCTCCATATAACTCTTGCCCTGGATGCGCATCTCAAACTCAGCGGAGCGATCTCCAGCCCAAACGGCGTGCGTATGCGGATCCACCAGTCCCGGCATTACCACACGCCCCGCGGCGTCAAATTGTTCTTCATCGGCGTAAATGGCACGCATTTCGCGGCTGGGGCCAACCGCAACGATGGTTTCCCCATCGAGCAGCACAGCGCCATCTTCGATGATGCCCAACTCGCCAAGCGCGTGACCCCGCTGGGGCGGGCCGATCAGGGTGAGTACTTGCGAAGCAGAGTGAATGAGCATAGTTTTCTCCTGTTATCTGTCTTGGGCCTATTATATGCCATTCGGGCTTCATGTTACAAATTTGTTAACAGTACCCTCGGCCCATTTGCGATTTTTTAAGGTTATGTGTATAATCAATCTAGCCTAGGAGAAACAAAAAGCCGGGGACTAAAAATTTTAAGGAAAAAAGTGATTCCTAATGAATACGAAGATACTTTGTATTGAAGGTAAACATGCCGGGACGCAGCTTTTTGTTGCCCAGTTGCAAAAGAAAGGGTATTCGGTGACGAATGTATCCACCGGTAAAGCTGCGCTGGCTGTGTTAGATGGTGAGAAATTTAAAGTAGCGATTATCAACGCGCCTTCTATGCGAACAACGGGTGTGCGTATCTGCCAATCTGTGCATGAGCGCGTACCCAAAATGCCCATTATCCTGATTGCTGAAGCTGGGGCCGACAGCCATAGTGACAATCACTGTGCCAACATTATTTTGCCGCTGCCTTTTACGGTGCGCAAATTGCATAATCGTGTCAAATCTCTCTCCCCAACCCGGAGCGCCAATCATTTAAAAGTCGGCCAGATCGCGCTCGATTTGGAACTGCATCATGTGCGCTGCCAGGATCGAAAATCTCACCTCACACCGCGGCTTGCCGCAATTTTGGAAGTGCTTATGCGTCGAGCGGGGGAAGTTGTCAAGCGAGAAGAACTTTTCAAACAAGTCTGGGATACAAATTTCATCGACGACACCCGCACGCTGGATGTGCATATCAGTTGGCTGCGAAGAGCCATTGAAGCAGACCCCCGTAAGCCTAAATTTCTAAAAACCTTGCGCGGTGTTGGCTATCGGTTAGATGTTTGATTCCTAATCGGTATTATTTCCGATTTCCCATTAATTCTTGTAATCCGAACACTGATTTCCCCCTCAATTTTTGGAAAAATTAATTTTGTGGGAATTTTTCCTTTGCGGAAGGGGCGTACTGCTTGCGCCGCGCTGTGAAAAATATCGCCATCCCAATGGGGGTCAATTTCCCAATAATCAATATCATCGCAGATTGATTCGCTCAACGATAAAACAGGCTGCTCGGACTCGCTCTGGAGGGATACCTGCCCTTTGAGTTTGGTTTTTCCTATCGGGATGCGCGAACGAGATTCCCGCTTGAGAGCAGTCACTACCCCAGGCAGGGCTGTAAGCCGATTGCGGGTGGTTTGAATAGCCTGCCATTGAGCATCGCTGGCAACGAAATGCCGTCCCAAACGCGCCGCCACCAGCGGTGTGGTTCCTGATCCACAGAAAAAATCAGCCACAATTTCACCCGGGTTTGACGATGCCATAATAATCCGTTCCAGTAAGGCTTCGGGTTTTTGCGTTGGGTAGCCGGTGCGCTCGCTATGCAAGCGAGCCACCACGGGGAAATACCACCAATCTTCGGGTACTTTGCCGCGTTCCAGATCAGGCACTTTGCCAAAACCGGCTTTGGAGGAGGATTGAAAAGTTTTGACAGTGTTGGGGTTATAGGGTTCGCGCACATCATCGGCATTGAAGGTGTACTTATTGCTCTTGGTGTACGACAGGATCGTATCGTGCTTGCGATTAAACGCACTTTTGATGGGTGAGGGGCCGTGGTAGGTCCAGATAATTTCGTTCAGCAAATGTTCTGCGCCGAAAATTTCATCCAACAGCAGGCGGGCGTAGTGATTGGCGTGCCAGTCGAGATGCAGGTAAAGCGTGCCGGTGGGAGCCAGCAGGCGGTGCATCAGCGCCAGGCGCGGGTAAAGCATATCAAGATAGGTATCAATATCCGCCCAGTGATCCGTATAGCCTTCGCTAAGTTGCCATTCTTCGGGACGCCGCGAATCTTCGCCGCGGCCGACGCGTGCGGTAAAGCGCCGATTGGTAAAAAACGGCGGGTCAACATAGATCAGATGGATGCGGCCCTCATACTCTGGCAATAACGCCGACATAGCCGCCAGGTTATCACCGAAAATAAGTTGGTTTTCGGCCGCGGCGTGCGGGTAGCCATCTCCCTGGGGATAGAGGATACTATCCGTCTGTAAATCGGCGGGGATGGGATTTGGTTGGGTTTTACTGGGCCAGGTAAGTGAGGGCATAAGTGGTTATTACCAAAGCAATTAGGGCTATAGCGCGTTCAACGCCTATGGCATTAATTGCTTATATTTTGCTATTCCGAAGACGCGCAGCGGATACCCAGGTTGTAGTACCAGTAATTGGTGACGGAGCGGTAACGGACAGAGGCGCGCATCCACCAGTAGCCGTCATTCCATGCGCCGCTGCGCCAACTGCGCTCAATTTGAATATTCTCTGGGTTTTCCGGATTTTCACGGCCGTCATTGGCATCATAGGGATACGGCTGGATGATCGAAGCGTTCCACTCCCACACATTGCCGACCATATCCATAGCGCCGTAGGGGCTGGCTCCCGCGGGGTAGCTGCCCACAGGGGCCGTGTCGGCGTAGCCGTCGTCCCAGTTGGGGTTCGCCCAGCTTTTCGGACAGTTGACATCGCACATATTAGCGTATTCGCCGCTGTACGGTTCATCACCCCAGGGGAATTTATGTCCATCGGTGCCGCGGGCGGCTTTTTCAGCTTCGGCTTCGGTTGGCATTCTGCGTCCAGCCCATTCGCAGTATGTGCGCGCCATTTCCCATTTCACCCAGATAACCGGATAATCGGCATATTCGGGGTTGCCGTAGTATTCCTGGCGGGTGAAGGATTTATTTGTAAAAGGCGGATCGCAAACGCCATCTTCAACGCACATGGCATATTGACTGGTTGTGACCTCATATTTGTCAATCCAGAAGCTATCCACATAGACGGTGTGTTGGGGAATTTCGGGGTAGGCGCGCCCGCCTTCAATGGTTTGTTTGGCTTCGATATCTGTTGAACCCATAATAAATTCTCCGGCAGGCACATAAACCTGTGCCATTTGATCTGTTTCGGAGATGCGAGTTGACCCGATGGTGGGTTCCTCTGGAGTTGGGGTTGCATCTTGAACGATGGGGTAATCAGCCGGGCCGGAGGCTTGCGCTACGGTTAAATTGAGCGAGATCAACCCAATGAAAACGATAACAATCAGCCATGCAATGCTTTTTTTCATAATGTTTTATCCTTTTTTGTATTGGTCAACATGATCTTAAGCAATGATTTCATTCTGAAGGGATTCTCGTCGCTGCGCTCCTCAGAATGACATGAAAAGGTGTTCAACATCAGTCTGGCTATTATATAATTCGCGATATTCGTATATTTTCGTGATTTTGCAATTTACAACGGTCCCCCCATAGAGTGTTGCTGGCAAAAATAACCGCGGAGAGCGCAAAGGTCGCAGAGTTTTGTCACATAAAATGCCATTCTCAGCGTTCTCGGCGGTTATTTTGTGAGACGATTTTCCATAGCAACACTTAAGCGGGAGACCATCCAATTTACCACAAAGGGCACAAAGTTCTCGTTAGGAACACAAAGAATTCCTTCGTGACTTTGTGCCTTTGCGGTGAAAAACCGAGTTTATTTGAATTTCGCTGTTAACAAATCTTCCAGCGTGGGCTGGCCGATTTCTTGCAGTTCGTAGCGCACGCGCTGGGTAGGTTTGTTGATGGTTAGCAGTTTGCCCAGGTCAATGGGTGTACCGATGATGACCAGATCAACATCGATATTGTTGATGGTTTGCTCCAATTCTTTCATCTGTTCTTCGCCGTAGCCCATCGCGGGGAGCACATCCCCGGTGGTGGGGTATTTTTCGTAAGTGGCCTTGATCGTGCCGACTGCATAGGGGCGTGGATCCACGATTTCGGCGGCGCCAAAGCGGCGGGCGGCAACCCAGCCCGCGCCATAAGCCATCTCGCCATGAGTCAGCGTGGGGCCATCTTCGACAACCAGCACGCGTTTACCGCGAATTGCGGCGGGGTCATCCACAAACAGCGGGGATGCGGCCTCGATGATGACTGCATTGGGTTGAAGTTCCCGTAAATTCTCATGCACAGTGAGTACGGCTTCATGATCGGCAGTATCCACCTTGTTGATGATGAAGACATCTGCTGAGCGGGCGACTGTCTCACCGGGGTGATAGCTGCGCTCGTCCCCGGGCCGGTGTGGGTCGGCGACGACGATGGAGAGATCGGCCTTGTAGAAGGAGAGATCGTTATTGCCGCCATCCCAAAGGATGATATCGGCTTCTTTTTCAGCTTCACGCAGAATAGCTTCGTAATCTATGCCAGCATAAATAATGATCCCGCTGATGATATGTGGTTCGTATTCCTCGCGCTCTTCAATGGTGCATTCGTGCTTGTCGAGATCGCTGAGTTTAGCGTACCGTTGTACTTTTTGCTTAACCAGATCGCCATAGGGCATCGGGTGGCGGATAGCGGCTACCTTAAAGCCCATGTTTTGCAAAATTTGCGCAATCCGTCGCGTGGTCTGGCTTTTGCCGCTGCCCGTGCGCACAGCACATACCGAAACAACCGGTTTGGTCGATTTTACTTGTGTCCCCTCTGCGCCCATCAGACGGAAATCTGCACCGGCAGCCAGCACTTCAGAGGCTTTGTGCATCACATATTCGTGCGGCACATCGCTGTAGGCGAAGATCACCTGCTCAATCTGATTTTTCTGGATTAGTTCTACCAGGTCACTCTCGGCATAAATGGGAATTCCCTGCGGATATAGGGAACCCGCCAATTCTGCCGGATACTGTCGCCCATCAATATTGGGAATTTGGGTGGCAGTAAAAGCCACAACTTCATATTCTGGGTTGTCCCTGAAATACACATTGAAGTTGTGAAAATCGCGCCCCGCGGCGCCCATGATTAGGATTTTTGTAGGCATTACTAAAACTCCTTGTTTCCTAATAGGTCTGCATGGTCTAATCGTTTGGCTACTGTCGAATTCGGACTTCCAGACCAGTTGGACAAATTCGACATGAGACTCGAAAATTAGGGTGCCCCATCACCTTTTTTTTTCGTTGGTCACATAACTTCCGGGGATCGAATCCCTAGCAAGCGCAAGGCATTGGCAATCGTCTGTTTGGCGGCTGCGATAAGCCGAATGCGCGCCTGCCGCACAGTTTCGGATTTTGTCTGGAGAACAGGCACAACATGATAAAAGCTATGAAATGCCGCTGCCAAGTCGTAGGCGTAGGTTGCCAACACCAGCGGGCGGTATTCCTCCGCGGCTTGTTGCACAACTTCTGGGAAGCGCGAAATAGTTTCGATGAGTTCAATTTCGTGCGCTTCCATCGGATAGTCGAAGCTGGCTTCTTCCGGAATCATCCCAGCTTTGCGCAGAATACTGCTGGCGCGCACATGCGCGTTCTGGATATATGGCCCGGTATGGCCCTCAAAACTGAGGGCCTCGTTGATATCGAATATAATATCTTTATTGTTGTCCACCGAAAGCATGGCGTAGGCCAGCGCCCCCAGGCCAATTTGTAGGGCTACTTCCTGGCGTTGTTCTTCGGGCATATCGGGGTTTTTCTTGCGACTTTCTTCCAGTACGCGGCGGGTGGCTTCATCGGCAACGTCTTTGAAGAGCACCACGCGCCCGCGCCGCGCCGACATAGCTCCCTCGGGTAGGCTCACGAATCCGTAACCGAGATGATAGCATTTTTTTGCCTGTTCGTAGCCCCATAATTCGAGAATCTTGAAAGCCTGCTGAAAGTGCAGACTCTGGCGCACATCTACGACATAGAGCGAACGGTCAACGTGATATTTTTCAAATTTGTCTTTGGCCAACGCCAAATCTTTAGTTAGATAAAGGCTGGTGCCGTCGTTACGCAGGATCACATTGGTGCGGTATTTTTCTTTCTTAAGACCCAGCTTTTCATCAATCTTGACAATCACTGCTCCATCCTGGGAGCGCTCATCGTCGGCGATGCCTTTTTCGACCAATTCTTCCACGATTGCTTTAGAGGGTTCGTCTACCTCGCTTTCGTAGAACCAAACATCAATATCAATATCCATCAGGTGCAAAATGTCGCGTAATTCTTCCAGACTCCACTCGCGTGTTTCGAGCCACAGGTTGCGTACATACTCATCGCCCGCGTCCCACCTGCGGTACAGGTCCCGCCGCTCCGCTTCGTAGACCTCGCGCTGCGCTATCTCTTCAGGTGTCTCATTCTCTTTGGGAGTCAGCAGGTTGGTGGCTTCCACGTATAAATTCAGTAGCCATTGGCCGCGCACATGAATATCTTGCGGCTCCTGCCCTTTGTAGAATTTGTCATACGCCCACACAACAGTAATCACACCCAGGCCAATATCGCCAGGGTATGAAGCACGGATGGTATCGTATCCGGCGAATTCGACCATGCGCGCCAGGGCTTCGCCTAAAATGGCGTTGCGGTAATGCCCGATGTGAAAAGAGTGGTGGGTGTTGGGCTGGGCATATTCGACCATCACGCGTTCATTCTTTTTCACCCCGCGTCCGAAGTTGGCCCCCGTTTCAAGGACACTATCGACCACGCGGCGGCTGACATCGCTGGCTGCAAAGTACAAATTCAGATAGCCGTTGACCGCTTCGACGCGTTCAAAGCCCCGGGGTGTGCCTAATTGTTTGGCTACACTTTGGGCAATCTCCTGGGCGCGTTGCGGAACGACAACTTTCTTACCGCTACGGGCTTCTTGCGCCGCTACCTGAAAGAACGATGTGGAAATCCCCCAGCCACCGCTAAACGGAATTGGCTTCCATTGGAATTCTTGAGGGGCAGGGATGTCATTTTCTGTGCAATACTGCTGAATTTGTGCTGCAATCGCATTTTGTTCGGTTTCAAACATTCAATCACCTGGATGAAGATTCACTACGAAGTCACAAAGACTCGAAGACAGGACTTACGCACTTTCGCAAAAGAAAGCCTGAAAATAGGGGTATTCCTCATCGTTTTGCGTAAGTCCTAGAAGATTTTTAGTATCCTTCTTCGTGTCTTTGTTGTGAGAATTTTTATGGCAGATCATTTCTGTCAACGGCAGGAGATTATACCACCCACTCGCGCTATGAACGCAAAAAGCGGGAGCTTTTAAAGCTCCCGCTAAAATGCAACTTTTGGTTGTTTAGCAAATGCGATTTATTTCTCGAGCGTTGCCAGTTGCTTCATCAAGCGGCCCTTGCGGCGTGAGGCGTTATTTTGGTGAATAATGCCTTTTTGTGCAGCCTTGTCCAGGGCGCTTACAGCTTCTAGTGTGGCGGCGTGAGCGGCTTCATAATTGCCACTTTCAATTGCGGCGCGAGCGTTGCGTACCTGTTTGCGCGCGTTACCGCGATAAACACGGTTATGAAGACGACGCTTCTCGTTTTGTTTGTTGCGCTTGATAGCAGATTTGATGTTTGCCAAGTCGAACCTCCGAAACTTTCCACGAATGTGCCATTACAAAATAGCTACATCGATTTTTGACGAAAACGTATTTTACATGATGCCTTCTAATTTGTCTAGCCCGGTTTTTTAGATTACCTCTATCGTCACGGCGCTGACTTTATAATCGGGGATTTTTGCATAGGGATCGCGGACATCGTTGGTGAGTTCATTGGCCGCGGCCTCAGCAAAGTGGAACGGGATAAAGACTGTGCCCTGAGGGGAACGTTCGCTGACCAGCGCTTTAACTTCAATCTGGCCGCGGCGCGAGCGCACGCGTACCCGCGCGTGTTCCCGGACCCCAAGCGTGCGCGCATCTTCGGGATGAATCTCCACAGTCGCTTCCGGGTAAATATGATCCAACTGCGAGCGCCGCGTCATCGTGCCGCCGTGCCAATGATAGAGCACTCGTCCCGTAGAGAGAATGAATGGATACTGTGCGTCTGGCAGTTCTTCCGATGCGCGGAATTGGAGCGGTGTGAACTGCCCTTTGCCGCGCGGAAAAGTATCTGCGAATAAATAGGGTGTGCCCGGATGATCGGGGCTGGGACAGGGCCAATGCACGCCGCCCTCGCGCGCTAGCCGCGTGTAGCCAATACCCTGGAAAGGCGGCGTCAGGCGTGCCATTTCATCCCAGATTTCGCTCGGATGCTCAAATGTGAACCCGGCGCTGCGTTCGCGTCCGAGCCTGGTTTCTACGCGTTGGGCAAGCTCGGCAATGATCTCCCAGTCGGGGCGTGCTTCGCCGGGGATAGGCAGAGCTGTTCGGATGCGCTGCACACGCCGGTCGCTATTAGTAAAGGTGCCGTCTTTTTCGGCGAAGCTGGCTGCAGGCAAAATGATGTCGGCGTACTCGCCAGTTTCGTTGAGGAAGATGTCTTGCATGAGCACAAAATCGAGTTGTTCTACCACATGGCGGGCATGGCGCAAATCGGGTTCGGACATCATCGGATTTTCGCCCATCACGTAGTAGCCGCGAATCGCACCGCTCTCGGCGGCATCGACCATCTCCATTGTGGTTAGTCCCGCTTCGGGGTTGAGCGCCACGCCCCAATCTTTCTCGAACTTGGCCCGTACCTCGGGGTCATCCACAGCCTGATAACCGGGATATACGTCGGGCAAGCCGCCTGAATCCGAACAGCCTTGCACGTTGTTTTGGCCGCGCAATGGATTCAGCCCCGTGCCGGGGCGTCCGATATGCCCGGTGAGCAGCGCCAGATTTGCCAGTGAGAGGGTATTATCGGTGCCGTGAACACTCTGCGAGATGCCCATTCCCCAATAGATGGCCGCGGTTTCGGCTTCAGCATAGGTGCGGGCAGCCTGGCGGATGAGATCTGCGGGAACGCCAGAGATGGTTTCGGCCCATTCGGGGGTGTAATCTCTCAGCGTTTCAATATATGTCTCAAACCCCTCGGTGCGCTCCTCGATGAATAATTTTTCATATAGATTTTCTTCCACGATGACATGCGCCATGGCCTGAAAAACAGCCACATCGGTGCCGGGTTTCTGGCGCAGCCACAGATGGGCGAATTCGGTCATCTCGATGCCGCGCGGATCAATCACAATCAGTTTGGCCCCACCTTGCACCACGGCCTGGCGCAAAAATGTACTGATGACCGGATGGGTCTCGCTGGTGTTGGAGCCGGTGACAATAAAAACATCCAGGTCTTTCATTTCGGCGATCGAGTTCGACATAGCCGATGAGCCGAGCGCAATCGAAAGTCCGGCCACGGAGGCAGCATGGCACAGGCGGGCGCAGTGATCGACGTTATTGGTGCCCAACACGCCGCGCACAAATTTCTGAAAGAGATAATTATCTTCGTTGGTAGCTTTGGCTGAACAGAAAGTGCCAACTGCGTCGCTGCCATGCGCCTGAATGATTCCGGTCAGTTTTTCGGCGGCCAGATCAAGCGCTTCATCCCAGGTGGCAGGGCGAAAACCTTCGATCCCGACCGGTTTGCGCGGCTTCTCACCAATATCTTTACGGATCAACGGCTGCCTAAGTCGGGATGGGTGCGTGGTGTAATCCATGCCAAAACGGCCTTTGGCGCACAGTCGCCCGAAATTGGGCGCGGCATCGAAAGGCGCTTCTACGCGAAAAATATGGTCGTCTTTGATTTGTAAATCTACCTGGCAGCCAACGCCGCAGTAGGGGCAGGTTGAGCGAATGATTCGGTCAGGTTGGAGCATGGGGCCTCTAAGTATTGGAATTATGAGTGTTATTATCCGGTTTGTATTTTAGCATAAACGTCGTGTTTGGGAACAAGTTCAGCTATAATGGCCCGGCTTTCATAAAGTAGAGCCAGGGCGGGTATTTACCACAGAGAACGCTGAGTCCGCCGAGATT
>JACKQG010004272.1_pt1 | contig 16681 bp, 12 predicted proteins | sample 8237621 | NCBI WGS metagenome assembly JACKQG01 (sample SAMN15677084, study PRJNA649215) | marine metagenome | biome: marine; feature: Black Sea; material: saline water; isolation source: suspended particulate matter (SPM) from the Black Sea western gyre | collected 2013-06-09/2013-06-10 | depth...
GACACTCCGGCAGAGCCTTTTGAAGTTCCATCACTCCAGCGGCACTCACTTGTGTATTCTCAAGCCTGAGGATCTGTAGGTTTGTCAGCCTCTTGAGGTGTTCAAGCCCGGCGTCGGTCACAGGGTTCGTGCTGAGCAATAGGTAACGGAGTTCATCTAAGTCTGCCAGGTGTTCCAAGTCCGTATCAGACATGTGGCAATTTCGCAGGTCGAGATAATGCATGTTAGTCAGCACCTTCAGATGTTGGAGGTGCCGGCGAATCCGGCGTTCGTTATGAAAATGACCTACTAACGCTGGTTTAGCTGGGCTTCGATCAACGAGCGGGATATAGCGCGGAAATGGGCAAAGTTCCGCGAAAGCCGCCTGTTCCTCCGCGGACAATTTCGCGAGCAACTCAGCGGTTGTCCGTGGTTTTCGTTTCGGCACGAACGTGACACACACGCGTCTACCGTCCTTCGATGTCAGATTGAACCTCGTCGTTTGGGTAGCGAAGCCGTTCTTGTGGAGAGTCAATTCTTGCTTACCACGTTCGACCGTGATGCGAATCTTCTGACCATCATTCGGATCGGTGATGGTGATCTCTTTGTCTTCGGATACACTGACCTCGACCGATTTCTCCGATTCCCCAATCTCTAGGATTACGGTGCCTTCGGGCGTCTCCACTCGTAGAATGATGGTGGCCAGGTAGATTCCGCCACCGAGCAAGAGAGCCAAGATGGCTGCGCCGCCGAGGAAAAAAGTTCGACTCCTGGCAGTAACCGGTGCTGGCTTCGGGGTCGGCTTTGCTTCCGCCGGTTGCGGCATTGGGGGAAGGTCAAAGGTTGCGTCGTTGGTGGTGGACGACGTTTCTTTCGACCGCAAGTCGATATGCGGCACGCCAACACCGGGAGCCAGATACGGTACAACGTCCGGGTCGGCAACTTGAAGAGCAACGGCTTCCAGGTCTTCGAGCAAATCCGCTACACACTGATAACGATCTTCCAGCCGTTTTGCCAACATCTTCCGAAATACAGCCGACAGCTCATCCGGAACGTCCGACCTGGCCTGGTCAAGTGCCGGCATATCCTGCTGCTGATGTGCCATCATCCTGGCCATCAACGTGCTGCCCCCGTAAACCGGGCGACCAGTCAGCAGATAGTGCAGCGTGCAACCAAGGCTATAGATGTCGGCACGGGCGTCGGCGTGTTTGGTGTCTCGTGCCTGCTCGGGGGCCATGTAATCGACGGTTCCCAGGGCCGAGTCATCTCGGGTAATTTCAGCTTCGGTTTGGACACTCGTGTTGTCATGTTCGAGCTTCTCCAGCCGGGCCAACCCCATGTCCAGGACTTTCACCGCGCCGCTCGTGTCCAGAAGCAGGTTGCCTGGCTTGATGTCCCTGTGAACAACACCTTCGCCATGGGCATACTCCAGGCCTCGGGCCGCTTGGATGATGCAATCCACCGCCGCCGCGACGGGCAATGGACCATTTCGCTTGACCAGGGAAGAAAGGTCCGTTCCGTCCACGTATTCCAAAACCAAATAGTGAACGCCCAGATCTTCGCGTGCGTCGTAAGCGGTGACGATATTCGGATGGGTTAGCCTCGCCGCGGCCTCGCCTTCCCTTTGGAATCGTACGACGGCTTGGGCTGAACTAGCGGCATCGGGCCGTAAGATCTTCAGTGCAACCACTCGTTTCATGCGACGGTGATATACCTTGAAGACCTGCCCCATTCCACCAGCGCCCAGCTTGTCGAGGACAACGTAGTCGCCATAGACGAGGCCGTCCTGTTTTCCCTGGCAAACCTCCGCGGCTTGATATGGGGTGAGACTCTGCTGGCGAACCAATTGCCGGGCCAGTTCCGTGGAGTCTTCCGGCTGCGGCGAAAGGCCGTCTCGAAATTCGGCAAGTTCCTCGGCGGTCATCAGGCCAGAGGATGTCAAACACTGGACGAATTCGTCAAAAGAAAGCGACGTGCTGATCTCCGCCGTATCGTCTCGGTCGATCAGAGCCGTTTGGAGGTCTGGCCACGAAAGGAAGTCGTCATCTTCGTCATCGTCAGGTTCGAACATCCAATCGGTCGCCTTCAACTCGGCAATTTGGCGTCGGAGTGCAGGAACAAGCTCCGGACAGTCTTCACAGATCGTGTCCGCTGAAAGCTCCTCGCCTTGTTGGCGACTTTCGTCCCAATCAACTAGAAGTTCGCTCAGCCTGTCTTCCATACTCATGGTATTGTCACTCCTCCACAGGAGGCTGTTCGCCATGAAGGGCCTGATAGATATTGCGTCGGGCTTGGTGAAGTCGCCGGATGACCGTCCTTTCGGAAATCTGCAAGATCTCGGCGGCTTCCCGCTGGGCCGTGCCTCCGTACCAAGCCAGGTCGAATACCTCTCGTTCGTCAGGCGAAAGGGCGTCGACGGCGGCATGAAATTCGGCCCACGCCTCAATGGATTCGGGCTTGGCGGAATGATCCGGCTGATTCCGAAGCATCCCGCCAGATTTGCCTCCGTCCGTGTGATGCTTGGCTGCGTGTCCTTCGGGGCCAAAGTGGTGTCTTGCCAGGTCGACGAGCGTTCGCCGTATCTGCGTGGCGGCCAAGCCGAAGAATTGACGGGTGGTCTCCGGTCGAACCTGTGAAAGGGACTGATGAAGTCGAATTGCGGCACTTTGGAAAACATCGTCAGTTTGCTCCCAACGTCGGAGGTGTGGGTAGTTCTTGAACATCTTCCTGGTCAGCTTCAGGAGTCGCTCTGACGCCCGTGCGAGCAGCTCGCCATAGGCGTCATCGTCTCCGTGGGCTGCGTGGTCCAAGAGTGTCTGAATCTGCGTCGAATTGCCTGCCGATGGGTCCATTGCGCCGACGCCAATGTTGTGCAAACCGCCGATGGTTCAACCACGGTCTAGTGCGTGTCGCACGGACGTGTAGCGTCTTCTGCGCCGTGAATCATTGGTCCAAACGGCGAAAAACCCGCTACTGTTATCCCGAACGCGCTCTAGCCATTCTAACGGACGAATTCGGCAGCTCACAGGAAATCCCGGAATCTCGGCCTACCTGATAAGCGTAAGCGGAGTCAGAAACCAGACACGAATTCCGAGAAAAATCTCGAATGTTGTGGCGAGCCGAATGGACGTGGACGTTAGGAGCTAGCCTCAATGGCGCACCGCGTAGGCCGGACCGAGGCCGACCCCTTGCCGGAACAGCGCAAACCGGCTTTATTGCTTTGACAGCCTGTACCGTAAACAACGCCATTAGATTAGGCCGAAGTTCCGGCAGCGGCACGGTTTGCTTGGTCCGGCCTACGAATTCACTGCGCAGGATCAGCTTCGATGACGGCTGTTCGCTGTGTTAGTCGATGGACGCCATGCGGTGCATCGGTGAGTGAGAAACGTGCCATGATGACGCTTGGCTACGTTGTGACCTGTGTGTGTGGGCATCGCATTTCGGTTCGAGTTTCGATGGCTGGCCTGGCGATCGCGTGCTCCCGCTGCGGTAGGCGAATTGCAGTTCCTTCTCTGAAATCGCTCCGCCAGGCTTCGCCCCCTCAGAAACTGCCGCATCGCGACATCCGTACACGACGGGTTTTCCAGTACCGACTGCGACACCTGTTTGCGCTGACCGTTGTTTGTGCGCTCCTATCTACCCTTGCTCACTATCTTGGTGTTGGCGTCGTTTTCGCAGGTGTTCTGTTCGTCGTCGTCTGGGGCGCGGGTGCCCTATTCGTGACTCGCACAGGACGCAGAGCAATCCACTTCTTCTGGGATTCGATCGTAGGATACAAGCCACGCTCCTGACGTCGCGAGGCCGCAGAGCAGAGTCACTCTCGCCACTAGTTTCCGCGGCGTTGTTATCTGTACAATGATCTATTGTTGACCGTGTCTTGCACCGGTACGGCCGTTGACGGCCGTGCGGACCGTTGGGCGTCGATGCTATGGCTGCGTTTGACCTAATCTCTGAGTTCGCATTGTCACTTGACGCTGAAGATTATCAGTCGGTGCTGTCGTATCTGGCGGATGATTGTGTCTATGAATCACCCACTGGTGTAGTGACCGGGCCGGCCGCAATTGTCGATAGCTACAAGGCAAATGGCGACAGCGCTCGCAGCCGATTCGACCGCATTGAATACCGTCACCAAGCCATTCCGCTTGGCGAGGGCTGGTTCCGGATCACGTTCATTGATGAATTGGTCTCCGGGCAACGGGTGCATCTGTTTCGCTGCAATCAGCGTGTGTTTGTCGAAAATGGACAGATAGTCCGCATCGTCCACGAAGAGATTCCGGGGCAACGCGATAGATTGAACGCGTTCATGCGAGGCCTCGACTGAACCGGCCGTCCGCACATCTTTCGGCGGGCAAACACTGGCGAACCGGGGCGAAACCGGGGTATACTGGCGTGGTGGCCGAGGCGTGGAGAACTCCCGATAGTCTGGGGCGGCGAAATGGGAGGACGTGTGATGCGAAGATCACGTTGGATCGCGGGTCTGGTGTTGGCCGGGATGGGCGTATTGTGCGTCTGCCGTGTGAATCTGCACGCCGGAAGCGTAGCCGCTGGAGAGTCCGCCATGGACCAGTGGCATGCCTGGCTGGAAAAGCATCCCCTGCCGCTCGCTCAGCACGACAGGGCCGAGGCGGCACATCTCGCCGAATTGCTCTCGCGCCACTCGTTCGCCGAGTTGAACGAAGCGTTTGTGGAGCATGAGGTAAGGCGAGATTACCTTCGGTCGATCGCGCGAATCAAAGACACGGGTCACTGGAAACGCGTTGCCGACACTGCGTTTCGTCTCGAGGCCGTGGTCTCGGAAGATGACCGCGATCCGGCGGACTTCGTTTTGCGGACCACAAGGGCGCTGCTGGAGGACTTGAAACGGGGCGGTTTCGCTTCGCAGTGGGCGACGATGGAACGCGAGTTGGCGGGACTCGAAGCGCAAAACCAATCGCTCGCCGCGGCCCGCAAAGCGGAGCGGTTTACGTTGTATCGGCGGGTCTGCGCTCTTCGGCGACGGATCGCGTTTTCCAACCCGTTGCTCGACTTCGACCGCATCCTGTTCGTCAAGCATCGGCTCGCCGTGCCCAACCACATGTGCGACCAGTATTTCGGGCATTTCGCCCGCGCCGGTGGCGGGCTGTTCCTGTTGGAGGACGTGTTCGGCTCGTCGCCCACCGTGCGGGACGTTCTGCAGGACTCGACCGTGCAGAATGGCCCGCTGCGCGGCTACCCATTGGCAGGCGGGTCGTTCCTGCAACCGGCCTTGTCATATGACGGGAGGACGGTGCTGTTTGCGTACACCCGGTGCGGGCTTCCGGCCGATGGTTCCGCCACCGGCCTTCCCCGAGATCCGGTTTGGCACGTGGAGATGCCCGAGCGGCCGCCGTGGGCAGAAGAGACGTCGTACCACGTGTTTCGAGTGAACGTCGATGGGACCGGCTTGACGCAGGTCACCGAAGGGTCGTGGAACGATCTGCATCCCAACTGGCTGCCGGATGGACGGATCGTGTTCATCTCCGAGCGCCGCGGTGGTTTCGGGCGTTGCCACGGCCGGCCTGTCCCGCTGTTCACCCTGCACGCGATGGACGCGGATGGTCGCAACATGGAGCGGCTCAGCCATCACGAGGGGAACGAGTGGCATCCCTCGGTGAACGCGGACGGCAAAATCGTCTACACACGATGGGATTACGTGGATCGAGGTCACAACCAGGCCCACCATCCATGGATCACCGCCCCGGACGGTCGCGACCCACGGGCCATTCACGGAAACTTCAAGCCCAGCCACGACCTGAATCCGGACATGGAATTGAACGTGGTGGCGATCCCCGATTCGCACCGCTACGTGGCCACAGCCTCAGCCCATCACGGACAGGCGTACGGATCGTTAATCGTGATCGACCCACGCGTGCCGGACGACGATGCCTTGTCGCCGGTACGGCGGTTGACTCCGGACGTGGGCTTTCCGGAAACGGCCGAGCGCGGCACTTTTGCTTACGGCACTGCCTGGCCGCTCGGCGAGAACTACTACCTGTGCGTGTATTCCGCAACCGGCGACCGGCACGGGATCTACCTGCTTGATGCGTTCGGAAACCGCGAATTGCTTTTTCGAGACCCTGACATCGGTTGCCTGGGCCCGGTTCCGGTGCGGCCGCGTCCGGCTCCGCCGATCGTGCCAGCCGCCAACGAACCCGCCCGGCTGACGGACCATCCCAGGTTCCGCGCGGTCGGCGACGAGCACGCAGTCGTGCCCGCAGATTCCGAGGCGAGCGAGAAGGCCACGGTGAGCCTTATCAATATTTACGATAGCCTCTACCCGTTCCCCACAGGCACGAAGATCCGCGAACTCAGGATTATCCATCTTCTGCCAAAAAGCACGCCGGTGCATCACAAGCCACAGATCGGGTACGGCGCGGAGACGAACGGGCGTGCCGTGCTGGGGACGGTACCGGTCGAGGACGACGGGAGCGCGTCTTTCTATCTGCCGGCGGGAAAGTCGGTCTACTTCCAAGCGTTGGACGAACACGGATGCGCGGTACAGTCGATGCGCAGCGCCACATACGTACATGCCGGAGCGAATCTTACCTGTGTGGGGTGCCACGAGCCCAAGGGACGCTCTCCCGCTCAGGCGGAGACGGGCCTGCGAGAAGCGCTCGGTCGTGAGCCATCGGAGATTCAACCGGAGGTGGCCGGCAGCAATCCCATCAGCTTCGCGCGTCTGGTACAGCCGGTACTGGATAAACACTGTGTGGGCTGCCACGGGCAGAATGCCGACGAACCGCCGGACCTCCGCCCGGGCAACTGGCAGCAGGACAAGTTTCTCTGGTACGTCTCGTACCGCAACCTGTGGCCCTACGCCTTTCACTACGGCGCACGTCGCGATGACCGGCGCGAGCACCAATACGACCGCTGGCAACCGGCGCGCACGATGCCGGGCGCGTTCGGCGCTCGGGCCTCGAAACTACTGTCGCTGCTGGACGAAGGCCACTACGACGTAAAACTATCGCGCGAAGAACTACGCCGGATCATCGTCTGGCTGGACGCGAACTCCGACTTCTTCGGCGCCTACGAACACGTATTTGCGCAGGCCAACGGTGAGCTTGTGCGCCCAAGGATACCGTGACTCTTTAGACCTGCATCTGCTTGCCGAGCGTTACGCCCTCCGGCAGCGTGCTCAGATAGCTGGAAGGTGTATCGACCGTTTCGAACGTCATGTCCACTTTGAGAGGTTTGTGGAAAACCGGATGGTCAAACGACTCACCATGAGCCGCATTGGTTAAGCAGTTTCACACGTTCTCTTGGGATCACTCACCGGATCTTGCGGCCATCAATGACCTGTCCGTCGTTCATTTGGAACAAGTGGAGAAACGTCTCGGGCGGGATGTCGCCGCGCAGTTGATTTGCGCTGCCGTCGGCGAAACCGCACAGCCATCGACCGTCGGCTCCGATCAGCAATTCCTCCGCGGGGTTTTTCGCATCGAACGTGTAGTCCTCCGGAGCGGTCCAGGGCACGGCCTTTTCCGGCTTCACTTCGACCAGCACCACAGTATTGCTGGTGCCATCTATGATTTGGCTGAACTTCGTTGACGCAGCTTCACCGAAAACGGTCTTATCGCCGATCGGTGCCAGGAACGTTGTATGCCCCGGTTTGACCGCAACCTTGGGTGGAATATCAAACGAGCGGCTCTCGTAGATGTCGGGCATCTTTGCGATCAGCTTCTTGTTGTGCGGGCTGTCCCACGGTTCATCGAGATGGAACTCGTTGTAGAGCTTCGTTTCCTCGACGTACGGCAGGATATGCACACGCCAACTCAGATGGTGTTTGCCATCTTCGCCACGGTATTTGTCAACGGGGGGGAACGTTTTGTAGGTGTCATAGTAGTTGTGTATGGCCAACAGAATCTGCCCGAAGCGGTCAACGTTCCTGTGACGCCGCGTCTTCTCTTCGATCGTCCTTGCAACCGCCGCGAGCATCTTCAGGTTGGCGGTGGTCTTTTCGCGGCCGTCTATGCGAATCACGATCCGCTGGCCCTCGACCTGCGGATTCAACCAACCGATCAGTGCTTGCGTCAACTCTGACGGAATCTGCTTGTGGATGCCGGGTGCCGCATCGTAGGCCGACTGAATCATCTTCGGTATATGGGCTGCTAGATCGCGGGCGGCCGATTCGGAGGAGGATTGAATGACAAGCTCAGCGCGAAGTTGGCCCGGGTCGATGCCAAAGGCGGCCCATTGGAGCCCTTCGGTCAACACGCTACTGGGCCCGCCGCCCAACTGACGCGGCAGTTCGGGTAACAGCTCTTCGACGGTGCGCCGCACGTGCGCCGGCGGAAGGAGCAGCACCTGAACCGGATAGCTCGCTACGGACTCGAAAGCCTCTGCGGTTCCTTCACGTGGCGAGGCGGGGAAAGCAGCCATCAACTCGGCGAAGTCCATGCCGTGCTCGTGAGCTATCACCGCATAGTCGCCGTGAATGCGAAGATCGGCTTTGAGCGCGCTTTTCAGGAACGCCGTCAACTTCACCGCAACGTCCTCGGGCGGTCTCTTTGCGAAGACGAAAGCTGGCAGTTTCGTTTCCGAAGTAGGAATCCCGACGGTGGCATAGACAGGTTGATCGTTGACCATGGCCCGCAACTGCGCGAGTCCTGCGCCCGCCTGCTGTGATATTTCCCGATAAGCTGCTTCTGCATCTGGTGGCATCGACTTGAGTGTGTCGGCCAAGTTGGGTAGACCGATCCCCGTTGGGTCGACTTTCACAATAAGGAATGTCGCGTCGCTGACAAACGGTTGCACAATCGCAGCGTCCGTATCCGCGGAGGACGGCTCCTGGCCATTCGCGATCGGAGTCACAGCCAGGGAGCAGATTGTCAAGCAGGCGACGATGATCCCGAGACCTGAGTTGGGATACCAAGTGCGATACGAGTTAGTGGTCATAGCAGATCTCCACGTGATGGTTGTGTTCTTTTTCGATACGGCCTTGGCTGGGGCAACTCACCCGGATTGCTTGGCCAGTCGGAGGACAAGCCGATAACGCAAACCGGGCAGCGAATGGCCACTGAGAACGGCACGTGAGCCGAAACACTCGTAGTCGATTGGTTTACCGGTGAAGGGTTCGACCGGCGCTGGAACCGGCAGTTCGTCCAGCGAGCGGGGTAGTTTGCCGTCGTGCGCTGCACCGTACATGCGAATTGCCTCCACGGTTTGGAGCAAAGCAACGGTCTGATCGCAACGAGCCTCGGCAGTGCAGGCCGCCCGAATGGCCGGCAGCAACAGCATGGCCGGCGCGGTGCACAGACCATATTTTTTCGACGCTGCCCGCATCGCGTCATCCACACGACGGCCGCTTGCCTGAGCCTGCCAGTACGGAAGATGCGTCCATTTGAAGGTGTCATCGCGACATTGGTCGTAGAATCGGACCGCCGCCAGAGCGACGACTTGAGCCGTAGGATACGCCTCCACCTGATCGCGCGGCAAATTGCACTCGTCGATCAAATACTCCTTTGCACCCGGATAGGCAGCGGCCACGAATGCAACAAGCTTAGTGCGTTCAAGTTCGGGAGCCTCATGGAGCGAACCAAAACCGAACTCGGAGGCAAGACACCCGAATTGCCCGAGCAGACGACCCAGAAAATCTTGCCAATAGCCAACCGGTCGCGGCGTCTCGTCCACTTCGCGAAGCTCCTTCAATTGCAGGTACAGAAACTGGCGTTCGACGGCCAACGAGTGCCGGAGGTCGACCAACGGTTTTGGCATTGACGCAAGGGCCCAATAGAGGTTCGGCGTTTCGGGGTGTTGGACCAGATAGAGTGCATCGTTCCAGCCGATGCCGGCGATGGCGATTCCGACCAGGTTCGATACGAGAAAGTCGTCGTGCCCCATATGACGTGCCAGGGCGAATTGTTGACCGGTGATCGCGATAGCATCTTCAATGCGTCCTTCGGCAAGCGCGACTCGACATCGCAGACTCTGCGTGCGAGCGAGTTCGCGCATGGAGTGGATTTCGGGCAATAGGTATCCGATCAGGTCGTAGACCTCGTGCAGGTTTCGGTCCGCATCGAAACGGTCGCGCTGTGCTGCCTCACGGATAAACTGAGGCTGAAACGACGTCAGACGCAAATACTCCTTCACCTCGTCCAACGGTAGCTCTTGGGGAGGCGTAGAACGCCAGACTGCCGGAGGCACTTGATGGTACTGTTTGCCTTCCTTCTCCGCTTGTGCGGAAGCTCCCTTGTGGATCTGAGTTAGCCGTTCCCGAGCCAGACTCTGCTCGAAGAATCCATTTGCCTTGAGGTAGTAGACGTATGCGTTTCCATCCCGCATGTCGAAATCGTCAGGTATCAGCCGGTACTTCAGTGCAGGGCGGGGTTCAGCCTTTGGCTGCAATGTCAACTCCATCGTCCGGACGGTGATGCCGGTCTGGTCGTCTCGCTCCAAAATCCAACTGTCCTCCATCGTCGGCTTCTCGTCTCCGGCGCTTTTTGGAGCTTCCACGATGGAGATTTGTGCTTCGCTTTGCGAGACCCAGCCACAAAGCCAGATGACCAGGAAGGTAGGGGCGCAAAGCGTTCGCGGAGAGGGGGTGTTCATATTGGGGCTCCCTTCGTAAGCCGAGTTATGATGTTTTCGTTTAACCCGAAGCCGGAGGCGACGGCGGATAGTGCGATAAATCGTCAACACGTAGCGCCCGCCATCGCCTCCGGCTTCGGGTTAAACGAGGCCCGCGGATGGTCTCCTAGAGAACGGAATCAGGACGCGTGCCAAGCAATTCTCGCAGCAACTGTTCTTGCGTGATTGAGGGTGCCGGGGCAGCACGAGGTGTCATGTCTTGTCGGATATCGCTGCCCGGGTCTGGCGTGTGCGTCCGGTTTGGCTGTGCGGCGTTGGTACCATGACGAAAACGCGAAGCGCCCGACGCGCCCTGGCCGCGTGCCAAAGCGCCGGCTCTCAATGTAGGCCACTCGTCTCCATAAGGTGCAACTCCGTGACCGACCGTATCGAGCAACATGACGGCAACGAGCGAATCTGAGGGTGACCATGGGGGCACGTTCTTCCGTGGGGAATCATCGCGCGGGCGTTGCTCCGAGTCGTCGTCTGGCGCATTCTTTTCCCGCGGCTCCACGACCCTCGGCAGCTCTTCATCCATCGCCGTCGACCTATCGGTTGGGCGCTCTGGTGGCACAACCCGGCTCAGCAGAATGAATGTCACCAGCGCTCCGGCAATTGCTCCGCACGCCCAAGACCCGGCAATCGCGATAGTCCAACGGTACGATCGAATGCCGCGTCGTTCAACGGGCGGTTCACGCAACGCAACCGTTTGGTCCGCCGCGTGCGCCGTGCGCACAATCGCCTCGATGTCCAACTCTGCCGGCCGCGGCCGCGCGGCCTTCAGTCGCTGTTCGACGTCCGCCAGTCGCTGCGGGTCGACGCCGTCGTCTCGAAACTGTCCATGATCTTCAGAGGAAGGATGGTCTTGGTTCATCTGTCTGTCTCGAATCTTCGAGTTGGTTGGTCATAATCCGCCCCAGCTCCGCCAACGCTCGCTGGTAACGCCGGTGCACCGCGCTGGTGGATCGATCGACCAGGTCGGCGATTTGGCCAAACGAGAGTTCGCCCCAAACGCGGGCCACAACGATCTCGCGTTCCAACGGCGGCAGTCGTCTGAGCAATGCTTCGGCGTCGACGGGTTCGTCCGACATGCCGTCGGCTGGCAGAAACCACGATTTTCGTTGCTCGCAGGCCTGCCGATGGTGCTTGACGCGACGACGTTCGGCGCGAGCCAAATTCATGGCCCGTCGTCGGACCGTTTTGTAGAGCCAAGCGATTGGGTGATTGGGTACTGGGGTCTGACGCAACAGGTCGATCAACGCCTCCTGCAAAGCATCCTCGGGCGAGCGACACCACTGACGCGCGTACAGCGTGAGCGCCGCACCATGCGTGTCGATCAACTCTCCGAGTCGTTGCGTGTCGATACGTGTCACGTGCCAGCCGCCGTCAAAGTCCGCTTTCGAGCCATGGGTTTCGTACCTATCGCCATTCTACCCGTTCGCGAGTCTTCCCGGCGACATGCGTCCCACAGTTATGGATATGTCACCGATCACGAGGCGTTTTCCCACCTGATTCTAGAAAAATATGCGGTGCACTTTCCGGTTTTGGCGGAATTCAAGTAAAACAGTGCCTTTGGCAATGAGGACGGAGATGGCTCGTTTAACCCGAAGCCGGAGGCGATGGCGGGCGCTACGTGTGGACTGTCCATGCCGCTACCCGCCATCGCCTCCGGCTTCGGGTTAAACGGGCAAATGTGCCAATCCTTGCTGGTAGCGGTATGTTTTCCGACAATCATCTCTCTGCCGGCCATAAGGCCGCAAACGTATGAATGTGCCCGGCTGCCTTCGACAATCCACCTCGCTCACCGGTGTGATAGTGCTTTTCGGCACCCTGTTCGTATTGTCTCAGGCTACAATCGTCTGGACCTTGGGACCTATCCAGCATGACCTCTTGGCTCTCCAGACAACGTTCAGTCAGGCCGGATTCGCAGCCATCACCGACGAATGGGGACCGGAAGAAGTGGAGTGCTTCAGGAGACATTTCCACTTCGACATCGTCCATCCCATATGGTACGCCCTATTCTCGGCCGCTGTCCTTGCGAGGCTTTTCAATCTGAACGGCGTCCCCAAGCGTTACGATACGTTCATCTGGACGCCTCTCCTTGCGGGCTTTTTCGACTTCGCCGAAAACTCGATTCACGCACCGTTCGCCGGCCAGATACATAGCATGCCTCAGCCTTACATCGCACTGGCCGCCTTCTTCGCCACCGTGAAGTGGATTCTGGTTCTTCTCTTCTTTCTCGCAATAGTAGTCCTCTACGTTCGCTGTGCCTTCAGAAGGAACACATCGACTTATTTGTGACCGAGGCAGGCCGTCCATTTTCCTTTCCACCGGAGCGGAAGCGTGTTTCACCGCAGTCCTCGTAGCCGAGCAATCTGGCTGTTTCTGGGATGCATCGCGTTTTTCGCCGCTGCCAACTGTCTGATCTTCCCGTTGATGCTCGTCGCAGATGCGAATCAAATACTTGGGACTTTCTTCGTTGCCGCCTGGTACAGCGCGATCGGTGCGCAGATGGCACTTCACGCTATCTGGTGCGTGTTCGTTCCGCTCCATTGGATCAAGCGATTCTTGGTGGGAGCAACGTCAGGACTTGTCCTGTATGGGGCCTTGGCGGGCGCGTTTGCCCTCTTTTTTTATCATCTTGGCTTCATGGGTGACGAGGATTGGCTCATTTTCATCATTGGACTGTTATGCCTGCCCCTGTTGTTGCTGGCCGCGCAGGCACCTTTGTGGATAATGCGGACCTGGTTCCGCTGGCGCATTACCCATCTAGGCGATGATCCGTCTACCAGTTTCCAGTCGTTGCGAATCAGAGATTTGATGATCGCGACGGCAGTCATTGCGATGGCCTTGACGGCAGCGCAGATCTCGCAGTCGATAGGGGCGTCATCGGGCAACAACAATATCGTTGGAATAGCGGTCGCGGCTCTGATCATCATGGTAACAAGCGGGATACTCGTCCTGCCTGTGGTCGTGGCCACACTACACGCGCGCCGGCTGCTGATGGCCCTGGCGCTGGTTTTCTCCGTGGATGTTGCGATTGTCGTGGCTTGCGTGACACTCATGGTAATTCTCACGGACACGCCAGCGAATTGGGAGACGTACGTTGCAATACCGACCATCACAGGGGGCTTCTTCGTGAATTTCACAACGCCAATGCTAATCGCTCGCAAGCTCGGCTACCGATTGCAATGGGGCCATCAGTAGCCTGGCCCGGATTATTCATGAATCTGTAGGCCGGAACGAGCAAACGCCGCTACTGCCGGGACTTCGGTCGCTTTCCTGCGATCACTCCGCAAACGTAGCGCCACGTCGCTCGATTGCATTTGAGCTGTTCCGGAAACGTGTTGAGCGACCTGCTTCCGGCCTACACGCTGGTACAGGGCGTCGGCTGCACAAAGAAATCAATGGCGCGTCGTCGGTTCGTGTTCAGCGTTGGAACCGTTGCCATGTTTTGCCCACTGCTTCCCTTTCCGCACACCAGCCAGACGGCAAATCGGCAAGTTCCTTGATTGTCGGGTCAAGTTCGACGACACGCTTGAGCGATGCCATTTCGGCGTCCTCTTCGGAAACGTCTCCGCCATCGAGAAACTGCCAATCACCATCTTCATCGTGAACAACGTACAAGATCGGGTTCGATCCGTCGGTAATGCGAGTGAGCGTGATAACTGCGAGATTCGGGACATCCTCGAAAGGCCAGTCGTTCTTCATTGCAGCTATCTCCGGCTTCGGTGCGGGAGTCTTGATTTGCGCGGTCGCGTCTGGCGTCGGCGCCGGTGCATTCGTGCCGCATCCGGTAAGCACCGTCAACAGGGCGACGACGAGTAGTGGGCGTAGACATCTAATCATGCGGAATGCTCCGTTCTGCCAACGGGTGGAACGCCTAATACTGCCGCCAACGAATGCAGCGGATATCCGGCAAGAACAACTCCCATGAAAGTGATTCTCAAGAGCATTCTCCTGGTCTCCCCGTTCGATAGACGCGCTGGCTCGCCTGAGACGTCACGACGGACGCTAAAGCCGAAAGTACCATTGCGAGGTCGTACAGGCAACGATCGTCGCTCGAAAAAAACAAATCCGGCTTCCACTAGCGAAGCGAGGCACAGTGCGAAGGCATGATATTCCTGTTAGACTGAGTGAGACATCTGACCTCTTGAGTAGAGTCAACCGATCGGAATTGCCATGAATCCAAACAAGTCGTCTTGCGTGAGAGTCTGTTCCGTTTCGATCGCGTTGCTTGTGATGCTGATGGGTACGGTTGCGGCATCGGCGGAACCTCCGTTGCCTTGGGCCCCCGGCTCTTGGACCTTGGTTGTCCTTCCCGATACCCAACGCTATACGGACACACGTTGGGATAAGGACTCGGTCATCTTCCGCACCATGACCCAGTGGATGGCCGACAACCGGAAGGCTCGCAACATCAAATTCGTGTTACACGAAGGCGACATCACCAGCGGGAATACGGCCTCGGTGACTCCTCCTAACAAGGTTGCAGCGTGGCAGGTCGCTTCCGATGCGATGGCCATTCTGGATAAGGTGTGTATCCCTTATTCCCTGACCACAGGCAATCACGATCACGACCGATGGAACCCATTCCGCAATTCGCCCAGCCGCGACACCTTCTTGAACGACTTCTTTCCCGTCTCACGGTACAAGTCGATGTCTACCTTCGGTGGAGTGTTCGAGCCGGACAGGACGGAAACCAACTATCACCTGTTCAGCGCTGGCGGCACGGATTACGTCACGGTGGCCCTGGAGTGGGGCCCAAGAAATGAAGCCATCGCCTGGGCCGACGGCGTCCTTTCGCGACACGCCAACCGAACGGCCTTGATCGTGACCCATGCCTATACCTACCAGGACGGCGCGCGATACGACTGGGCAACCAAGGGAACTCACCAGAAGCTCAACCCGCACTGCAAATCGTACGGCTTCAGCGCCCCACACGACGGCAGCGAGAATGTCAATGATGGCGAGCAATTGTGGCAAAAACTGATCTCCAAACATGCAAACGTGCGGATGGTCTTCAGCGGGCACCTGAACAACGGCGCGCGGCAGACGAGCGTCGGCCGTCACGGCCAGAAGGTACACGAGATGATGGCTGCCTATCACGATCCGCCTGAGGGATACTTACGCCTGCTGGAGTTCCTCCCGAACGGCACAACAGTCCAAGTCAGGACCTATTCGCCCTACCTGAAGAAATCCCTGACTGACGGTAACAACCAATTCCGCCTGGACGTCGAGCCGGTGCGCGAATCCTCATGAAGGAGTGTCGAGTATGAACCGCAAAGTCGCGTTGATTACCTTGCGCCTGCTGGCGTTTCTGGCGTGCGCCGGTGTGATCCGGGCGGAGCAGAAGCTTTGGATTGAACCGCGTGCGGAAGTGCTGCCCGTGGACAAACCCGGCCCGTTTGTCGAATTACAGGACGGCAGCCTGTTGACCGTGGGAAACAACACCGTGATCACCAGCTCGGACGACGGCAAGACCTGGTCAGAGCCGCGGAGAATCTACGACGGCCCAAAGCCGGGGATTCCAAGTCACGGCCTGTTGCTGGGGACACGCGATGGCGTGATCGTGTTGGTGTACATGGACTTTTCAACGCAGGTGTCGATCGTCAGAGGATGGGACGCCGTCAAGGCCCAGCCGCCGGAAGGCGGACGTCGAGCCGTGTGGACCATCCGAAGCCTGGACGGCGGCAAGACATGGGTCGATCGCCAGAAAATCTTCGAGGGCTACTGCGGCGCCCTGATCAATATCATTCAAACTAGCAGCGGCCAAATCGTCGTGCCCGTGCAACGCATGCTCCTGGATCCCGGCCGGCATGGTCAGTGTACCTACGTCTCCGCCGACAACGGCAAGACGTGGAGACGCAGCAGCATCATCGATATCGGTGGACGCGGTTTCGAAGACGGGGCATTCGAAGGCACGGTCGCCGAGCTTTCCGATGGCCGGTTGCTGATGTTCATGCGCACCACGCTCGACTACTTCTGGAAAGCCTACTCGGACGACAACGGGCTGTCCTGGCGAGTGATCGGGCCGAGCAAGATCGACGCCAGCAACGCACCGGGCTACCTGATCCGCCTGGCAAGTGGGCGTTTGGCCCTGGTATGGAATCGCTTG
>JACKQG010004273.1_pt1 | contig 16675 bp, 17 predicted proteins | sample 8237621 | NCBI WGS metagenome assembly JACKQG01 (sample SAMN15677084, study PRJNA649215) | marine metagenome | biome: marine; feature: Black Sea; material: saline water; isolation source: suspended particulate matter (SPM) from the Black Sea western gyre | collected 2013-06-09/2013-06-10 | depth...
TTGGCTGTCGCCGGCGGGCAGCCGCCGGGCGGCATCCGGGTCGACGCTCGCCAGTTCTTCGCGGAACGCCTCGCCGCCGATCTCGTCATAGCGGGCGCGGACCTCTGCATTTATGTCGTCCGGGATTTCCGGGATGTGCGCCAGCCCTTGCGTCAGCGCCCTGACGTACATGCCGGTGCCGCCGGTGACCAGCGGCAAGCGTCCGCCTCCCCAGGCGCTTTCGATCTCCGTTGTCGCCATATTCAGCCAATGGCCGACGGAACATAATTCCGCCGCCGCCATCACCCCGAACAGCCGGTGCGGCACGCGGGGCTCGTCGTCCGCGCTTGGCCGGGCGGTAAGAAGGCGCAAATCCTGGTAGACCTGCATGCTGTCGGCATTGATGACAACGCCGTCGAAGGCCTCGGCCAGGTCCATGGCCAGCGCCGATTTGCCGCTGGCGGTCGGCCCGGCAATGAGGAGGACAGGGTTCAGGTCGCTCATCCCCCATTGTCGCCTCTGACGGAGGCAGCCTCAACATTATCTCTCTGGCGGGCGCGATCTTTTACCAATAACCTGCCAACAGCCACAAACACTCCGGAGTTGAGCGACATGAGCGATAAAATCACCGGCGGCTGCCGTTGCGGCGCCATCCGGTATGAATGCAATGCCGAGCCGATTCTGGCCGGCCATTGTTATTGCACGGTCTGTCAGCGGGCCAGCGGAACGGACAAGAATTCCGCCGTGGCTTTCCCCGAGAACGCCTTTCGGTTAACCGGTGAGATCACCGAATACACCGTCGAGGCGGACAGCGGCAACACATCGACGCGCGGCTTCTGCCCCACGTGCGGCGATCCGATCACCGGCTACGGCACCGGCATGGCCGGCATGATGATGGTGAGCGCCTCCAGCCTCGACGAGGCGAGCGTCTTCCAGCCACAAATGGATATCTACGTCGACTCTGCTCCGCCATGGACCCACATGGACCCCGATCTTCCCAAAGTTCCCGGTATGCCTGAGGAGTAACCGGGGCCTTTTTCCCCTTCCATTCGATCTACTCTTGTAGTCTCCAATGGAGCGAAATAGGGTCGGGCCGTGAAAAACGTCCTGACCCTCATCGCGCCCACCAAAGGCGGCCTGGAAAATGCCCTGATCGCATCCCTTGTGGACGCCCTGGCGGCGGCGCTGGACGGGCTTGGCCTGACGCCCACCCCACCCGACTGGCTGTCGGAAGGGGAGGCCTGCGACATTGCCTTCAGCGAAGGCGAAGAAGAAGCCGTGACAGGAGCCATTCAATCCGCCCTCGACGGCGCGGACATCGATGGTTTCGTGCAAAAGGCCGAAGGGCGGCGCAAGAAAATCCTCGTCGCCGACATGGATTCCACCATCGTCTCGTCGGAGACCCTGGACGAGTTGGCGGCGTTGGCCGGCAAGGGACCGGAAATCGCTGCCATTACCAAACGTTCCATGCTGGGGGAGATCGACTTCACCCGAGCCATCCACGAGCGGGTCGCCATGCTGGAAGGGCTGGACGTTTCCATCTTCGAGGAAACCCTGGCCGGGATAAAACTGAACGCGGGCGCGGACGTTCTGGTCCGCACCATGGCGGCACACGGCGCGCATACGGCATTGGTTTCCGGCGGATTCGAGAACTTCACCGGCCCGGTGGCGGAGATGGCCGGGTTCGACGAACACCACGCCAACCGCTTCGAAATCGAAAACGGCCGCCTGACGGGCCGGGTGATTGAGCCTGTCCTGGGACCGGAAATGAAACTGGAAACCCTGACGGACTTGTCGGCAAAATGGGGCGTTGCGCTATCCGAGACGCTGGCCATCGGCGACGGCGCCAACGACGTGCCGATGATCCGGGGCGCCGGATTGGGCATCGCCTATCGCGGCAAGCCCATCGCCAGGGACGCTGCGGATGCCCACATCGACCACGCGGACCTGACAGCGGCGCTGTTCATCCAGGGCTACCGGCGGAGCGAATTCTCCGCCCCACGCCCCTGATCGAAACCGGGTTATTCCGCCGCCACCTCCGGCAATTTTTCCAATGCTTCCCGCATGGCCGATTCATCATGGGGCTGGTCTGTCAGCTTGCCTGCGAAATAGTCCGTATAGGCCTGCATGTCGAAATGTCCATGGCCGGACAGGTTGAACAGGATGGTCCGTTTTGTCCCTTCCTCCTTGCAGCGCTCGGCCTCATTGATCGCGGCCTTGACGGCGTGGGTCGATTCCGGCGCCGGGATAATCCCTTCGGCGCGGGCGAACTGGACCCCGGCGGCAAAACACTCGGTCTGGAGAAAGGCCTGGGCTTCGACCAAACCCGAATCGACCAGGGCGCTGACCAGCGGGGACATGCCGTGGTATCGCAAGCCCCCGGCGTGGAACCCCGGCGGCACGAACCCAGACCCCAGCGTGTGCATCTTCACCAGCGGCGTCAGGTGCGCGGTATCCCCGAAATCGTAGGCATAGGTCCCTTTCGTCATGGTCGGGCACGACATCGGCTCGACCGCGATGGCACGACGGGTGCGTCCGCCCCGAAGCTGTTGCCCCAAAAAAGGAAAAGCCAGACCGGCGAAATTGCTTCCGCCCCCAGCGCAACCGATCACGATATCCGGATCCTCACCGGCCATCTCCATCTGCTCCATGGCTTCCAGCCCGATAACAGTCTGGTGGAGAAGCACATGGTTGAGCACGCTGCCGAGGGCGTATTTCGCGTCATCGTTCTGCGCCGCGATTTCCACGGCTTCGGATATGGCAATCCCCAGGCTGCCGGTGGAATCCGGCTTTTCGGCCAGAATGGCCCGGCCCGATTCCGTCTCTTCACTGGGGCTGGCGACACACCGGGCGCCATAGGTCTCCATGGCGGCGCGGCGGTAGGGTTTCTGATCGAAGCTGATGCGGACCATGTAAACATCGATATCCAGGCCGAACAGGTTGCCGGCGAAGGCCAGCGACGACCCCCATTGTCCGGCTCCGGTTTCCGTCACCAGGCGTTTGGTGCCTTCTTCCTTGTTATAGAAAGCCTGGGCCACGGCCGTATTGGGCTTGTGGCTTCCCGACGGGCTCACGCCCTCATACTTGTAGTAAATGTGCGCAGGCGTATCGAGAACCTGTTCCAGCCGGCGCGCCCGGTATAACGGCGCCGGACGCCACAGGCGGTACACGTCGCGGACCGGTTCCGGGATTTCAATTTCCCGCTCGGCTGAGACTTCCTGTCCGATCAATGCCATCGGGAACAACGGCGCAAGGTCGTCGGGCCCGATAGGCTGTCCTGTTCCCGGATGCAGCACCGGCGCCGGCGGCTCGGGCAGATCGGAAATGATGTTGTACCAGGCGCGCGGAATCCGGTCTTCCGGCAACAGAAACTTGGTTTCGCTGTTCATGGTGTTCCCCTGTGGGCCATTTTCTCCCGTCTTTTAAGTTTAACCACCATACCCTCACTTTGAGAAAGGGTTTTTCTGGACGCGCGCCTCCTAACCAGTCCCACCGGAAAACAAAAAACGCCGCCCCCGTTTCCGGGAGCGGCGTTTCGTTCGTTCTTCCACCCAGCGATCGGGCCGATGCTTATTTTTTCCTGGCGATCTTGACGGCGACAATGCGGAAGCCGCCCTGCCCTTCGAGCAGCAGCAGCACGGACTTGCGCTTGGCCTTCTTGGCCTCGGCCACCTTTTCCTTGATGACATCGGGACCGGTGGCTTCCTGCTGGCTGATTTCGACGATCAGATCGCCAGCGCGGATCCCTTTTTCAGCCGCCGGGCCGTTTTCATCAACCTTCACCACGACGACGCCCTTGGCGTCCTTGCCGAGGGAAAACTTCTCCCGAAGCGGTTGCGTCAAGGCCGCCACCGTCAGGCCGAGCGCCTTAATGGTCGTCTCCTTGCCATTCTTGCCCGGTTTTTTGCCCCTGGCGGCGGTCTTCGCCGCGTCATCATCCAGTTCCTCGATGATGGCGCTGAGGGTGATAATCTCGTTGTTGCGCCAGACTTCGATGGGCACGGATTTTCCGACTTCCGTATCGGCGACGATCCTGGGCAGGCTGCGCATCTTGCTGACTTTTTTATTGTTGAATTTCAGAATCACGTCACCGGCGCGGACCTTCGCTTTTTCCGCCGGGCCGTCGGCGATAACATTGGCGACAAGGGCGCCGGCAGCTTCCTTAAGGCCCAGGGTTTCGGCGATTTCTTCGGACACCGCCTGGATATGAACGCCCAGCCAGCCCCGGCGCACCTGGCCGTGTTTGATCAGTTGATTGATGACCGGTTCCGCCACCGACGAAGGAATGGCGAAGCCGATGCCGACGCTGCCGCCGGACGGCGAAAAGATAGCGGTGTTGATGCCGATAACGCGGCCCTTCAGGTTGAACATCGGCCCGCCCGAATTGCCCCGGTTGATGGAGGCATCGGTCTGCAGAAAGTCGTCATAGGGGCCGGAATTGATGTCGCGGCCACGCGCCGAGATGATGCCTGCGGTAACCGTTCCGCCGAGACCGAAGGGGTTGCCGATGGCCATCACCCAATCGCCGACGCGTGAGACATCGGAATTGCCGAATTTCACGCCCTTCAGCCCGTTCTCGGGTTTGATCTTGAGCACGGCGAGGTCGGTTTTCGGATCCCGCCCGACCAGTTCCGCCTTGAGCCGCGTGTTGTCATGCAAAACAACGGTGATTTCATCGGCGTCCTGAATGACATGGTTGTTGGTCACGACATGGGTGCCGTCGCCGATGATGAACCCGGACCCCAGCGACGTCGCCTTGCGGGAGCGCTGTTCGGGCTGGTTACGGTCGAAGAATTCCTTGAAGAAATCCTCGAACGGAGAGCCCGGCGGCAATTTCGGGAATTCCATGCCGCTGCGGCCTTCGATCACCTGGGTGGTCGAAATATTAACCACCGACGGCAGCAATTCATCGGCCAGGTCGGCAAAACTTTCGGGCGCCCCCTTGGCATACGAGATGCCGGACGTCGCCATCAGGACCGTCACCAGAACGGCTATAAAAGCCGGGACCGTCAAACTCTTGTGAAAACGCTGCGCGGGAGCGAAATTCGTCATGATCAATGTGTTTCCTTATAAAAAGCGGCCAGCTATGGAAAAGCCTGCCTGCGATTTAATCTCATCCGGGCGCCGTTTCAAGCATATCAACGGCTAATCAACGGAGACTTGAACTATTGTATGCCCCGTAAATGTGGTTGAACAATGGCCACGCCGGGGCATGTCCGTGGCAAATCCCGACAGTCCACTGGCTTATTACCCAAGCCCCAGCCACAGGATAAAAACGCCGGCCACGGCTGCCGCCAGCCCCGCCCCACGGATAGCGCCGGACGGCATGGTCTGAACGTGGGCCATCATCCGCTTCATGGCGTCCGGGAACAGGGAATAGAGAATTCCCTCAATGGCGATGGCCAAACCCAGCGCCGCCCAGAGGATCGTGCCCGGCTCGTCCATGACCCTTATCCCCTGGGAGCGATGCTATTTCTTCTTGGTATCCTTAGTGCCGAAGTACCGGAAGAACTCAGAATCCGGGCTCAGCACCATGGTCGTGCCTTCGCCCAAAGCCTCGCCGTAGGCTTCCATGGAGCGGTAGAAGTCGAAGAATTCGAGGTCCTGGCCGAAGGCATTGCCGAGAATCCGGTTGCGCTCGCCTTCGCCCTGACCGCGCAGGATTTCCGATTGCCGTTGCGCCTCGGCGATGATGATGGTGCGTTCCCTGTCGGCCAGAGCCTGAATTTTCAGCTTCTGCTCTTCCCCTTCGGCGCGCAGTTGCGACGAATAGGCGACACGGTCCGACCGCATGCGGTTATAGACGGATTGTGCCGTTTCATCGGGCAGGTCGGTGCGGCCGATGCGCACATCGACGACCGCGGTTCCGAACTCGGCGGCCTGCGCCTTCATTTGCCCGGTGATGATATCCATCACCTGGGCGCGTTTTTCGGTCAACATATCGCCCAGATGAATCTTGCCGATTTCGGCGCGAATGGAGGCGTTGAGCCGGTTGCCGAAGACCTGGCGGAAGTTGGCGTCCGTGCCGGCGCGTTTGCGGAATTCCAGGGCATCGACGATGCGGTACCGGGCAAAGGCGTCGACATTGATACGCTTCTGGTCGGACAGGATGACTTCCTGCACCGGCGGATCCAGATCAAGAATGCGCCGGTCGTAATATTCGACGTTCTGAACAAAGGGAAGTTTGAAATCCAGGCCGGGTTCGCGAACCAGCCGAACCGGGCTGCCGAACTGCAGGACCAGGGCCTGTTGCGTCTGATGCACGGTGAACAGGCCGCTGTAGGCGAAGACGCCGGTGGCGACCACAATGACACCGAGAATGGCTAAAACGGTTTTATTCATTTTTTGGCTCCTTCCCGGCGTTTCTGCAATTCCGGTAACGGCAGATAGGGCACCACGCCGGTGCCGCCCGCGCCTTTATCGATGATGACTTTTTCGGCGCCCTTGAGAACCTGTTGCATGCGTTCCAGGTACAGCCTGCGCGTGGTCACGTCCTTGGCCACTTTGTAGGTTTTAAACACCGACAGGAACCGCTGGGCCTCACCATCGGCTTCCTTGGTGATCTTTTCCTTGTACGCGCTGGCCGCCTGGATCAGCGTCTGGGCCTTACCCTTGGCCTTGGGAACGATATCGTTCTTGTAGGCCGTGGCTTCATTGATGGACCGTTCCTGGTCCTGGCGCGCGCGCTGCACATCATGGAAGGCGTCGATGACCTCCGACGGCGGGTCGGCTTTCTGAAGCTGGATTTCGGCGATGGAAACACCGGCGCCGTATTCATCCAAAATCTGTTGCAAAAGCACCCGCGATTGCTGCTGGACCTGCTGGCGCTTGCCGGTGGTGGCGTCCTCCAGCGCGGTCTGGCCGATAATTTCGCGCATGGCGCTTTCGGCGGCGATCTTGATGGTGCCTTCCGGGTCACGAATGTTGAACAGGAAATCCGCCGCGTTCTTGATCCGCCACTGAACCACGAAATCAATATCTATGATGTTCTGGTCACCGGTCAGCATCAGGCTTTCCTGCGGAACATCGCGTCCCGCACCGCGTCCGCGGCGATCCTGGCCGACTTCACGGAACCCGACGGTAACGGTGTTGGTGCGCTCCACATTGGGTTTCAGCACTTCGCCGATGGGCCCCGGGAACCAGTAGTTCAGGCCCGGTGTGGTGTGCTTGACGAATTTTCCGAACAACAGTTCCACGCCTTGCTCACCCGGCTGGACCCGGTAAAACCCGCTGCCCAGCCACAACGCGAGAACGGCCAGAACGATCAAAACCAGGCCCCGCGCGCCACCGGCGCCGCCGGGAAGGAAGCGCTTGAAGCTGTCCTGGCCGCGACGCAGCATTTCCTCGATGTCGGGGGGCGTCGGGCCGCTTGGGCCGCCACGTCCACCGCCGTCACTTCCACCACCCCAAGGGCCCTGGCCGCCGCCTTGTGAATTCCACGCCATGTTGATCCGTCCCTAAGTTCAAATACTAAAAAAAAGATGAAACCTTGTAATTTTGGTTCCGTGCGTTACTTCCTATATCGAACGCGGGTGGCTTACAAGGCAACCCGCTATCAAATCGCTCCGGACCTGCGATGCGGCGTCCGGGATTACTTTAATTTGTTCTATGTTACGGAGTTTTCAAGGATGGCTGGTGTCAGCGAACAAGAAATTTTAGATGCGCTTGCGAAAGTGACCGAACCGGGAACCGGTAAGGACATCGTCAGCGCCGGCATGGTCCAGGGTCTGCAGACCAAGGACGGGCATGTCGCCTTTGCGATCGAAGTCGACCCGGCGAAAGGCGCCGAACTGGAGCCCATGCGCAAATTGGCGGAAGAGGTCGTTTACGACCTCAAGGGCGTGATTTCGGCCACGGTCGTATTGACGGCGGAACGTGCCGGCAACGCCCCGCCGCCGCCCGCTCCCGGCGTCGGTGAAATGGGCGGACCGGGCGGACCGGTGCCGAAAATCGGCGCGCCGGACATCCTGCCGGGCGTCAAGTCCATCGTTGCGATCGCCAGCGGCAAGGGCGGCGTCGGCAAATCCACGACCGCCGTCAACGTAGCCCTGGGCCTGGCCGCCGCCGGGCACAAGGTGGGCCTGCTGGACGCCGACATTTACGGACCGTCGATGCCCCGCATGATGGGCATTACCGGACAACCGACATCCAGCGACGGGAAGAACCTGGACGCGCTGGAAAATTTCGGCATCAAGGTGATGTCCATGGGCTTCCTGGTCGAAGAAGACACGCCGATGATCTGGCGCGGGCCGATGGTGCAGTCGGCGCTCGAACAGATGATGCGCGACGTCAACTGGGGCGAACTGGACGTGATGATCATCGACATGCCGCCGGGCACCGGCGATGCGCAGTTGACCATGGCGCAACGGGTGCCGCTGACCGGCGCCATTATCGTTTCCACGCCGCAGGACATCGCCCTGCTCGACGCCCGGCGCGGGCTCAACATGTTCCGTAAAGTGGACGTGCCGGTGCTGGGGTTGATCGAAAACATGAGCTACTTCACCTGCCCCCACTGCGGCGAACGCTCCGACATCTTCAGCCACGGCGGCGCAAGGACCGAAGCCGACAAGCTGGGTATGGATTTCCTCGGCGAAATCCCGCTGCATATGAGCATTCGCGAAACGTCCGACGGCGGCAACCCGATCGTCGTCTCGGAACCGGAAGGCGAACACGCCAAGGCCTACCGTTCCATCGCCGGCAAGGTCTGGGACAGCATCGAAAGAACGCTGGGCGAACAGACCGCTGCGGCGCCGAAGATCGTGGTTCAGTAACCTCGGGAAACCATTTTCCCGCCGAAAAGGCCCCGTTCCATCCGGAACGGGGTTTTTTTTGGTTTACGTTTTTGGCTTACCGTTGCTCCGTTTTCGCCTACCATGGTGTCATGGTTTATGGGGGCATCAGAAAAACAATGGCGCGCCTCGCCCCGGCTTTGGTGCTGGGCGGGATCGCCGCCTTCGGCGCACCTGAGGTGGCGGCGGATACGGCCAAGCCGCTGCCGGCCCAGGACTGCCAGCGCCTGCGTCTGGCGCTGGAAGGCAATCTGCCCTTCGGCCCCGGCTTCCGGCGGCTGGTGGTACAATTCCCGAAAAACGACCAGGATGTCGACGGCCAGGTCTGCCGCCTTTTGACCATGGGCACCGGCGCCCATATGGAAGGCTACGGCATCGCCTCGCTCAAGGACATGCACGACAAGGTCTATGGTGCGTTGACGGCGGCGGGGTTGGCAGCGACGCCCGAAACGGCCCGCTTCAACGAAACGTCGCGCCACGGGCGAGAAGTGTTTGCGCTGTTCAAGGACAACGCCATCTGCGTTTCCACCATCGTCGTCGGCATGGTTCCGGGCGCCATCCCAGCCGGCAGCACCGTGAAGGACGGCAAGGTGATGCTCAGCAAACTGAAACCGCATCAACGGGAATGGTGGATATCCATCGACTGTTTCCTGGTGCCGCCGAAGCCGCAGGTCGAGGCTGTCATTGAAGATGTACAGGAATCCAATGAAGACGCCCTTCCCTCCGGCAATCCCGCGACCGGCCTTGAGGGCGGGAAGCCCTGAGCCTTATTTCTTACGATCGAGAATAACGAAACTGTAAGCCGGGCCTTCATCCACGGCCTCGCGGTCCTGGCGGTCGGTCTCGCCCCATTCGTCTTTGTCGAAGTCGGGGAAGAAGGCGTCGCCCGGCGGCGTGTCGTGGACTTCCGTCATATAAATGCGGTCCGCCTTGTCCATCGCCAGGGTATAGATTTCCGCGCCGCCGATGACGAAGACCTCTTCCGGCACGTCGTCCTGGCCCCACAGTTCCTCGAAGGCCATGCCTTTCTTGAGGGCCCCCTCAAGATCATGGGCGATTTCGGCATCCATGGCCTCGAAGGCCTGGTTACGGGTGATGACGATGTTGGTCCGCCCCGGCAGCGCCGCGCCGATGGACTGGTACGTCTTGCGGCCCATGATGATGGGATGTCCCATGGTCACCGCCTTGAAAAACTTGAGGTCTTCCGGAATATGCCACGGCATGCCGCCGTCCAGGCCGATGGCCCGGTTTTTCGCCATGGCGACGATCAGGGATATGCGCATGGAACGTCCTTCAGACTGCGATCGGGGCGGCGATGTGGGGAAGCGCCTCGTAGCCTTCGAGCGTGAAGTCCTCGAAGCGGAACGCGAAGATATCATCGACATCCGGGTTGAGGACCATGCGGGGCAGCGCCAAAGGCTGGCGCCCGCGTTGCAGGTCCGCCTGTTCCATATGGTTGGCGTAGAGATGCGCGTCGCCGAAGGTGTGCACGAACTCGCCGGGCTGAAGCCCCGTCACCTGCGCCACCATCTGCGTCAGCAGCGCATAGGACGCGATGTTGAAGGGCACGCCCAGGAACACGTCGGCGCTCCTCTGATAGAGCTGGCACGACAGCTTGCCATCGGCGACATAAAACTGGAACAGACAGTGGCACGGCGGCAGGGCCATGTGATCGACATCGGCGACGTTCCAGGCGCTGACGATGTGGCGACGCGAATCGGGATTGGTCTTGATCGCCTCGACAACCGCCGTAATCTGGTCGACGGTTTCGCCGTCCGGCGTCGGCCCAGGAACCGGCCAGGAGCGCCACTGATGGCCGTAAACCGGCCCGAGGTCGCCGTTTTCGTCGGCCCATTCGTCCCAGATCCGCACGCCCGCGTCATTCAGCGCCTTGATGTTGGTGTCACCGTCGAGGAACCACAGCAGTTCGTGGATGATCGATTTCAGGTGCAGTTTCTTGGTCGTCAGCAGCGGAAAGCCTTGGGCCAGATCGAAGCGCATCTGATAGCCGAACACGCTCTGCGTGCCGGTGCCGGTACGATCGCCCTTGATGACGCCGGTTTCGCGGATGTGGCCGAGAAGGTCGAGGTATTGCTGCATCGGAACCTTTAAACTGTTGGCGGCGGGAGCGGCGGAACCTGAGAATCACCGATTTTACCCTGCCCGGAGCCAAGCGCAAAGAGCTAGGAAACAGCCCCCCGCCGCCCGTCCCTTGCACAAACCCCTTGCCCACCCCTATATTAGCGATGCCGGCTTGCCGGCTATGGCGATAAACGTCTGACGGAATAAGCGTTACGGACCCGGGGGCGGTACCCGGCGCCTCCACCAATTCCTTCCCTCGCCAATTGGCTGAGGGAATTAGCGGGGGCGAAACAGGATCGACGTGCGTAGTAAAGGTCAGGTTTTTGCTCGGTGAGGCACCACCGTTATCGGTCCACAAAGCAATAGTTGCCAATGATAACTATGCTCAGGCTCGTCTCGCTGCGTAAGCGGTCAGACGAACCGAAACTTAAGTCCTAGGGCCTTAGCAGTTCTAGGCGGGGTTCGGGAGGCGCCTGGCAACAGAAGCCTCCCACTTAATTTCCACACCCTATTTTGCCTTGTGTTTTGCCTTTCAAGCCCGTGGCGGACGGGGTAGAAATACTCCATGGATTCTGACCCTTTCCGTTACGACACCTGGATCGAAGAGGCGCTTCGCGGCGTCATCCGCCGGTCGCTGGTATATGCGTCGGAAAACGGCCTGCACGACGAACACCATTTCTACCTGACCTTCATGACCGATATCGACGGCGTCGAGGTGCCCGGCTACCTGAAGGCGGAGCACCCGGACGAAATGACCATCGTGCTGCAGCACGAGTTCGAGGAATTGATCGTCAACGAGGACGCCGTCTGGGTGACGCTGCGCTTCAACGGCAAGCCCGAGCGTCTGCGCATTCCCTTCGACGCCATGATTTCCTTCGCCGACCCGTCGGTGAATTTCGGTCTGCAATTGAAAATGCCCAACGAAGCCGAGGATGATATGGACCTGGAAACGCCGGAGGCCATGAATATGGATTCAGGTGATGCGCTCGAAACGGACGCTCCCGCCAAGATAGCCAAGGGCACGGGCGAGGTTATCGCGCTGGACTCCTTCCGCAAAAAATAAATTAAGGTCCCTTACGCTCGAGGCCAGAGTCAAAGGACAGAGTCATGACTGAGTACGACCATCATGAAATGTTTTCTTTAGGGGAGGCCGATACGCCGTGGCGCAAGCTGAGCGGCGATTACGTCACCACCGCAGAGTTCGAGGGCCGCACCGTGCTCAAGGTCGACCCGAAGGCGCTCACCCTGCTCGCGTTCGAAGCCTTCAAGGACATCTCCCACCTGCTCCGGCCGGGGCATCTGGAACAGCTTGCGAAAATCCTCGACGACCCGGAAGCGTCCGACAACGACCGCTTCGTCGCCCTGGACCTGCTGAAAAACGCCAATATCGCCGCCGGCGGCGTGCTGCCCATGTGCCAGGACACCGGCACCGCCATCATTATGGGCAAAAAAGGCGGCAACGTGTGGACCGGCGGCGGCGACGAGGCGGCGCTGTCGGAAGGCGTGCTCAAGACCTTCACCGAAACCAACCTGCGCTACAGCCAGGTCGCGCCACTGGACCTGTTTAACGAGACCAACACCGGCAACAACCTGCCGGCCCAGATCGAGCTCTACGCCGACGAGGGCGACGCGTATAAGTTCCTGTTCATCGCCAAGGGCGGCGGCTCCGCCAACAAGACGTTTTTGTTCCAGGAAACCAAGGCGCTGTTGAACCCGGACAGCCTGACCCGGTTTCTCGACGAGAAGATCCGCACGCTCGGCACCGCGGCGTGCCCGCCCTATCACCTGTCCGTGGTCATCGGCGGCACCAGCGCGGAGCTCAACCTGAAAACCGTCAAGCTGGCCAGTTGCAAATACCTCGACACCCTGCCGACCGAGGGCAACCCATACGGCCAGGCCTTCCGCGACCTGGAATGGGAAGCGAAAATCCACGAGCTGACGCAGAACCTCGGCATCGGCGCGCAGTTCGGCGGCAAGTATTTCTGCCACGACGTGCGCGTTATCCGCCTGCCCCGGCACGGCGCAAGCTGCCCCGTCGGCATCGGCGTGTCGTGCTCCGCCGACCGTCAGGCGCTCGGCAAGATCACGGCCGACGGCGTCTTTATCGAACAGCTTGAGGCCGACCCGTCGAAATCCCTTCCCGCCGTCACCGACGATCATCTCGGCGGCGACGTGGTGCCCATCGACCTCAACCGCCCGATGCCGGAGGTTTTGGCGGAGCTTTCCAAATACCCGGTGAAGACGCGGCTCAGTCTGACCGGCTCGCTGATCGTGGCGCGCGACATCGCCCACGCCAAGCTGAAGGAACGCCTGGACGCCGGCGAAGACCTGCCGCAGTACTTCAAGGACCACGGCGTCTATTACGCCGGCCCGGCGAAGACGCCCGACGGCATGGCGTCCGGCTCGTTCGGGCCGACCACGGCGGGGCGCATGGATTCCTACGTCGATCAGTTCCAGGCCGCCGGCGGATCGATGATCATGCTGGCCAAGGGCAACCGCTCGCAGCAGGTCACCGACGCCTGCAAGACACACGGCGGCTTTTATCTCGGCTCAATCGGCGGCCCGGCGGCGCGCCTGGCCCAGGACTGCATCACCAAGGTAGACCTGGTCGAATACGAGGAACTGGGCATGGAAGCGATCTGGAAGATCGAGATCAAGGACTTCCCCGTCTTCATCGTCGTAGACGACAAGGGCAACGACTTCTTCGCCGAGTTCGCCGCGCCGATCCACAACGGTTGACCATGCCCCCCACCCTTCTCTTCGACGGGCCTAAGGACGCGGCCTTGACCATCGCCCTGGCGCACGGCGCCGGCGCGCCGATGGATAGCCCCTTCATGGCCGAGTTCGCCGAAAGGCTGGGCGGAGAAGGGTTCCGCGTCGCGCGGTTTGAATTCCCCTACATGATCAAGCGGCGCGAGACCGGCTCGAAACGGCCGCCCGACCGGGCGCCGGTGCTGCTCGACACCTGGCGCGCCGTGATCGCGGAACTGGGCGCTGGAAATCTCGTCATCGGCGGCAAGTCCATGGGCGGGCGCATCGCCTCCATGGTCGCCGACGAGACCGGCGTTCGCGGGCTGGTCTGCCTCGGCTACCCCTTCCATGGGCCGGGCAAGCCGATGAACCCGGACAGGCTGGCGCACCTGGAGCACCTCAAGACGCCGGCGCTGTTCTGTCAGGGTATGCGGGACACGCTGGGCAGCGCCGAGGACGTTAAGGGCTACACGCTATCCAAGGCCATCCAACTGCACTGGCTCGAAGACGGCGATCACGGATTCAAGCCCCGCAAGGTGTCCGGCCTGACGGAAGCCGAAAACTGGCAAAGCGCCATCCAGGCCATCGCCGGTTTTTTGAGGCGGCTTTAGGGGGCGGGGCGGATGCTTGGCTTCGAACCCCAGGTTCTGGCCGCCTTCATCGCAACCTCGGTAGCGATCATCATCTCGCCAGGACCGGACACGCTGATCATCCTGCGCCACGCCATCAACGGTGGACGCGGCCCCGGCCTGGCGGCGGTTAGCGGCGTGCAGTTGGGCCTGATCGTGCACACGGCGCTGGCGGTGGCGGGAATTTCGCTGATCATCGCATCGACGCCGGTGCTGATGCGGGGCATCGCCATCCTCGGCGCGGCCTATCTGGCCTGGATAGGCCTGCAAAGCCTGAGGCGGGGCGGCGGGCTAAAACTGGACACCGGCGATAATGGACAAAAAACGGCCCAAAGGACTGTCCGGGGCCGGGCGCTGCGGGAAGCGGCGCTCTGCAATCTTTTAAACCCCAAGGTCATTTTGCTGTTCCTGGCGCTGTTCCCCAACTTCGTCGATTACCGGCGCGATGACGTCTCTCAGCAACTGGTCACGCTGGCCGTCATCCTGATCGTCATCAACGTACTGTGGCAGGCGCCGATGGCGCTGGCGGCGGACGCGCTCAGGCGCTGGCTCGCCAACGCCTCCGTCAACACCTGGGTCAACCGGGCCTCGGGCGCGATTTTGATTCTCATGGCCGGGCTGATGCTGGCCCAGAACCTGTTGTGAGGGAAGGTATGGCGGACACGCGCATAACCAAACGTTCGGTGATGATCTCCGGCCACGCCACGTCGGTGTCTCTGGAAGCCGCCTTCTGGGACGCCTTGAAAGACATCGCCCGCGCCCGCGGCCAGTCGGTCAACGCGCTCATCGGCGACATCGACCGTGAACGGGGAGAGGGCGAACCAGACGGCCCGCCCGGCAACCTGTCGAGCGCGATCCGGGTCTTCGTGCTGCGAAATGGTTAGTTTTTTTGACGCAAATGCGTCGTCGCGGATGATTTCATCCACTCGGGATTTGCTTTAGCGCCGGAATATTTGCTTCAACAAATCTTCCGGTGTGATTTTACGCTGCTGCTGTGGTTGCGGCTGCGGCGGGGGCGGCTCGGAGCCGCTTTGCGGCGGCGGCGGTTGCGTGCCCGTAGTGCCCTGTTGTTGCGTGCCGCCGCCGAGAATCCCCTGCAATATGCCGCCGACGCCCTTCGGAAGTTTCTTGATCAGCCTGTCGGCGCCGGGAATGGGCAGGCCGCCGCCGGTGATCTTGGACGTGTCCAGTTTGATGTTGGGGCTATCCAGCGGCCCATAGACGGCAAACGGCACCGTTTGCGTCACATCGCGTCGTGTTCCTTTGGAGAGTAGTGCGGTCAGGATGTTCTGGCCCAAATTCACCTTGCCTTTGACGTCGATGCGCCAGCGTGGCAAGTCGATGGTCCCCGCCGCGGCCCCTTTGCCGAGGCTGGAGGCGATCTGCATATCGCGGGACGAGGCGAGGCCGTTCTGGATGGCGAAACTGCCGGATACGTCCATCAGTCCGCCGGATTTTCCGCCGCCGCCGAACAGCCCGGAGAACTGGTTCAAAGCCGTTACCAGTCCCATCGCACCGGCCAGCATGGTGCCGGTCTTGCCCTGACCGGCGTCGATGCCCTTGAGGCGAAGCGACCCGTTACCGTTAAGCCCGGCAATCATGCCGGCGACACTGCCGCCCGCCGTCGCCAGGTTGGCCTGGAAACCCATCCTGCCGTCCGTCACCGCCGAGGCGCCAAAGGCGCGGGTAGCTTGGCCGACATTCATGTTTTCCAGCGCAATCACCGTTTCGATGCGCGGGCGCGCCGTCGTCGTCGCCGACGCTGTCGCCCTCAGCGCGCCGCCGAACAACACACCGGTCAGCTTGTCGGCGCGAAACTTTCCGTTGCCGAGGACAACGGCCAGATCGGCGTTTTGCAAATTGTAGGCGTCATATTGCAGGGACGGGGTTTTCAGCACGATGCTGGCGTCGATGTTGTTTAAGCCAGAAAGGTCGATTGCGTCGGTGGACCAGCGCGATGCAACGCGCCTGCGGGTGGCGACGGGAAGGATCTTCAGCCCCGGCCACAACAGGGACGCCGTCTTCTTCGCCGGCAGAAACGGGTCCAGCACGATGGCGCCGCTCGTCAGGTTGGCCTTGATATTGGGCCGCGCGCCGCCAAGGCCGACCACCACATCGCCACGAAGAGCCGTCTTGCCGGCCTTTAGGGTCAGGCCCGTCAGGGCGACCTCTTTGGCCCCGCCGCGCAGCCTTGCCTGCATATCCAATCCGCCGATAGGCCCAGTCGCGCGGTATCCGGAAAAGTTCCTGAGCAGGCGCGCCAGATCGGGATGGCGGAGCTGAACCGACACATCCGCCGTGGCGCCACCGGGCAGGTTATTGGTCTTGCCCGAGAGCGCGGCGCTGCAGCCGGCGGCCTTGATGTCCAACGTCCCATCCGGCCCCACCGCGTCGCCGGCGATCCTGCCCGCGACGTCCGGCGTTCCCCGTTGCTAGGCGTCCCGC
>JACKQG010004275.1_pt1 | contig 16671 bp, 12 predicted proteins | sample 8237621 | NCBI WGS metagenome assembly JACKQG01 (sample SAMN15677084, study PRJNA649215) | marine metagenome | biome: marine; feature: Black Sea; material: saline water; isolation source: suspended particulate matter (SPM) from the Black Sea western gyre | collected 2013-06-09/2013-06-10 | depth...
TTTTTGATTAAATTTGATGACAGATGCAGAATTTAAATTTAGGCGTTTACACAAAATTTTCTAAAGACTCCCCATTTATTATGACTATCGTTTAGATTTAAGATTAATTAGTGCCTGTTGATATGATTCATTTGTTGGATCAAGTTTTAATGCTTTTTGAAAATCATTTTCCGCACCAATTTTATCCCAAGATTTGGATTTGGCATTTCCACGATTTAAATAGGCTTCAGCATACGTCGAATCTAGATAAATAGCCTTTGAGAAATCTGTGATTGCACCATAGGTGCTCGTGTCAATCTTCTCAAGCCCACTTTCATTATATACCTTAGCATCATCCGAGTCGAATTCTATATCCTGCAAATACTGATGGATGTAATTATCAGAGTCTTTGAAAAACTTTGTTGGGTCTTCAGCAAAACAACCTACCATTGCCGAATCAAAACCTGGGGCATCCCCACCACTACCATAATATTTCGCAAATACTTCACCATCTTCTAAAATCCAGTTTGAAATGTAGATCATAAGCCTCATAAAGTTATCATACGAGAAATCTATGGAATCATCCCTAGGTTTATAGTTTTCTTTAGCATCAGACCATAGTTCATATATTTGCTCATTGGATGGTTCTCCATATTGATGGTATTCTTCAATGAAACCGACCTTTTTGTTCTTTGACAGTAGTTTGAAGAATTCTCTTTTTAAATTATTCTCCAACTCATCAATCTCTTTTTGCCTTTCGGAATGACATTCGTAGAATGACAAATCATACTCAAATATCAGGTGCTCACAAACTGCCTTGGATTCACAAAATGGACAATTGGGTCTTCCCACTTGATCGTCCATTTCTTCATCATCAAAACCAGTATCATCTTCGAACTTGTCATTCATATCAAAATAATTTGATGTTCTACAAATATAAGCTTATTAAATTCAAAATAGCCGATCCCCAAGTTTCTTAACTGCCTCATCATAGCCTGTCCAATCCCTGAATTTCGATGCTCTGTGCATCATCTTAATGATCTCAATTATACCTTTTTCGCCTTTGCACAGTAGCTCATTCTCGCGGATCATATCATTACTGTCTGCGATCTCAAAACCAAACCAATAAACATCCCTGCTGTCTTTGGAACTATTTCATACATCTTCAAACAGGTGAAGTTCCCAATGATTAGGCTTGCAGGGTCAAGGTTGCTATCGAATAATCCATAATCATACCATAAGAGATCATCCTGAGGTGCGAAGCTCTTTTTCACCCAGAAAAGAACATCTTTAATATCCCTTTCAGGTTCAATGATTCTTTTTGTTTTCAAGTCCCTTGTTACAATGAACCATTCACTTCCAATTTTATTCTCCATAATCCATCATTCATTTGATTCGAAACTGATACCCGCATCTAGCAACTCACCTGCGATCATTTTATCCAATTCTTCATTGGTTGTGCCCAGCGATTTTGCAAGTGCATCCATTGAATTATAATCATTCCAGTCATCAAACTTCTTTAGTGAACTCATAAACCCAATCATCCCAATGACGCCATCCCCACCTTGGTGAAAACCGCGAAATGAACGAACAATATCATTGCAGTCCGCGATTTTGAATTGGATAGAGCGATGGGTGCCACATCCGATGCTCTCACAAGAATCTGTGATGCCAATGCAGGTAAAGTTTCCGACCTTCAGTTGGATTCGGTACAAATCAGGTGAAAATATGTCATACTTGTACAAGTCCGTGCTGGAATCAAATTTTCTGCTGAAAGAATTATGAATCCACACCAAGATGCTATCATCATTATAATGTGGGATTTTGAGCCTTTTGGTCTGCAAATCCTTTGTGACCAATATCCAACAATTATCTTCCTCTTCCTGATTCACAACCATTCTGGATGAATTCGCTTCAGGATTCAGGCATACCTCAATGATCTCGAATGATTTTGGCAATGCCTTGAAGACAAGTTTATGGTTAGTGAAAAACACATCGGGTATCGTGACCTTAGTGGCTGTCCCATTGGAGTACATCATACTGTGGGAACTATGTTCTCCGTTATATGAAATTTCATAACGAATACCCGTACAAATGTGAGCAGAAAAGGAACACACTTTAATGCGGATTTCGTTCCCGCGCCAACTCAGGAATGTTGCGCAGTGGCAATTGTTATCATCAAGCTCCCACACAAGGTGGAGTAAATGTCTTTGTTTGTTTTGTGAATTGTTTTTTGTTTCCATAGCAATCAAGTTTAATGGTTAAACATCATTGCATTATTGAAACTGCTGGGAAATTATATGAGAAAATAAGAACCTTTTTCAGCAAAGAAGCTGCGCATTGTTTTGGCACCGTGGTGTTCTTGCTCGGTTGCCGTTCCGTCCCAGCGGAATCTCTTAATGCTGATACAAATATAGCAAATGTTTGGTAATATTGTACGCGATAAGCAAAATAAAATTCAATGGGAAATATCGTCATTATTGTATCATCGAACTCTGAGTGGAAAGTCTTACTTGAAACTTTTACACCTGAGGAGCTCGAAGAATCCGTCTATGGTAATTGGTTCATTGAAACCAGCCTTGAAAATACAGGGGAACACCAAGTTATATGGTTTCACGGAAGCTGGGGGAAGATTGCATCAGCAGGTTCAACCCAATATGCCATTGACAAATGGAACCCAGAGTTAATTATCAACATTGGAAGCTGCGGCGGGTTCGAAGGATTAGTCGAGAATGATGAAATTGTGTTGGTTGAAGAAACCATTGTCTACGATCTAATTGATCGGATTGGAGAAAGTGGAAAAAGCATTCGAGATTATCGAACAACCATTGATGTTGATTGGGTGAAAAATGAACAAATAAGACAATGCAAGCGGGTTACAATGGCTACCGCCGATCAGGACTTAGACCCAGAAAGAATAATTGAACTTAATTCTAAATATGGTGCAGTTGTCGGTGACTGGGAATCGGGTGCCATTGCTTGGATTGCAGAAAGGAACAATACAAAACTGATAATATTACGTGGGGTTTCAGATGTGGTTGGAGAAAATGGCAATATTGCCTATGATGAAGATGAAACAATGTTCTTTGATGGTGTCAAACGGGTGATGGACAAATTGATTCTACTGGTGAATGATCTTGTTCCCACAATCTCTTGATGTGTTTTCAATCAGAAATCGAGTCCGTATATTGCTGTAAACCCGCGCTGGCTGGCCCAATCCACTCGTATCGCAAAAGTCCATCCTGAGCCACCCTATGCACCAAAAACAGCATTTTTCTGAAGTTTAATTGAGTGTCCCTTACGAGGTGGGAAGCAGAGGGTGAGATTAATCGTGCAGAGCCCAAAAAATCTATTTTTCATATTGTATTCCTAAATATTTGTCATACATTCGTCAAGCCAAAACTTTAACTTTTCTTAAACCAATGCTTCTTAAAGAACTTCTCAAATCCAAAGGCATTAAACAAAAATGGCTTGCTGATAAAATGGGGGTATCAGAAGTGACAGTTAGCAATTGGTGCTCGGCTAAAAGTGTGCCCAACAAAACACATCTTCAGAAGCTTTGTGAATTACTTGATGTGCCTGTTAAAACTATCGTAAACAAATAAATGGAAAAGAAACCGAAATATGCACTGTCTTTTACCGCTGCATCATTACGGTTGAATGAGATGGTGAAAGTGGCGAAAGCTGCAAATGAGATGGGTGTAACCGACCTGAAAACATTAAAAGATAGCGGGGTGGTGTTTGGATCAGTGAAGAGCAGAACTTCAGATAGGGAGTTTCGGGAAATACGAAAAAGGTTGGAAAAACTCACCCCTACCCAGATTGATATACTGATCAATGGAGACCTGATCTCCCAAAAGCAAATTGCGTTTCTGGCTGTATGCAAGCATTATACGTTTATCAGGGACTTTACAATTGAGGTGTTGCGCGATAAGACACTGGTTTTTGATTATACCATTAATGAATCAGATTTTAATTCATTTATCGACCGCAGGCTTAACGTCCATCCAGAACTGGAAGTTTTCTCCGAATCAACATTGAAGAAAGCCAAACAGGTAATGTATCACATTCTTGAACAATCTGGCATCATTAACAATGCAATTGACAGGATGATCCAGCCACAGATAGTTAATCCTGATGTCATTCGCGCAGTTATCAGTGAAGACCCTGCGTGGCTAAAGGTCTTTTTGATGTCAGATTTGGACATAAAACAGGTAAAATATTAGTATGGAAGATATTGTAAAGAAATACGAACATCTGTATAGGGTAATATCCACCGAAGAATTCCTTGGGATGGAATCACTGGGTGGTGAGATACCGTTCTTTATTTCTGCGTATGATTCCAGGCAACAGATCGAGGTAGACAGGGCAATAAAAGGGCTCAAAAACAAGCTGGAAACAAACGGAATCCCCATACTGGAATTGAACCTGTATGACATCTCAATGGAAATCTTAACCGAAGAACTTGGTGTAGGCGAAATTTTCGAACTAGAAAAAAGTATGGACAAAAAGGAGTTCAAGGAAGCCCTGCAATCGATCCTTGACTTAAATGAGGTACTCATTCCCAGAATCAAATCCATCATTGATGCCAGTGCAGCAAAGGTGTATTTTTTGACGGGTATCGGGCTGGTGTTTCCATTTATCCGCTCGCACAACGTACTGAACAACCTTCAAAATGCAGCTAAAAAGGCTCCCACCATATTGTTCTTTGCTGGTGACTATAATGGTCAATCACTGGAACTTTTTAGCTTGATGAAAGACGATAATTATTACCGTGCATTTAATATCGACAACTATAAACTATAATGATGATACTCAAAGACTTTTTTGAAAAAGACGTTAATCGTCCCATAGAAACGGTCATCAAAGCTGAAGACCAAGAACACGTGCTCGACGAAGTGGTGGAGTATGTGGTCACCAAAGAGGTATCCAAGAAAATCCGCGATTTCTTTTCGGCTTACAATGATTACAAGGGAGCCAACGGTGTTTGGATATCTGGTTTTTTTGGTTCTGGAAAATCCCACTTGTTAAAGATTCTTTCCTATGTGCTGGAAAATCGTGAGTTCGATGGGTATAAACTGGGTGAGTTGTTTGCCGAGAAAATCGAAAAGGATACAATACTGAAAGCGGACATCTTGAATGCTACACGCATTAAATCCGAATCCATTCTCTTTAACATAGACCAACAGGCACAAATTACCACAAAGCAGGAAGAGGACGCCTTGCTGAATGTCTTTTACAAGGTTTTTAATGACCACCTTGGTTATTTTGGTGCCCAAAGGCACGTTGCTGAATTTGAACGCTGGGTTCACCAAGAAGGGCTTTACAAAGAGTTTCAGGAAGAGTTTGAAAAGCAGATTGGAGAATTCTGGTCAACTGCCCGCAGGAAGTATTTTTCACCAAAGGTGAAGGAAGGTATTGGCTTAACACTCTCCAAACTGATGGGCAAGGAATCTGAAGATTATAAGAATATCATTGACACCATACGCAATGATTCCAACGTGTCAGTGGATGATTTCTGCAATAAGGTAAGCGAATACATCAAGACCCAGCCCAAAGGTTTCAGACTGAATTTCTTTGTTGATGAAGTGGGTCAATATATTTCGGATAGCACTAAACTAATGCTCAACCTTCAGACCATCGCAGAAACCCTTGCCGTCAAAACCAAAGGTGATTCGTGGGTTCTGGTAACCTCGCAAGAAGACATCGAAAGTGTCGTAGGGGATATGACCAGAGCACAATTGAATGACTTTTCAAGGATTATGGCTCGCTTTAAAACAAAGATACCCCTAACTTCAGCCAACGTGGATGAAGTAATCGAAAAAAGGCTTTTAAGCAAGACCGAATCTGCCGCTGATCTACTAAAAAACCTTTGGAAGAAGGAACAATCCAATCTGGAAACTTTGCTCTCTTTTTCAGAGGCAGGTGTTCAATTTAAGGGATATCAGAGCGAAACGGATTTCATCAATAAATATCCATTCGTTTCATACCAGTTCGATTTATTCCAGCAATGCATAAAAGCATTGTCCACCCATAATGCCTTTCAGGGCAAACACGCTTCGGTCGGGGAACGATCAATGCTCGGAGTATTCCAGACCGTGATCCAGCAAATCGAAAATAAAGACCAGAGTGCCTTTGTCAGTTTTGACCTGTTATTCGAAGGCATACGTTCAACCATCCGTGGGGAACTGCAAAGTGCCATCATCCTAGCTGAAAAGCAGGTCGACAATGATTTTGCCATTAAAGTTCTCAAGGCGTTGTTTATGGTCAAGTTTTTCGGCAATTTCAAAACCACAGCACGGAATATATCAACCCTGATGATAGACAGCATTAATGTCGATCTGAAGCAACACGATAAGTGGATTAATGAAGCGCTGACGCTTCTGGAGAACCAGGACTATATCCAGCGTAACGGTGAATTGTATGAATACCTCACCGATGATGAAAAGGACATCGAGAAAGCCATAAAAGCGACAGACATCGATGACGGACAGGTTACCCAGTTGTTCAAGGAAATCATTTTCGATACGATTATCGGGGAAAATAGGATTCCATTTTTAGACAACAAGCAGGAATATGAATACACCAGCAAGATTGATGGCACCATCTTTGGGAGGGAAAAAGAACTGGTTGTGGAGATTATCACACCGAACTTCCACGACCACGACAGGGAAGATTTCTTCAAATCCCAAACAATGGGCTACAGCACACTTATGATGATGGTCTTGTCAGAAGATGGACATATGCTGGATGACATTAGAATGTACGTGAAGACTGAAAAGTACATTCGACAGAACCAATCCACTACCAATAAGGATAATGTGAAGCGCATCCTGTATGAAAAAGCGCAACAGAATATTACCCGAAGGGGTAATCTTGTGACCCTGTTAAGACGCTCACTTGGTGAGTCGGATGTATATATGAACGGGATGAAACAGGATTTGGGCAGTTCATCGGATGGGAAGAATAAACTGGTGAAGGCATTTCAGAACTTGATCAAACTGGCATACCCGAACCTGAAGATGTTGGTAAAGATACAGTTTTCGGAAGATACCATCAAATCCATCATCCGAAATGACCAAGACGATCTGTTTGGCACAGATGAAACCACGATATCTGAAGCTGAAAGCGAAGTGCTGAACGTTATCCACCGAAGGAAGAAGCATTCTGAGAGAACCTCGCTGAGCGATCTGAGAGAACATTTTTCACGCCGATCCTATGGTTGGTATAACAATGCCATTTGGAGCGTTGTGGCGAAGCTATACAAGCGTGGGAAGATTGAACTCCTTCAGGATTCCAACCTGTTGGAAGATGAAGATGTATTGACCGCCTTGACCAACAACAGGTATTATGGCAATACATTACTTGAACCACAGGTTGATATTGATCCGAAACTCATCAAGCAACTGGCAACTGTTTATAACGACTTTTTCGACCAGCCCTGCCCAACTAAAGAAGCCAAGGACGTGGCAAATGCGTTCAAAAACAAACTCAATGAAGAACTGGTTTGGTTAAACCAACTACTGATGAACAAGGAGTCATATCCATTTTTGGATGTACTGTCACCTGTTGCCGAATTTATCGATAAACTGAGCAGGAAAGAGTATTCCTATTATCTAACCAATGTCAAAGATTTTGAGGATGGTTTACTTGACTATAAAGAAGGAGTCATAGACCCAATAAAAAGGTTCTGGAACGGTGAACAGAGGAAGATATTCGACTCCATCCACATTATTTTCAGCAGAAACCAGTCCAATCTGGAATACATCGAATGCGAGGAATTAGCTGTCCTGAGAGATGTAGTAGAACACAAGGAGCCATACAAAGGCAATGTGATTAAAAATGCTAAGGCAGCCAAGGATGCTTTGGGTAAAAAGATCATCAAACTCATTGATCAGGAAAAAGTACTTACAAAAGAAAAGATTGAATCAGCCATCGACCGCCTGAAATCAAATGATGACTTTCATTCCTTGGATGCAGATAAACAGAAGATGCTCCTGAAACCATTTGAGGATGAATTAACAAAGTTAAAAGAGCAACGTTTTATTGCCAATCTTCGTGAAACACGGGCTAAAGTTTCAGGCAAATTGTTGGAAGATCAATTGAATGAAATGGTAAGGTTGACTATGCCGACGGATACGGTTGAAGAACCTCGTGTTCATTATTGGCGGATCAATTCTGTAAAGGTTAACTTCCCCAGAATCGAACTGAAGACAAAAGAGGACGTGGATGCATATGTGGAAGCCCTGAAGAAGGAACTCAATGAATTAATCGATCAGAACAAACGGATATCCCTATAGAGAATGAACACGAACCAACTCAAGAAATTTGCGCAGGAAGCGCGCATAAAACTAATTGAACAGGTTGGGGCAAAACTCTCCTTTGTGCTGACCGCGGATACAGCGGAACTGCGCGAACAGGCTGGACAATTAAAGCAACTACGGGAAGAGATAAACAGAACCACCAAGCAGCAGTTGATTGAAAAGGTTGCCTATACGTGGTTCAACCGTTTGATGGCATTGCGGTTTATGGACGCAAATGCCCACCAGCCCTTGGGTATCCGTGTCATCACACCAAAGGACGGGTATACACTGCCTGAACTTTTGGATGAAGCCAAAAGGGGCAACATACCCGAAGAACTGCGCTTAAACAAGCAAAGGGTGTATGATCTGTTGGATAATCGTATTCCCAGTTCCAGCCCCCAGAATGAAGCGTTCAAGATGCTTTTAATTGCATCCTGTAACCACCTTCACAGTATCTTTCCTTTTCTTTTCGAAAGAATTAATGATTATACGGAACTGCTGATGCCCGATGATTTAACCAGCGACTTTTCCATCATAACACAGGTGAGAAACGGGATGCCAGCAGATGATTGCAAGAACGTGGAAATCATCGGGTGGTTGTACCAGTTTTATATATCTGAAAAGAAAGATGAAGTGTTCGCTTCAAAGGCAAAGGTTAAAAAGGAAGACATCCCCGCGGCAACCCAGTTGTTCACACCAAGATGGATTGTGGAATATATGGTGCAGAATACGGTGGGAAAACTGTGGTTGCAAAATAATCCTAAATCCCAACTCAGGGAACATATGCCCTATTTTATCGAATCGGCATCTCTCACAACGGATGATTATTTGAAAGTTAGTTCACCTGAAGAAATCAGATTGCTTGATCCTGCTTGCGGCAGCGGTCATATTCTTGTGTATGGGTTTGACTTGTTCACCAAGATATATGAAGAACAGGGTTATAACACCAGTGATATACCGAAGTTGATCATTGAAAAAAACCTTTATGGTTTTGAAATTGATGATCGGGCAGCACAATTATCAGGATTTGCGTTATTGATGAAAGCGCGGGAATACCAGCGTAGGGCTTTCAGGAAAGATATCAAACCAAATGTTGTTTGTTTTCAGGATTTGCATCTAACAACTACTGAAATTAAGGACACACTGAGCCCGCTCAATATTCGGGTTTCGGATGAACTGATTCACGACCTGAATCAAATGCAGCAAGCCACTAATTTTGGTTCGTTGATCATTCCACATTCTCATTCGGCGGAAATACAGCGATTAAGTGAAAAACTGACGAAATTACTTCCAAATACTGATGTATTCCAGAGGAATAAAATAGATGAACTAGTCATAGCAATTGAACAACTTAGTGTTCTTGCAGAGAAACACCATTGCGTGGTAACTAATCCACCCTACCTTGGTTCCAGAAAAATGGATGATGCTACATCTCAATGGCTAAAAGATGAAGGGTATTCAGATGTTTCTCGTGACTTATATTCAGCATTCATCAAGCGGTGTATTACTTCGAGTATGAAATTGGGTGTAACTGGAATGATTACGCAAATTTCTTGGATGTTTACGAATGATTTTAAAAGATTTCGAGAAGTTTTTGTTGAGCAATATCATTTAGAGAGCAGCATTATTCTTGGTAGTGGGGCGTTCGAAACTATTTCGGGAGAAGTCGTCAAATCTTGCGTTTTCACAATACAGAACACTATATCAAATTATCTAACAACTTTCATTGATTTATCTAAAACTAGCGAGAAAGAAACTGAACTTCATAAATCCCATAAGTACTTACGAAACATTAAAATATATAGAAAGTTAAACCACAAAGCATTTGCTTACAAACTAAGTGAAAAAAGCATATACATAGTATCTCAATCAAAATTAATTTCAGATTTCATTGATGTAAAACAAGGTTTAGCAACTGGTAGTAACGATAGATTTGTACGTTTCTATTGGGAAATTGAAAATAGGAAATTCGCAGGAACTGCATCAAATTTTAAGTCTGGCATAAAATGGTATCCCTATGATAAAGGTGGCGGATTTCATAAATATTATGGGAATTATTTAAATATTGTGGATTGGGATAATGATGGAGATGAAATCAAGAATTTCAAGGATAAAAATGGCAGTTTAAAGTCCAGACCCCAGAATGAATTCTACTACTTTAAAGAAGGATTAACCTTTAATCTTACAGGGAGAATTTCATTTAGGTATAAAGAGCAAGGGCATATATTTGATGTTCAGGGAAGTAGTTTGTTTTTAAAAGAGGAGTCAGATCTAACTTATCAGCTATTTTGTGGATTCCTCAACTCAAAACTTGCTGGATTTTTTACTGAACTAACTAATCCAACAATGGTTACGCAAGTTGGAGATATAAATTCGATCCCGATTGTTTTACCCCCAAAAGATATAATAATATACTTTGATAATCTGTGTAATACGAATATAATAACCTCAGTTCAAGATTGGAATAAATATGAGTTTGCTTGGGGTTTCACAAAATGTCCTTTCATAATTAACTTGGATAACCAATTAAGGAGTATTGATGAAATATATGGTGAGTATACACAAAAATGGACGCAGAATTTCTTTGACCTTCATCGAAACGAAGAAGAAATGAATAGCAAATTCATAGAAATTTATGGATTACAAGATGAATTAACACCCAACATTCATTTGCAAAAAATTACCATTCTTCAAGATGAATTAGACAGAAAAGCTCTTACCAAACTCAACAAAAAACTAATACGCGACTCAGAAACACACGAAGTCCTGAACTACAATGAAATTGAATTGCCGTTCATCCCCGAAGAGATAATGGCGCAGTTCATCAGTTATGCTGTCGGCTGTATGTTGGGGCGTTACAGTCTGGACAAAGAAGGCTTGATCTTAGCCAATCAGGGTGAAACGCTTCAGGGCTACCTGCATAAAATCGGCAAATCAGCGCAGGAATGTTCCTTCCTGCCTGATGATGACAATATCATACCCATATTGGACAATGAATGGTTTGAAGATGATATTGTTGGTAGGTTTTACAAATTTCTGAAAGTCACTTTTGGCGAAAAAAACTTCAATAAGAACCTCGCCTTCATCGAAGAACAGATCGGCAAAGACATCCGCAAGTATTTTATTAAGGACTTCTACCCAGACCATATCAAACGTTATAAAAAACGTCCTATATACTGGATGTTCTCTTCCCCCAATGGCGCTTTCAATGCATTGATCTACCTGCACCGTTACACACCCGATACGATCAACGATATTTTGAATAAATACCTGAAGGAGTTCATTGGCAAACTCAAAACACGCAATGAACACCTTGAACGGGTAAAAGTCAGTGGATCACCAACAGAAAAGAACAAAGCCATCAAGGAAGTTGACAGCATCAATAAAATCTTGGTTGAATTGCAAGAATATGAACGTGACGTGCTTTCCCCATTGGCAAGAGAACACAAGGGAATTCAAATTGATTTAGATGATGGTGTACTGGTCAACTACAACAAGTTTGGAAAGGCTGTGAAAGAGGTCAAGGGATTAAACGATAAAAAGACCAAAGAGAAGGTCAGGAAATTTGATTGGATTGATACAACGCAGATACGATGAACAAAATAGAAGAAGCATTATCAAAACTATTTACCAAGCACCGTATTATCCTGTGGTACGATGACAATGCGGAACTCAGGGAAGAATTCGATGAACTTACATTGGATGGCATCGAAAAGATGATGGTGGATAAAAATGAGTTTTATATAAAATATCTTACTCACAAAGAAAAGCCTAACCATCAATTTCTGTTATACATACCCACCAAGAAACCCATTCATTCAGAGAACTGGTTGCTGGATATGGAATTGGCATATTATGTTTTCCAGACAAAGCAGGAAGCGATGTACGCGCAGGAACTAGAACTGGATTATGATTTTACCCCACTCATTGCGGAACATATCGAATTCTTTAAAAACAAGGAACGCAGGGCAGAACTTAAAGTTATGCTTGGCAAGGAAGATGATTTCCAAGCCATCCGCTATAAGCTGCTGGCGGTGCTGTTTAACACCGATAATGTCAGCCTTGTTTCTTTTCTTCAGGTACACGCATCAGCACACAACGACGGCAATGAACGTTACAACAGGGAACTGGAACGCTACAACCTGAACATCTTCTACTGGAATGAGATTGCCCGAAAATACGGATACAACTATGAACAACCTGCCATTTATGATTTCCTGATCGAGATATTCAACAATAACTTTTCAGTAGGTAAACGAACTGGCATCGCCAAAGAATCAAAGATTTTGATTTCAATGTGGAAAGACTCCATCTCCTACAAAGATGCCTATCGCTCCCTATCACAAAAAGTTGCAGATGATTTAAAAATTGAGTCCACCCTGAACGATGCAAGCATAGATGACATCATAGATGACGATTTGTTCGAACTGATTGACCAGAAGATCATCTCCGAACTGGCAAAACTGATTTGTGATGAAACCATATCGGGCGATAGGTTAAACCAACTTGTCAAGAAAAGGGAAAACAAATACTGGTATCTGGATTACGAAGATTTTTATGCTTGTCTTGAAGCGGGAATGCTGATGATAATCCTGATTCGAAAAGTCGAAAAGACTGAAATCGCATCATTTGATGAAGGCGTCAATGACTATGTAGGACTTCATTACCAAATAGATTACCAATACCGAAAATACATCTACCATTACCGCAAAGCAAAACAGAACAAAGTTCTACAACCACTTACCGAAAAGGTGGAGAAAGTATACTGCAACGATTGGTTGCTTGACTATGGCAACCGCTGGCAGAAGATCATTGATAACACAGACAAATGGTATGATCAATACAAGGTGGCACAACACAAGTTTTTTGCCGAGCACGTGAAGCCATTTGTCACCAAGGGGCAACGATTGTTTGTGATCATCTCTGATGCGTTTCGTTATGAATGCGGACAGGAGTGCCTGCAAAGGATTCAGTCGGAAAAACGATTCGAAGGAGAACTGCAACATTTGGTATCTGCTTTACCTTCATACACGCAATTGGGAATGGCAGCACTCTTGCCTAACAAGTCTTTGTCCTTCAAGCCAGAATCTGAATATGTGCTTATTGATGACAAACCCACCCAAGGCGTTCAGCAGAGAGCAAAAATATTGGAGCAGAATGCTGGGGTTCGGGCAACAGGAATCAAGGCGGAAGATTTTATGAAGATGAACTCCGCTACGGACGGAAGGGAGTTTGTCAAACAATATGATCTGATTTACATTTACCATAACCGCATCGATAAGATTGGTGATGACAAGACATCGGAAGAAAAGGTGTTTGAAGCAGTGGAGCAAGAAATTGAGTTTTTGATGGATGTGTTGAAAAAGATCGCCAATATGAACGGGAACAATATGTTCCTCACCGCCGATCACGGATTCCTATATCAACACAATGAACTTGACGAAAGTGATTTCTCCACTGGGGAAATATCGGGTAACATCTGGAAGGAATCACGAAGGTATGTTATTGGCAAAAACCTCAAGGGTGATGCCAGCACAAAGCACTTCACCACCGAACAACTCAACCTTTCGGGTGATGCAGAAGCGCTAATACCAAAATCCATCAACAGGATCAGAATAAGAGGCGCAGGAGCACGTTATGTACACGGTGGAGCAACATTACAAGAGATCGTTATCCCGCTGTTAAAGGTCACCAAAAAGCGTCAGGATACAACCAAACAGGTGGATGTGGACATTATTAAGTCCACGGACAAGATCACCACGAATATTCTGGCTGTTTCCTTCCTACAAACGGAACTTGTCAGCGATAAAATTCTTCCGCGACAGATCAGGAGCGCATTATATTCCAACGATGGGGAAATGCTCAGCGACCAGTTCATCTATCTGTTCGATGTTACTGAAGGTACCGAACGGATGCGTGAAGTAAAACACCGTTTTCAATTGAGTAGTAAAGCCAGCGGTAAATACAAGAATCAACGCATTAAACTGGTATTGGAAGAACCCGTCGAGGGCACCAGTAAATGGAAACAGTACAAGGAGTATTACTACACGTTAAATATTTCATTCACGAACGATTTTGACGATATGTAATTATGAATGAACTGGATAAAAAAATAAACCAGCATTTCGCTGGAAAGGTCGTCCGCAAAGACCTTACTAAATTGGTCAAAGGAAATGCCATTGTGCCCACCTATGTGCTGGAATACTTACTGGGACAATACTGCGCAACGGATGACGAAGAAACCATCGCACAGGGAGTGGAAACAGTAAAAGACATCATCGCCAAGCATTTCGTTCACCGTGATGAAGCCCAGTTGATAAAGTCCACCATCAGGGACACCAAATCCCATAGAATCATCGATAAGGTTTCAGTCAAATTGAATGATAGACGGGATGTATATGAAACCTACTTCTCGAATCTTGGCTTGAATAAAGTGGTTATTAACGAAGATATTGTTAAGCGGAATCAGAAGTTGCTTTCGGGTGGGGTTTGGAGCCTGATCACGATGGGGTATGAACCATCAGACGATAAAAACGTCTCACCTTGGATCATCGAGAACCTAAAGCCAATCCAGATATCAAATGTGGATGTAGATGAGTTCAAAGAAATTCGCAAGAGCTTCACCACTGAAGAATGGATTGACCTGTTAATGCAAACCTTAGGGTTGAATCCTGAAGAATTCACCTTCCGCTCGAAACTGATCCAATTGGCGAGGTTGATCCCATTTTGCGAGAACAATTACAATTTGATAGAGTTAGGCCCGAAGGGCACGGGCAAGAGTCACATTTTCTCAGAGATGTCACCTCACGGTATCTTGATTTCAGGTGGTGAAGTATCCAAAGCAAAACTGTTCGTAAACAATTCAACAGGTGATATTGGTTTGGTCGGCTACTGGGATGTAGTGGCTTATGATGAATTTGGCGGAAAGAAGAAAAAAGTGGATCGTGGATTGGTTGATATAATGAAAAACTATATGGCAAATAAGTCATTCAGCCGCGGCAAAGAAGTCTATGGTGCCGCTGCTTCGATGGCTTTCATTGGCAACACCGAGCATCCAGTGCCTTATATGTTAAAGCATAGCGACCTGTTCGATGCACTACCTGAACAATATTATGATACGGCATTTTTAGACAGGCTACATTGCTATTTGGCGGGTTGGGAAGTTCAGAAGCTGCGCAATGATATGTTCACGGATAACTACGGCTTCATCGTTGACTATCTGGCTGAAATATTGAAAGAGCTTCGCAAAGAAGACCGAATGAATGATTACACCCAATATTTTGAACTTTCAGATACTATCACTACCCGTGACAAAACATCAATTGCAAAAACTTACTCTGGATTGGTTAAAGTGATATTTCCACATAATGAATATACGGAAGAGGATGCCCAATCTATCCTTGAATTTGCCATAGAAAACCGTAAACGCGTAAAAGATCAACTTCTCAAAATGGATGAAACCTATGAGAAGGTAGATTTTTCATACACCACCAAGAAATCCCGAAAGAAAACCTATGTCCATACACTCGAATACATAGAGTATAAGGATTTATTGGGATTAGAAGATGACGATCCAATGTCTGAAGAATTCGAGCCCTCAGCCAAGAAGGAGGAACCAAAGACAACCGTCGAACCAAAGGAAGGACAGAAGATCATCCGTGATAACCAATCTGGCATTTCATATGAACTGTTATTTGGTGATTATCTTGCCGACGCAAAAGAAATCACCATCACAGACCCTTACATACGGTTGCCGTATCAATTGCGCAACTTTATGGAATTTGCCAAACTGGTTTCCACCAAAAAGGATGAACTCGAAGAGGTCACCATCCACCTGATCACCTACAATAACGAAGAATACATCGAAAACACCAAACAAGCATTCAGTGAGATGGCAGATTCACTGGAATCGCTCGGCATCAGATTCACATACGAGTTTGTTGAAACGACCCACGACCGCTCAATCGTAATAGATAACGGCTGGAAGATCGTCCTAGGTAGGGGCTTGGATATCTTCCAGAAGACCAACGGATGGTATGACATAGCCGAGTATTATCAGGAAAAGAGGTTGTGTAAAGCGTGTGAAGTGACGTATGTGAAAGTAAGTTGACCTTTTCTGGAATGGGATTAAAAAATATTGAAGAATCACATTGCATATTGAGGCAAACTCAGATGATGGGTTCACGCAGGATACCGAAAGGACGATCAAAGAGAATGGGCAAACACTTGGATTTGGGAATGTAGAGTTTGAGTAAGGGGTGTTATTCTGACACTTAGAATCAAATTATGATAATATTGGTCAAGAAAATCTAATATTCAAGATTATAATATAATTAACGCGTTGTGCTATTGAATTTTGTTGATAACTATAATAAAAAAAGGTTGTGCA
>JACKQG010004276.1_pt1 | contig 16668 bp, 12 predicted proteins | sample 8237621 | NCBI WGS metagenome assembly JACKQG01 (sample SAMN15677084, study PRJNA649215) | marine metagenome | biome: marine; feature: Black Sea; material: saline water; isolation source: suspended particulate matter (SPM) from the Black Sea western gyre | collected 2013-06-09/2013-06-10 | depth...
ACTTATGATGATGTATTGGTTGTCCCTGATTATTCTGAAATCCTTCCTTCTAAAGTAGATATTACTACTGAGTTTACTAAAAATATAAAGTTAAACATTCCTATTGTTTCTGCAGCTATGGATACAGTTACAGAAGCTAAAATGGCTATTGCCATTGCCCAAGAAGGCGGTATAGGTGTTTTGCATAAAAACATGAGTATTGAGAGTCAAGCCAGTGAGGTAAGGAAAGTAAAGCGATCAGAAAGTGGTATGATTTTAGATCCAATTACTTTAGAAGTTCAGGCAAAAGTAGGAGATGCAATGAGCATAATGCAAGAAAATAAAATTGGTGGAATTCCTATTGTAAATAAGCAAAATAAATTGATGGGAATTGTTACTAATAGAGATTTGCGTTTTGAGAAAGATATGAATTTGCCGATAAAGGAAATAATGACTACCGATAATATCATTACTACTGAAATTACTGATTTAGAAAATGCAGAACATATTTTGCAGGAAAACAAAATTGAGAAACTCCCAGTAGTAAATAAAAAGAACGAATTAGTTGGACTTATTACTTTCAAGGATATTATTAAAAACAGGATGCGACCTAATGCCTGTAAAGATAGATACGGCAGATTAAGAGTTGTGGCGGCAGTGGGTGTTACAGCAGATGTATTAGAAAGAGTTGCAGCATTAGTAAAAGTATCAGTAGATGCCATAATTATTGATACTGCTCATGGGCACTCTAAAGGTGTAATTGATTTACTAAAGAAATTAAAATCAGAATTTCCTAAATTGGATATTGTAGTAGGAAATATAGCTACTGCAAAAGCGGCAAAAACTCTTATTGATGCTGGAGCGGATGCTATAAAAGTTGGTATTGGTCCTGGGTCTATTTGTACAACCAGAATTATTGCTGGAATTGGCGTTCCTCAACTTTCTGCTCTTTTGGATGTATATCAGGTGGCTAAAAAAAATAATATTCCTATAATTGCAGATGGAGGAATTAGATATTCAGGTGATATTGTAAAAGCTTTGGTGGCAGGATCTAGCACAGTTATGCTTGGCTCCTTAATTGCTGGAGTAGAAGAATCCCCAGGAGAAACCATTATTTTTGAAGGTAGAAAGTTCAAAACATTTAGAGGAATGGGTTCAGTAGATGCTATGCAAGATGGCTCTAAAGATAGATATTTTCAAACCACTGAAAATGACCCTAAGAAATTAGTACCAGAAGGTATTGTTGGTAGAGTTGCTTATAAAGGAACTTTATCAGAAGTTATTCATCAAATGATTGGTGGACTAAGAGCAGGAATGGGCTATTGTGGAGCGAAAAATATTAAGAATTTAACGAAAGCTAGTTTTATAAGAATTACATCAGCAGGAATGACAGAGAGTCATCCCCATGATGTAACCATAACAAGAGAAGCACCTAATTATAGCAGAAAATAAAAAAAGAAATGAAAATGAAAAAGTACTTATTGGTATTAATAGTTGCTCTTATCTCCAATTTATCTATTGCACAAAGTGATGAAGTTATTTTAGCTGTAGGAGAAGATAAAGTTACTTTAGATGAATTTAAAGCAATATTCTTAAAGAATAATCATAACGATTCTTTAATTACAAAGCAATACCTTAATGATTATATGAAGTTGTTTGTAAATTTCCGACTTAAAGTAAAAGAGGCAAAAGAGTTAAAATACGATACAATTTCAGAGTTTGTAAATGAACTTGCTATGTATAGAAATCAGTTAGCAAAGCCATATTTGAATGATAATCAGTTTGATGAAAAATTAATAAATGAGGCGTATGAAAGAATGCAAACAGATATAAAAGCAAGCCATATTTTAATTTCAGTAGCTGAAAAAGCCCTTCCTGCTGATACGCTTAAAGCCTACAACAAAGCAATTTCTATTCGTAACAAAATTTTAAAAGGAATGGATTTTGCAAAAGCAGCCAAGCAATATTCTGATGATAAATCAGCTGCAAATAATGGTGGCGATTTAGGTTATTTTAGTGTATTTATGATGGTTTATCCTTTTGAAAGTGCGGCATATAATACTAATTTAGGAGAAACTTCAGAGCCAGTAAGAACAAAGTATGGCTATCATTTAGTAAAAGTAAATGCTAAACGAAAGGCAATTGGAGAAGTGAAGGTTGCTCATATTATGTTTAAAACGGCAAAAGGAGCAACTAATAATGAAATAATTACAAGTAAATCAAAAATTGATGAGATTGTATTAAAACTAAAAAATGGGGAAGATTTTGCTCAGTTGGCTGAGAAGTTTTCTGAGGATAAAGCAACAGCAGTAAAGGGGGGTAATCTTCCTTGGTTTGGTGTAGGTAAAATGGTAAAAGAATTTGAGAATTCTGCTTTTTCTTTACAGGAAATAGGATCGGTAAGCCCTCCGTTTAAAACTGATTTTGGTTGGCATATTATCAAGCTTTTAGAAAAAAAACCTATTCCAGAATTTAAGGATGTACAGGATAAGCTAAAAAAGAAAGTTAATCAGGATTCTAGAAATTCTTTGCGAGATAAAGCACTAATTTCAAAAATTAAGAATGAGTATAAATTCAAACAATACAATAGCAGATTAAATGAGATAGCTAAATATACTGATGAGAATTTATCTGATGGAAAATGGAATTCCGAAAAAGCGAATTCTCTAAAAAGAAACCTTTTTGTTCTTGATGGTAAATATTACACCCAAGCTGATTTTGTAAGTTTTATTTTGGAAAATCAGATGAAAGTAAATGATAATTACCAATCTTATTTTAATGATTTGTATCAAGCATTTGTTAGTGAAACTTGTCTTAGTTTTGAAAATAGCCGATTGGAAAAAAAATATCCTGAATTCAAATCCTTACTTCAAGAATACACGGATGGGATTTTACTTTTTGATTTGATGGATGATATGGTGTGGACAAAAGCGATAAAAGATACAGTTGGTTTACAAGAATATTTTGATGCCAATAAAGAAGATTATATGTGGAGCCAAAGAGTGGAAGCAAAAATATATACTTGTATTGATCAGGAGATAGCTAAAAAAACTCTCCGACAAATTAAAAAAAGACACAGAATGCCCTACTTAACAGATGAAGATGTGTTGAAAAAAGTAAATTACAACTCACCTTTAAATCTGCAAATTAATGGAAAGAAATATACCAAATATGAGAATGAGTATATAAGTAAAACAGATTGGAAAGTAGGTATTAGTAATAATATACAAGGGAAAGATGGCTCTGTAATTATTGTTGATATTTTAGAGATTATCCCTCCACAGCAAAAACAACTTTCAGAAACAAAAGGAAAAGTAATTTCAGATTATCAGGATTTCTTAGAAAAACAATGGATTAAGAAATTGAGAATTAAATATCCTGTTGTTATAAATACAAAAGTTCTTTATTCTTTAACTCAGTAAAATAAAACTTTGAATTCAAAATTTGTTTTTCTTCTTCTTATTATGTCTATTTTTTTTACTGCTTGTAGCGGCTTAGAAGAGGAAGATAAATTGTTAGTTAGCTTGTATGATAAAGAGTTGTATTATTCTGAAATCAGAAATTCCATTCCAGAAAATGGTGATAGTGCAGAGTTTGTGCAAAGCTATATGGATAGTTGGATTAAAAAAAAACTTTTGGTAACACAGGCAGAAATGAACTTGACAGATGCACTAAAAAATGTAGAAGATAGAATAGATGATTACAGAAGTTCACTACTTATATATGCTTATCAGCAAGAGTTAATTAGTCAAAATTTTGATACTATGGTGTCCAAAGTAGAAATTCAAAATTTTTATGATAAGAATAAAAAGGAATTAGGTTTAAAAGAAAATATATTTAAAGGAAGATTTGTAAAAACCAAGATTAATGCTCCAAAATTGGATTTGTTACGCAAATTATTTCGTTCTAAAAAAGAGGAAGATAAAGAAGATTTGATAGAGTATTGTCGGCAATTTTCTTCCGATTATCATTTAGATGACTCTAAATGGATTTACTTTTCTAAATTTGCCGAAAAATTGCCAATGGAAATCAAAAATAGTTCTTATTTTTTGAGTAGTAATAAGTATTTCTCTTACACTTCCGATAGCAGTTACTATTTTCTTTTTATTAAAGAATATCAAATAAATGGAGGTGAAAGTCCGTTAAGTTTGGTGCAAGAAAAAATTAGAAAGATAATTATAAATAAAAATAAATTATTGTTTTTAAAGGATTTGGAAGATGAGTTATATCAGAAAGCAATAGCTAATAATAAAATTAAAATATATTAATGAAAAGATATACCCTTGTAGCAATCTTACTTTTTAGTAATCAGTTATTTTCTCAAAAGATAATTGATGGAGTAGAGGCAATAGTTGGAGATGAAGTTATTTTGACTTCTGATATCCAAACGCAATATCAACAATATTTAGCACAAGGATATACTAATAGAGGTGATATAAAATGCAATATTATTGAAGATTTATTATATCAGAAATTATTATTAAACCAAGCGAAACTTGATAGTTTGGAAGTCTCTAATAAAGAGATTGAAAGTGAACTTGAGAAAAGAATTCGTTATTTTATTGGGCAAGTTGGCTCAAAAGAAAAATTAGAAGAATTTTATGGAAAATCTATCATTCAAATAAAATCTGAATTTAGAGATTTGATAAATGAACAATTACTTTCTCAAAAAATGCAAGGAGGGATAACTGCTGGTGTAAAAGTAACTCCTTCTGAAGTGAAAAAATACTTTAATAATTTACCGAAAGATAGCTTGCCTACTGTTGAAGCAGAAGTTGAAATCTCTCAAATTGTATTAAAACCAGAAATCTCTGAACAAGAGAAACAAAGAGTGAAAAGTAAGTTAGAATCTTTTAAAGATAGAATAATAAAAGGAGAGGATTTTAAAGTTTTAGCAACTCTTTATTCTGATGATCCTGGTTCTGCAAAAAATGGTGGAGAATTGGGTTTTGTAGGTAGAGGTGATTTAGTCCCTGCTTTTGAGGCGGCTGCTTACAAACTAAAAGGAAATGAAATTTCTAAGATTATAAAAAGTGAGTTTGGCTATCATATTATTCAGCTTATTGAAAGAAGGGGAGAGCAAATAAATGTACGACATATTCTATTAAAGCCAAAAGTATCTTCTACTCAGTTGCTGGAAACAAAACAGGAGATAGAAAAAATTGCAATTCAGATTTCAAAAGGGGAGATAACTTTTGAAAAAGCCGCATTAGATTTCTCGGATGATGAGAGTAAAAATAATGAGGGATTATTAATTAATCCAAACTCTGGCTCTAGTATGTTTGTAATGAAGGATTTGGATCCAAACTTGTATTTCGTGATTGAAAAAATGAAAGAAGATGAAGTGTCGGCACCAATTATTATGCAAACTGCTGATGGGGAAAAAGCATATCGATTAATAAAATTAAGAAAAAAAACTATAGCACATACTGCTAATTTAATTGATGATTATGATAAGATACAGAACGCTTCATTATCAGAGAAAAGACAAAAAATAATTAACGATTGGTTAAAAGAAAAAATCGCCCAAACATATATTAAATTATATGTGGAACTGCAAGGTTGTACTTTTAACCAAAAGTGGGTAAAAGTTGAGATTAATTAAATATGGAAGAGCAACAAATAAACTCAGATGTAAAAGCAATTGATGCTTTTGTAGAGGGTTTCAAAAATTTTAAAACAGAAATAGCTAAAGTAATTGTTGGGCAAGATGATGTTGTTGATCAAGTTCTTATTTCAATTTTTAGTAAAGGACATTGTCTTTTAGTAGGTGTGCCAGGACTTGCTAAAACGCTACTTGTACAAACTATTGCCGATTGTTTAGGGTTAAAGTTTAATAGAATTCAATTCACTCCTGATTTGATGCCATCTGATATTGTGGGTGCTGAAATTTTGGATGAAAATAGGCATTTCAAATTTGTAAAAGGTCCCTTGTTTGCTAATATTATTTTAGCTGATGAGATAAACAGAACGCCTCCAAAAACCCAATCGGCACTATTGGAAGCCATGCAAGAACGATCCATTACAAATGCTGGGAATAAATATGATTTGAATAATCCATTTTTTGTTCTAGCTACTCAAAATCCTATTGAACAAGAAGGGACTTATCCGTTACCAGAAGCACAATTGGATAGATTTATGTTCAATGTAATATTAGATTATCCTGAGTTTGATGAGGAAATAAAGATTGTAAAACAAACAACATCTGATTATTCTGCTTCTGTAAATAAAATTATGAATGCAGAGGAAATTGTATTTTTTCAGAATATACTTAGAAAAATTCCTGTGAATGATAATGTAATAGAATATGCAGTTGGCTTAGTAGCAAAAACAAGACCAGATACAAAAATGTCAGCTGAGAAAGTGAAAGAATATATTTCGTGGGGCGCAGGGCCTAGAGCATCCCAATTTATGCTTTTAGGGGCGAAATGTTTTGCTGCAATAAATGGTAAATATTCACCAGATATTGAAGATGTAAAAGCAGTTGCAAAACCAATTCTCCGCCATAGAATAGTTAGAAACTATAAAGCAGAGGCAGATGGGATTTCTGTAGATGATATTATTGATAGCATATTATAAAGTATGATTCTTCCTATTGTAGCTTTTGGTTCTAGTATTCTAAGAGAAAAATGTAAGAAAATTACAAAGGAATACCCCAATTTATTGCAACTAATTGCTGATATGCATGAAAGTATGTATGCTGCAAGTGGTGTTGGTTTAGCAGCTCCTCAAATAAATAAGGCAATTCGTATTTTTATTATTGACACAGCTCCTTTTTCAGAAGATGAGCAAATGAAGATAAAGCCAATAAAGCAAGTTTTTATTAATCCAAAAATGATTAGTGAAAAAGCAGAGGAGTGGTCTTTTAATGAGGGCTGCCTTAGTATTCCTGGAATTAGAGAAGATATAATTCGTAAGTCAGAAATTGAAATAGAATTTTTAGATGAAAACTTCAAAACACAAATTATGAAATATGGTGGAATAACTGCTCGGGTTATTCAGCATGAATACGACCATTTGGAAGGTATACTATTTACCGATAAAATCAGTGCTTTAAGAAAAAGAGTTTTAAAAGGAAAACTAACTGATATTTCAAAAGGGAAAGTAGATGTAAGCTACAAAATGAGATTTCCTAAGCGATAATACTTTTTGCGTAGGTAAGTAGTAATTTTTCCAATTTTTCAATTGTACAATTTAGAGTTAGTTCACCTTCTTTTGCAAAAGAAATTTTTCCGTTTTGCTCAGAAACAATTATTACAACTGCATCTGATTCTTCCGAAATGCCAACAGCAGCCCTATGTCGCATCCCCAAATAAGCTGGAAAGTCAGTATTGTTTGTTACAGGAAGCACACATCTAGCAGCTATAATTTTATTATCATTAACAATTACTGCTCCATCATGTAGAGGGCTGTTTTTAAAAAAAATACTTTTAAGTAAAGGTATGCTTATCTTTGCTTGAATTTGCACGCCAGATTCTGAAAAAAAAGCTAAATCATCAGCATGTGTTATGACTAAAAGTGCTCCAGTTTTATCTTTGGAAAAGTCCTCACAAGCTTTTATAATAGTGCCGACATCTAGATTACCCCCTTCCTTACTAAGGTTGAATTTAAAAAACCCTTTATTTTTAATAAGCTTTGCACGCCCAATCATAATTAAGAATTTTCTAAGTTCTTGTTGAAAAACAATTACTAAAATAATAAGTCCACCACCAATAAATTGTCCTAAAATCTCGCTTAAAAGTTCCATGTGTAAAGCGTTTACCAATTTCCAAAGTAAATAGATTGAGGTTAAGCCAATAAAAATATTGATTGCCACTGTGCCTCTTACCAATTTGTAAAGCTGATACATTAATATTGCAACTAGTACAATATCAATAATGCTTATAAAATTAAATTCTATAAAATCTAATAAATTCATTTTTCACAACTTTTGGCGAAATTAACAATTTTTATACATTCTACTGCTTGTTTTACATCATGAACTCTCAAAATACTTGCACCATTTTGTAGAGCTATTGTGTTTACTGCTGTTGTTCCACTTAATGCATTTTCAGCTATTGTATCTAGTAAACTATATATCATTGACTTGCGTGAAATTCCAGCTAAAATTGGGAATCCGAGTTTTTTTAACAGCTGTAGATTATTTAATAATTCATAATTATGATGTAAATTTTTTCCAAAACCAAAACCTGGGTCAATTATTATTTTCTGATGTCCTAATATTTTTAACGCTTTAATTTTTTGTTGAAAGAACAAAAATAATTCTTTGGATATATCTTGATATTGAGGGTTCTTCTGCATGTTCTCTGGTGTGCCCTGCATGTGCATCATAATATAAGGAACATTATAATTAGCTACTACTTCAAACATATTTCTATCCATTTCACCTGCCGAAATATCATTTATTATATCGGCACTATTCTCAATGCAAATTTTTGCAATTTCAGCATTGCAAGTATCTATAGAAATAATTATAGAAGGAAAATTTCGCTTTAGTAGTTTGGTGGTACTGACTAATCGCTCTTTTTCAATTTCAAAATTAATGGGTTTTGCACCAGGTCTTGAAGATTGTGCACCAATATCAATTATTGCAGCCCCTTCATTTAACATTTGGTGTGTTTTTTGTAGAATGTTTTTTTCTGTCAAATACTTTCCTCCATCATAAAATGAATCATTAGTAATGTTGAGAATCCCCATTACTTTTGCTGTTGATAAATCAAGTATTTTACCTTTTATATTAAAAGCATTCATTAGTAAAAAATGTATTTTTGGCTTAATAAGAACATCTAAAATATAAATGAAACAAACAATAATTCAATACGAGTCAATAATAAAGAAATGTGAGGACATTTTTGCAAAAAAACTAAAAGATTATGGAACTGCTTGGCGAATACTTAGAATTAGCTCCCTTACGGATCAAATATTTATTAAAGCACAAAGGATAAGGAGTATTGACGAAAAAGGAACTCAAAAAGTTAATGAGGATATTAGGAATGAATATATAGGTATTATCAATTATTCTATTATTGGACTTGTTCAATTAGAATTAGGGATCTCCGAGCAGCCAGAGGAATTGTCATTTCCTATAGCAATGGGACTTTTTAATCAATATTCCGTTCAGGCAAGAAAACTAATGGAAGATAAAAATCATGATTATGGAGAAGCATGGCGAGATATGAGAATAAGTTCTTTAACAGATCTTATTTTGCAAAAGCTTTTGCGTGTAAAACAGATTGAAAATAATAAAGGAAACACTCTTATATCAGAAGGAATTGATGCCAATTATTTAGATATGATAAATTATGCTGTTTTTGCTCTAATTAAACTTGAAAATTAAAAATATGAATAACAAACTATCTACCGTTTTCCGTTATTTAATCTCAGCTCTTTTCTTGCTTTCGGCTATAGCAAAATTATACCCAATACCAATGTACGGAATTACAAAGGTATTTGAAGAAGGACAATTAATTCCCATGGGTTTTAGTGAGGGCTTGGCTCCTTATTTTTCTCGTTTTATTATAGGGGTTGAGTTTTTTATTGCCTTTGCACTTTTGCAAAAAAACTACTTGAGAAAGATTATTATTCCATCTTCAATTTTGATGCTTGTAGTTTTTTCTTTGCACCTTGCTTATCAAGTGTTTTTGGGAGATTCTGAAAATTGTGGTTGCTTTGGGGAACTAATCCCAATGAGCCCTTTGCAAGCACTCTTAAAAAACATATTTACTATTGCAGTTTTGGGCTATTTATATAAAAATTCGGAGGAAAGTAAAGAAAGCGATTTATCTAAATTAAGTATTCAGTTTTTAACTATTTTGCTATTGATGTTTGCATTATTACCAGTACAAACTGTTGGGAAAAATAAAAGAGTTTCTGGCTTTTCTGAATATGTAATTTCTGATATAGATATAAATGATGGGAAAAAGATTCTATGCTTTTTTGATGCTGGATGTGAGCATTGCATGGAAGCTGCAAAGTCATTAACTGATTTAAGTAATGAAATAGATTATTTTCCAGAAGTTCATATTATTTTTTCTGACTCTGAAGCAGATAAAATTCCTGATTTTTTTGAATTTGCAACTAAAGAATATTCCTATCAAGTGTTGCCGTTTTACAATGAAGATGATGAGATAAATTCCTATCTAGAGATTTTAGGTTATGAGTATGAAAATCCTGCTGTTATTTATTTGAATAATGGTAATCAAATCCGCTTTTATGATGGAACGGGCGTAAATGCCTATAATGAAGAGGATTTAAGAAAACTACTTCAATAAATATATTTTGATTGCTTTTTGCATAAAGAAAATTACTTATAGCATCTTAGTGCTTTGGGGAGTACTTACTTTAGTTTTCTTTTTGTTTAATGTTTTGCCTGGAGATCCTGCCAGAATGATGCTCGATCAAAGAGAGGATTCCGAGCAACTTGAAGCGCTAAAACAAAAATATGGATTTGATAAACCAATTAGTTCGCAATACTTTTTATACTTAAATGATTTATCCCCACTTTCATTTCATAGTAAAAACAAAGATGTTTTTCATTATCTTGAATCAGGAAAATACAATTACACTACTATTTTTGAAACTCAAAAATCAGCAATGGTTGTCAAGTTTCCTTACTTGCGTGAATCCTTTGTGAAAAGAGGTAAGACAGTTTCTTCCATTATTTCGGATACTTTTCCAAACACTTTTGTTTTAGCGTTTGCATCTATTTGTATTGCACTATTTATAGGGATATTTTTAGGTGTTATTTCTGCGGTGTATAAAGATTCTTTACTAGATAGACTAGCTTTATTTCTCTCTGTTTTAGGAATGTCCGTTCCATCCTTTTTTTCAGCTATTTTATTTGCTTGGTTTTTCGGCTTTTTACTTTCTGATATTACTGGTCTTTCTATGACGGGGAGTTTGTATGAAGTTGATGATTACGGAAGAGGAGAGTTTGTCAATTTAAAAAATTTAATTTTGCCTGCTATTACTTTAGGTATTCGTCCGCTTTCTGTTATTGTGCAACTCACTAGAAATTCCCTTTTAGAAGTTTTGAAAGCGGATTATATGCGTACGGCAATAGCCAAAGGATTAAGTAAATTTGTAGTGCTTTTCAAACATGGACTTAGGAATGCACTTAACCCTGTGGTAACAGCAGTTTCTGGCTGGTTTGCCTCCATGTTGGCTGGTGCAGTTTTTGTAGAATATATTTTTGCATGGAATGGAATTGGAAAAGAAATAGTAGATGCTCTCAACAATTTGGATTTGCCAGTTGTAATGGGAGCTGTTTTATTTATTGCTACTATATTTGTTGTTGTTAATATAGTTGTAGATATTTTTTACGGAATATTAGACCCTAGAATTACATAAAATTATGAGAAAAAACATTGTAGCTGGAAATTGGAAAATGAACCTAACAAGAGGTAGCTCTTTAGGTTTAGTTGATGAGATATTAGAAAAGATTTCAAAAGATAAAAATACAGAAATAATACTCTCACCGCCATTTTTGTATTTGTATAAAATTGCAAAAATGTGCAGGTTTAATAAAAATGTAAAAGTAGCAGCACAAAATTGCAGTAAGGAAGTAAAAGGTGCTTTTACAGGAGAAATATCTGCTGAAATGATTGCCTCTTGTGCTGCCGACTATGTGATTATCGGACATTCTGAAAGACGAGAGTATTTTTTAGAATCAAATGATGATTTAGCAGCAAAAGTAAATAACACACTTGCTGAAAATTTGAAAGTGATTTTCTGTTGTGGAGAAAGTCTAAAACAAAGAGAAAATGAAATTCATTTTGATTGGATAAAACAGCAACTTACTCAGGGGTTATTCCATTTAGATTCAACTAAAATTTCGGAAATTGTAATTGCTTATGAGCCAATTTGGGCAATTGGAACAGGGGTTACTGCAAGTACAGAACAAGCCCAAGAAATGCATAATTTTATACGAAATATATTTTATGAAAAATATGGAAATGAAGTTGGGGAAAAGATTTCTATTTTATATGGCGGAAGCTGTAAACCAACAAATGCAAAGGAGTTGTTTTCTCAAAAAGATATTGATGGCGGATTGATTGGGGGTGCATCTTTAAATGCAGATGACTTTCTGGCAATCATTAATTCTTTCTAAGTGGATTATACCCAAGTTGATATTGCTCTTTCTGAAATGAATCCTTTTGCAGATATTATTTCTACCAAATTAAAACTTCAATTCCAAAATCAAAAAGACAATTGGCTTTTATTACATTTACTAAAATGAAAAAAACACTTTTTATTATATTACTGTTCTTTAATTTTAATTATGGATTTTCTCAGGATAAGAAAACAAAACTTACTAAATTCTCTGATGACAAAGAACTTTATATTCAGGAGTTAGAAGGTTTTTTAACTGCAACAAAAAATAAAGATTTGATAAAAGTTTTTTCTGATTTTGAGGACAATTTTGAATCAGGAAAATTTGAAAAAGAAAGTATAAAACAGATAATACATATTTCTAATGTAATGCTTTCGAAACGCCTTAGGGCAAACCCTCATTTTTTAAATTATTTGAAAGCACTTAATCAATTTGCTTATCAAGCAGATGCTTTGCCAAAACTTAATTCTTGGCTAAAAGTAGTTGATAATTTACTAGAAGAATCCACTACAAAACGATTAATACTTTTCTTTCGTTTTACAGAGGGATTCATCTCGTCAGCTGTGTTAAGAGATAGCCGTTCTGCTAAATGGTTTTGTCCTTCAACTGACTATACTTTTGAGGTGGAATTAGGGCATCCGTATTTGAATTTCTATAAGAATTTACAACTTAGTTGTTCCGCAAATTCTAGCACAATTTATATTTACAAAACAAAAGGAAAATATTGGCCTTTAGATTATAAATGGGAGGGGGAAGGAGGAGTAGTCGATTGGCAAAAAGTAGGTTACCATCAGGATTCTGTTTATGTAATTCTAGCAAACTTTAATCTAAATCTTAAAAAAGCACAAATTAATGCCGATTCTGTTTTATTTTATAACAAATATACTTTTAACAAGCCAATTGTTGGGAGTATAAAGCATAAAATAGAAGTTGGTGGGTACGATAAAAAACGCAATTATCCTTATTTTAAATCCAAAGGAAAAGATGTAGTTATTTCGGGTATTTTCTCTGAAGTGGATTATAAAGGGGGTTATATTTTAAAAGGTAAAAGTTTTATTGCTGATGGTGGAGATTATGCTCAGGCTAGAATTATTTTAAAGCGAGATGGAAAGCCAATTATTATTGCAAATGCAAATAGATTTAGCATTACTAAGGATAGAATTTCTTCTGAGTTGGCTGCTGTAAAAGTGTTTTTCGATACCGATTCTATTTATCATTCTGCTCTTAAATTTACTTTTATAAACTCCAAGCGAAAGCTAGAACTTTTTAGAGCTAGAAATGGAGTTTCTGAAAGTCCTCTTATAAATACTTACCATCAAATTACTATGGATTGCGAGCTTTTAGAATGGAATATTGATCAGGATATGATTTTCTTTGGCTCTTTGCCAGGAACTTCATCATCTACTGCTTATTTCGAATCTTCCAATAATTATTTGGAAGCAAAGTATCAACAACTACACGGAATGGATAAAATACATCCGTTAATTCTGATTAGAAATTATATTAAAGATAAAGGAGAGGAGTTGTTTTTTGTGGAAGATTTTGCTAGATATGCTAAATTTTCTCTTGTTCAAATTCAACATTATTTAACCAATTTATCAAATAAAGGATTTATATATTATGATTATGGTGAACAAAGAATTAGAGTTTTACCAAAACTTCATAATTACTTAAAAGCAAAATCTGGAAAAGGAGATTATGATGTAATCTCATTCAAATCGCAAGTTAACTCTTCTGCTGGTGCAATGAAGATGCAGATAAATTCAGCACTGAATATTACTACAAAAGATTTGAATGTTTTGGGTGTGCCAAAAATCACACTTTCTGATTCTCAAAAAGTATATATGTATCCTTCTGCTGGTAGAATTGTGATAAAGCAAAATAGAGATTTTGTTTTTTCAGGGAAAATTTCTACAGGAAATGGTAGGTTTAATCTTTTTGGGGAGGATTTTTATTTTCATTATGATAGTTTCTGGGTTGATTTAAAAAGGATAGATTCTCTGCAACTTTCAGTTCCTTTATTCCCTGTAGAAAGAGATATGTATGGAGATGAGATTCTCACAAAAATTAAGACAGTAATTGAAGCAGTTACTGGCGATTTGCAAATTGACCATCCTACAAATAAATCAGGACTAAGGAAGGATAGTTTTCCTGGCTATCCTATTTTTAAAAGCTATGAAGATTCTTATGCTTATTACGATAAAAAAAGCATCTATAATGGAGTATATAATAAGGATAGAGTTTCTTTTCATTTACAACCATTTAGTATCGATAGTTTAGAGAATTTTACGGGTAAAGGGCTTTGGTTTGCTGGTACATTTCAATCGGCAGGAATTTTCCCTGTTTTTGATGATACTTTGCGTTTGCAAGAAGATTATTCACTTGGTTTTAAAAGAGAAACTCCTGATGATGGTTTTGATGTATATGGTGGAAAAGCAAAATATTACAATGAAATTCAACTTAGCAATAAAGGAATAAAAGGAAGCGGAAAATTAGAGTACCTTAGTTCAACATCAATAGCGAATAATATTTTATTTTTTCCTGATTCAACAAATCTGCATACAGAACAATTTAATCTTTTAGCGGTAAAAGAAGGAATCGAATTTCCAGAGGCAAACAATACCAAAACATATGTTCATTTTATGCCTTATAAGGAAGTTATGAATATATACAAAAAACAGGAGGAATTTAGTATGTATGATGGACAAACTACCTTTGATGGTGATATAGAATTGCGACCAACTGCCTTAACTGGAAATGGAATTATGAAATTAAAGGATGCGGAAGTAAGTTCAAATCTATTTAAATATAATGCAATTTTCTTTAATGCAGATACTGCTGATTTGATAGTGAATGCTGATAATATTGGTGGAATTGCTTTTGAGTCAAAAAATCTTAGAACACATATTGATTTACAAGAGCAAATAGGAATGTTTTATTCTAATGGTTCAGAATCTTATGTGCAGTTGCCTGAAAACCAATACATCTGTTATATTGACCAGCTAAAATGGGATATGAAACAGCAACTTTTAGAATTAGGCGAAACGAGCGAATCTTCCTTAGGAACAGAGTTTGTGTCTTCCCATCCTCAGCAAGATTCAGTTTCTTTTATTGCAAAAACAGCAACTTACAGCTTAAAAGATTATGTAATTCATGCCAATGGTGTGGAGAAAATAGAGATTGCAGATGCAATTATTTATCCTGATTCTGGAATGTTAATTGTCGAGAAGAAAGCTCAAATTCGCACACTAGAAGATGCAACTATTGTGGCTAATACCCTTACAGAATATCACACATTCAAAAATACAACCGTATATATTAAAGGAAAAAATAAATATACAGCTTCTGGGGAGTACACATATAAAGACGAATTAAATAAAGAGCAAAATATTTTCTTTAGTAATATAAATGTGAATGATGATAATATAACTATTGCTAAAGGCTCTGTTGATGAAGAAAGTCCTTTCAAATTGGGTGCAAAGTTTAGCTTTAAAGGAGATGTGAATTTAATAGCAAATGATAAATACCTCACTTTTGATGGTTACTTTAAAATGGATCATCAATGCTCCTTTATTCCTATTGAGTGGGTGAAATTCAAATCTGAAATCTCCCCAGATAATATTACACTTAAACTTGATTCAGTAGTTCTAAATGATGATAATGATAGATTAACTACAGGACTAATGATGGGAGCTGATTCTTCTAATATATATTCTTCATTTTTGAATCGTAAAAATAGAAGTATAGATATTGAATTGCTCACGGCATCTTACTTTTTGTATTATGACAAGAATGAGTCTGCATTTGTTGTTAGCGGATATGATACGCTTTCTAATGTATTCTGGCTTTATGATAAGCAGTGTAAAACTAAAGGAAATGGACTAATGGATTTAGGCATTAACTTAGGAAGAATTGAAATAGAAACGGCAGGTTTTCTAGAGCACAGTATTCTTTCTGGCAATAATGAAATGCGACTTTTTATGCTTTTAGATTTCTTCTTCTCAGAGAAAGCTTTAAGAGTTATGGCAGATGATATATTTCTTTCTCCTGGTATAGGTGATTACGATTTTGATAGTGAGTTTTATAGTAAAACTTTGGGTAGAATTACTGGAAAAGAACAAGCAGAAGTATTGCTTTTAGATTTGGAGATGAGAACGGAATTTGATCAATTTCCAGAGGCTTTAAATCATACTATGAGTTTTACGGATTTACAATTAAAATGGGATGAAAAAGAAAAAGCATATTTTTCTGATGGAGTAATTGGTTTGGGCAGTATGGGAGAGGTTCAATTAAATAGTATGTTAGAGGGGTTTATCAAAATAAAGAAAGGAAGAAATAATGATATTTTGACTATTTATCTGCTTACAGAATCCCATGAAAGGTATTATTTTAATTATAAGTCAGGAGTGATGCGTGCCCGATCATCTAACCCCGCATTTAATGAGGCAATTCAAGAAATGAGTGAAGGGAAAAGAAAAGCACCTCATAAAGGAGGTATTCCAGCATTCCGTTATCAGATAGCTCCAGGACAATCAGTAGATCGCTTTGTAAAAGAAATGGAAAAAAGACATTAATTA
>JACKQG010004277.1_pt1 | contig 16668 bp, 10 predicted proteins | sample 8237621 | NCBI WGS metagenome assembly JACKQG01 (sample SAMN15677084, study PRJNA649215) | marine metagenome | biome: marine; feature: Black Sea; material: saline water; isolation source: suspended particulate matter (SPM) from the Black Sea western gyre | collected 2013-06-09/2013-06-10 | depth...
GGGGGGGGGGCGGCCAAGCGCGGTTCGCGGGAGTACAGGCGCATGGGGGGGCCGGGAACGTTAGACACACCCAAGCTGTGAAGTGGTTTTACCCAGCCGGCCAGCCCCAGTGCCGACCAGCCGCGAACGGTGCCCGCCACCAGGGCGCTTGGCGCAACCTCCAACCATTTTTCCAACAGGTGTCCGCCCATCTCCATGTAGGCTTTTTTGGCCTGCCGGGCGTTGCGTTTGACGGCCAGCAGCTGGTGAAGGGGGGCCTCAAGGTGGACCGGTAGCTCTACCATCATTATTGATACGTGGTTGCCCGGGGAGTGGTCCTGCCCATGCAATGATACCGGCACCACCGCTACCAGCGGTCCATCGGGCACGCGATCGACGTAGGCGAGGTAACGCCTCAAGGCTACGCTGCAACAGGCCAGCACCATGTCGTTTACGGTGGCGTCGTGGAGGCGACCAGCGGTCTTCAGACGATCAAGTGGCACGCGAGCAAACGCTACTCAGCGCTGGGGGCCCACCGTTCGGTTGAGCACCGTGCGGCAGCGCTGCTTGGCTGCGGGAGGCAGGTGCCGGTCGGGTGCCAGTATCGTCTTGAGCGCGGGCCAGACGCTTTCCCGCGCTGTATGTCGCACGGCGTCGACCAGTAGCGCGGGTTGTTGCAAGATCGATTGCAGAGCCCAACGACCGAGTCGGACAGGGGAGGGCAAGGCCTTGTGTCGGGGCTGGGTTGAGGAATGGGCGGTGTTTTGACTTGTGCAGTTCGGCTCAAGATCGAACAGGGAAGCCATCATCTTCGCGCCACCGACGCCATCCACGGCCGCGTGGTGGACTTTTATTATTGCGCCTACCAACCCCCCAGCCAGGCCATCTATCATCCATAATTCCCAGGGGGGCCTGTGGTGATCGAGTTGCCGACCGGCCGCGCGACCGAGTACCTCGCCCAGTTCGCGTTGTGAACCGTTACCGCCCAGATCAACCCGGAAAACATGGGCCGAGACTTCAAAGCGGGGATCGTCCACCCACACAGCATCGCCCAGCAGTGGCCTGAGCACCCGTCGCGAAAAGAAACGCTGCGCTGAGAGTCGCTGCAGCAGCAGCTCTTCGAGCTTCGCGGGATCTCGGCCGCCGGGCATCGTGGAGGGATCCAGGATCAAGGTGCCGGTAACGTGCATGTGCGCGTGCGCTGTCTCCATGTCGAAGAAGGCAGTGTCCATTCCGGAAAGTCGGGTCAACATGGCAGGGTCCTCTGTCGGGGACAGCAATAATCGAGCCCGTTGTTGTGCGCTGCAGGGCAGGTATTTTAGATGAGGGTTTCCCAGCACTGGGAAATCCGGACGCGGCGAGTCGCAGCCGGCGGGAGAGTCGCCGGTTTTCATTAGCCGTGTTTCACGGCCCCTTGCTTACAGCGAGGCCGTCTCCAGCCTCGTAGTAGCGCGTGGGCTGCAGTGGCCGCTGACCAGCACGTGGTCGGTCATCGTGCGACAGAACAGGCGCCCCCCCTGCCGAGTTGCCCGACAGCGCCGGGGGTATGTCGAAGGCAGCTACCGTTATTACTTCAAGCTGCATGTTGTCAGAGGCTTCCGCGGGTGACCATGAGCAGGAATACGGCGAGCATGGTGACGGTCGCGATGAGACCGGCGACGCTCCAGCGCCGGCTCAGGCTGATGTACTCCGCCTGGGCCTGGGCGTCATCGGCCGCGGCCGAGTGCGCCAGGCGTGCGAGCGCCGATTCTGCGCGAAAAGACCAGGCCAGTATGGCCACCAGCATCGCGTACAACAGGATGGCAGGAGGCAACCAGCCGCTGCTGAGCGAGTGATCGCCGATCAGCGCCTGCACAAGCCCGGTGGCGGGCAGCAGCAGCGCGGCCGGTAGCATGAACAGGCGGTTGTTGAGTAGTACCTGCTGCATGGCCCAGTCACGTCGCAGCCAGTCGCCGTTGCGATCGGCGGCTGTTTTAAGCAGGCCGTTTGCCAGGCTGACGCCGAAAAATACCGACGCGGCCAGCAGGTGAACCGTCTTGAGCAGCAGTACCGGGTGCACGCGGCACAGTTAGCTGTCTAGCTGCGAATGCACAAGTCGAGGCGAGGCAAGTGAAGCGAGTGTCGCCGGCTCAGCTGCAGCTGCCGTCGGCGAGGTTGTTGTCGAACTGCTCGCAGTCGTGGGCCATGCCGTCTATGCCGTTCAATGCCAGGCAGGCGTTGCAACGCGCGGACGCCACCGCGCAGTCGCTTGTCTCGCCAACGGTGGAGCTGCCCGAGCAGTTGCCGGGCAGTGTACCCGCAAGCGACACCGAGCCGCAGTGCCCGGCTATCTTGCTGGCCAGCTTGGTCTCGGCCCTGGCCAGTTTGCCCGAGGTATCGGTGTTTACTGCTCCGAGGCATGTAGCGAGGTCTTCGTTCGAGAGCAGTGATTCTGCCTTGAGTGCAGCCTTCTTGCAGCCGGAGAACTGTTTGTGCACGGTGGCCGACACCTTGCCGGCACCCTTGAGCACGATGGCCTGGCAACGGGCGCCGTCGCGGTCGCTGGCGCTGGTAAGCGCGCTGGAGGCCAGGTCGGCACCGAACAGCGAGGCCACCAGTGCGGGGGCTTCGGCCCCGGCGTTGTCGCCGGCCGTAGTGGCCCCGGTGTAGCCAAAGGGTGGGGCGACCGCGCATTTCTTGTCGGCGGTAGCCGCGAGTTTTGCCTTTGCCTTGGCTACCTTGCTGCGTGGATCGCTGCCCAGGCAGGTCTGGGCCGACGCGGTGTCGCCCCTGGCTGCGGCTTTCAGGCAGCCCGAGGCCACCTTCACGCCGGCTCTCGATACCTTGGCCGCCACCTTGTTGACCCCGGTTATGCAGCTCTGCCCGTCCTTGTCGGGTGCCGTTTCCAAGGTCGAACAGTCTCCCGAGCAGCCGTCGCTCGAGTTGTTGTTACCGTCGTCGCAGGCCTCTATGCCCGCTTGCACGAAGCCGTCACCGCAGGTCGCGGCCAGGCAGGTAGACAGGCAGGTGTCGCTGTCGTCGAGGTTGCCGTCGTCGCACTGCTCGCCACTGTCCTGCACGCTGTCGCCGCAGGAAGCGCTGCTGCAGTCGGTCCGGCACGCGTCGGGGTTGGTGTCCGAGTTACCCGCGCCGTCGTCGCACTCCTCGACCCCAGCCTGCACCGTGCTGTCACCGCAGGTCGCGTCCAGGCAGGTGGACAGGCAGGCATCGGTATCGTCCAGGTTGCCGTCGTCGCACTGTTCGCCGGCAGTCGAGTTGACCGCCTGGTCGCCACAGGTCGTCGCCGTGCAATCGGCGTCGCAAGTTGCTGATTCTCCCGAATCGTCGCAGGTTTCGCCGGGGTCGATAGCGCCGTTACCGCAGGCCGACGTCACCGAAGTGACCACTGTCTGGCTATCGCTCTCTCCCTCGTTGGAGTTGGCCTGTGCCGTCACTGAGAGCGAGACCTCCGAGCTTATCTCCACGTTGTCCACGTACCAGCCGGTAGCGCCCACGGATGAGTCGGTGCCCACGCGCCAGCGCAGCAATACCTGCCCGCCGGCCCAGGCCGACAGGTCAACGCTGGTCTGCTGGTAGCCGGCGCTGCTGCCGCTGAAGGCCTGTCGGCCCGCCAGCGGGTTGGAGGTGCCCGAGACCAGGGTCTCGTTGTAGCCGTTACTGGTCATGGCCGACCCCAGGTCGCTCCAGGTGGCGCCACCGTCGCTGCTGATCTCCACGACCCCGCCGTCGTATGTGCTTTCTATGTCGTAGTCGTGCCAGAACTTAAGCGTGGCGCCCGACACGATGCCGAGCGAGGAGGCAGTCTGCAGCCACAGGTCGGCCGCGTTACTGCCAGGGTCAGGACCCAGCCACGACTGCCCGCCGCCACCGGCCACGAAGCAGCTGGGCGACGAGAGGTCGGGAGACACCAGCGTGAAGCCCTCTATGCTGCTGATGATGACCGTGCCGCTGGCAAAAAACGGGTATACGTTCCACGCGCCCGCAAAAGTGGCCGAGTCGCTGCCGGGGTAGCTGTCGAAGGACGCCACCTCGCATATATTGCCGTTGGTGATGTCCGACAGGTCAAGTATGCGCAGCCCGGCTGTGTAATTGGATTCGTAGGCAAAGCCGTTCTTGATGTACAGGTTGTGGTCGATGCTGGCCAGGTGCGAGGTGTAGCTGGCCGTGAAAACCGGCGCGTCGAGATCGCTGACGTCTGCTATCCAGGTGCGAGTGTTGTGCCCCAGGGTCTGTTCGTCGAGTTCGTCGTTGAGCAGGGCCCAGGCGTGATCCTCGGTGAGCCAGCCCTGGTGGGTATAGTTTACGCCGGGGTAGCCCGTGCGCGACAATCGCACGGGCGAGTTCTTGTCCTCCATGTCGACGATGGTCAGCGTGTCCTCGTTGAAGGCGAAGCAGATTTCTCTCCCCGAGTAAGCCGTGTCGGGGCCGGCGTAGACAACGCACTGCACGTCGTGGGTGTAGCCGTCGCCCGAGTAACAACCGGCTTGCACGGGCGCGGCAGGAGAGGAGAGGTCGACCACGTGCAAGCCCCCCGAGCAGTTGCCGCTGCCCACCGCGTAGGCAAAACCCGTGTCCTCGTTGATGGCCAGGTTGTGCGCCTTGCCAAATCCCCCGTAGTGGGCGGTTTCGCTGAAAGTTACAGGCGGCGAGGGCACCGAGCGTAAGCCGGCAAGGTTGAACACCTGCATGCCGTGGCCCGAGGCTTCTGACACGATGTAGGCGTGGTCGGCGTAGACCTTTATGTCGCGCCAGTCGCTGGGGGCGGTGTGCGGGGGCAGATCGCCGAGGTATACCGGGGCTGCCGGGTCGGTGACGTCCACGAAAGAGGTGCCCGTTGACCGGCCGACCAGTGCGTATTCGCGCCCGGTCGTGCTGTCGGTCCAGCCCCAGCTGTCATTGCCGTTTCCACCGCCTATGGCCGACATGGGGAAAAAATGTTCGAGGTCCACCGAGTTGCAGGCAAACACGTTGGCCTTGCCGTCAACGCAGGCTGTCGCTCCTACCACCGAAGTCGGAAGGGTGTTCGATCCACCGCTGCCATCGAAAGGATTGTTTCCGCTCAGGCTCCAGTCCGAACTGCCCAGGGCATGCCCCACTACCCACAGCGCGTCGCCCGACTCCATGTCGTCGGCAAATAGCACTTGCGTACCCACGCCCGGGGCCACCAGTACCTGGTAGCTGCGCTGGGCCTGGGTACCGGCTGCGAGAGTGAAAGATGGCCAGCTCACCGTGCCGGTCGTTTCGCTGCCGGCGTCGCTGGCCGAGCCGGCCACGTAGCTCGATCCGCTGGGCACGGTGGCCGACAGTGTTACGCCAGTCAGCGCTGAGCCGCCGGTGTTGGTCGCGGTCACCGTGTATGACAGTACGGTACCGGCGAAGGCAGGGGCATCGGACGGTGTGATGCTGATACCGAGCGTTGATGGAGGCGCGCAATCGCCTCCGCTCAGTATGCCGCGATCGCAGAACGCGGTTCGTATGGCGGCTTCATCCAGGCCCGAGTACAAGTTGGTATTGGCCTGCAGGAGGGCCAGCGCGGCCTGGGCCATGGTGCCGCTGCAGGGTACGGCAAAGTGGTGCTCGAGCACCAGCGTGTCGGCCTTGCTGCGGCCCACGGCCGTGCGTATGTCCCACAGCGCCCGCGACCATATCTCGCCGTCGTCGTGCACTGAGCCCGTGAGGTCGGTGGGGTATACCTTGCTGCCGTCCACGCGCCTGAGGCAGGCCGGCGTGCCCGGGGCGTAGCTGGTGGCGTCCCAGTCGCCAACGCAGGCCGCGTGCGATGCCTGGTAGCCGGCGTCGCCGTCGCCGGCATAGAAACTCGCGGCCAGGTAGTCGCCGAAGCCCTCGCCCATGGCGCCCATCTCCCCGCCGCCCCAGCAGGCGTTCTGGTCGGCCTGCACCGCGTGGCCGTACTCGTGGGCCACTATGTCGGCGTCCTCTCCGTCGTCGACCCCGCCGTCACCGAAGTGAACCGCGTTGTCCCCCGTTGAGTAGAACGACTGGTCGGCGCTGTCCCAGTGCGCGTTGGCCAATGAGGGGAAGTCGCGTATGCCGTTGGCAGGTGCCGTGTCGTCGTCGAAGCCAAGCGAGTGAAACCAGCGTTGCAGCGAATCTATGGAGTGGTAGATGGTTACTTCTTCGAAACGTTCGTCGTCGCGGTCGTAGTTGTAAACGCGCGTGACCTCGTCGGCCACGACAGCTGCCACACCGCCGGCCATGGTCAGGTCGACAAACTCACCCTTGAGCCGCCCGGTGCCGGCGTCGAGGCCCAGCAGGGTGACGCTCGTGCGGGCCGCGTCGAGGGCAGCGCTCGTAGCGTCGCTGTTGTCGACCAGCGTCATGTCGCCCGAGTTTTGCACCGGGTTGGGCAGGTTGACCAGGCCACTCCCGGTATCAAAAGCGATTCGGTTTTCCTGGAACAACACTTTGCCGCTGGCGCCGTCGACCACGCTGAGAAAATCACCCAGCGGCTGGCCTGACCAGATCCAGAACTCGTGGGCTATGCGCAAGCTTCCGTCGCTGGCTGCGAACCACACCCGGCGGTGGCGGTGGCGCATGCGTGTTGACGTGACACCGGCAGCCTGTCGCGCGGCGCGACGGGCTGTGGCGCGACCAACGCTGGGCCGCCTGGGCCCTGTGGGCAGCGCGAGCGAGTAGTTTGTATGCAGGGTCTGCACGGCACCCGAGGGGCCCTGGTGCACCGACAGCCAGGCGTTGAACACCGGCAGACCGTCAACGGTCTGCTGCAGGCGTGTGTGGGCGCTGGCCAGGCCGCGCTTGACCTGTACGGTTCGCAAGCCGGCCACCGCGGCCGCGTTCATGCCCAGGGCAGGCGCGTACCATGCCAGGAAGCCGCGGGCGCTCTGCCCGGGGGTGTCTAGAGAACCAGGCGCGCTGCAGGCGCGGTAACTGCGCGGGTTCGAGAGGTCCACCGTCTTGGCGTTGGGCTGTACCAGGCAGGGAAGGCGCAGCGAGTCCTCGGGGTGGCGGCCGCTGTCGCCCGCGATAAGCTGGGCAGGTGACGAGGCTACCCCGAACGAGCCGAGGGCGAGCGAGGCCAGGGCCAGGAAGGCCAGGCTGCGGGTGGCAAGCAATCTATTCACGTGTTCTTCCTTTCAGCGCGGGCGTGCGGGCAGAACGCGCAAGCGCAGCATACTCTGCCGCCCCCCCATATGTACAGGCCGATAACAGTCAAAAACCTTATTTTTACTACCGCACCCCCCCGACAGGGGGTGCTCGATGCATACAGCAGCTGCCTGGTTTCATTGGGCCTGCGTTCGCGTGTAAGAATTGCCCGGGGCCTGGGAGCCCGTGCTGGGAGACATACGATGACAGCCAAGGAAACGCGCAGCAGAAGCCTGAGCGAAACACGCGGAGCCGTCCCGCCGGTAAAACTGGCGCACGTGGTGCGCCGCACCTCGCGCTTGGACGAAATGGTGGCCTGGTACCAGGAAGTGCTCGGTGCCGAGACAGTGCACGCCGACGAGATGCTTGCGTTTCTTACCTACGACGACGAGCATCACCGCATAGCCATAGTGGGTCTGCCCGGTCTCGATGAGCAAAGCGACCAGGCCGTGGGTACCGATCACATAGCCTTCACCTACGCGGGTATCGGCGACCTGCTGTATACCTACAAGCGCTTGAAGGGCAGGGGCATAGAACCCTACTGGTGCCTTAACCACGGGCCCACCACGTCGATGTACTTCAAGGATCCCGACGGAAGCCGCGTGGAGCTGCAGGTAGATAACTTTGAAACACTGCGGGAGTGTAACGAGTGGATGACCAGCGGCGTGTTCGCCGCCAATCCCATAGGCGTGATCTTTGATCCCGACGAACTGCTGGCGCGCTACGAGGCCGGCGAGCCCTTGGAAGACCTTCTCAGGCAATCACCCTTACCCGAGGGTGCTACGCCGTTCGACATGCTGCGCATGTAGGCGGGCGCGCCCGTTTTTTTTAGTGCTGGGACGGTGGGCTCAAGGACGGGTCTCTGTCAAGGTGATACCGGTGAACACTTGCCGCGGTCGAAGTCTTTCTGCCTGCAGCGCCTGGGCTGACTGGTATCGGGCGGGGTAACGGGAGAGCACTTACCTCGGTCAAAGTCTTTCTGCTTGCAGGGCTTGGTATCCTGGCGAAACATGGCTGAAGCTTTCAGCTTGCAGGTCGCGCGCTTTGTGCCTACCCCTGGCACGCCGATAGACGCGGTTATGTTCTCGCCCGGCAAGACGAACGAAGAGCCGATCAGCGTGGTGGCGACCCCGGGGTCGGGGGAGCTGTCCCATTCACCGGTCGCGCTGCCGTCGATAAAAGGCCTCTCCCAATCCGTGGCGGTAGCCCCGGTCCTGTCGTTGGTTACGGTCAAGCTCACCGGCAGTTCCGCGGGGTCCGAAGACCGCGCCTTCACCTGTATCTGAACGTGGTTGATCGGGTTGCCGAGCGCGTCGGCGCGCAAATCTATCTTGCACCTCACCCGATGTATCTTCGGTTGGGCAAACGCAGAGGTCGCGGTGAGGGTCACGACCAGGCTTGTCAGTAAAACGATGCTTGCTTTGGACACTGTATTTTCTCCTCCTTCTTATTCCTGGTTACGGCTGTAGCACTGCAGGATGCGTGCCAGCGGGGCTGTTACGCGTCTTCAGGGACTCACCGGCAAGCGTGACTCTTTTGGGTGTGAGGCATAAACCCCGTGCCGGGTATTTGGCCCTTCACCGTGGCCGGTTAACTTGCGGGTTGGCTTGCGGGGTGATGTAGCAAACGCCTTGTTCTTCTTGCGGGGAATTCCAGTTGAAAGAGGACATCCGACGGCGAGCTGACTCGACTTGACCCGGGGTTAGGGCAATCGTCGCCGGCATTATGGCGAAAACAGCTTTCATCACCGGGGCCAGCTCCGGGATAGGACGTGCGCTGGCGCTTGAGCTCGCTGGGCGTGGTTGGGACCTCGGATTGGCCGCGCGCAGGGTGCAGGCGCTCGAAGAGCTCAAGGCCGAGATTCGCGCGAGGGCAGGAAGCAGCGAGCGGCGCGTTGGGATACGCGGGCTTGATGTCACGGACACCGGCGCGGTACGCGTTGTAATGCAGGAACTGGCCGGGGAGCTGGGCGGACTGGACATGGTGGTGGCAAACGCGGGCGTGGCGCTCAACCACAAGATCGGCAGTCCAGGCTTCGAGCGCGACGAGCAGACGATACACACCAACCTGCTCGGTGCCATGGCCACCGTGGACGCGGCGGCCGAGATGTTCAGGGGTACAGGTGGCGGGCATATCGTTGCCCTGTCGTCTGTGGCGGCCTACAGGGGCATGCCGGGACTGGGGGCTTACTCGGCCAGCAAGGCCGCGCTGCTCAAGTACTGCGAGGCGGCCAGGGTCGAGCTGCGAAGTCGCGGCACAAGGGTCACGACCCTGCTGCCGGGTTATATAGACACGCCGCTTAACCAGGACATGAGCTCGAGACCCTTCCTGGTGTCGGCAGAGGTCGGCGCTGCGAGCATAGTCAATCTCATCGAGCGCGGCGTGGCGACATCAACCGTACCGGTGATGCCGTGGACGGTGCTGGGCCTGCTCCTGCGCGCGGTGCCCGACTTCTTGTGGGACCGCATGCTGGGCGGACCCAGGCGCGGCTAGCCTCGCCCGGCCCTGCCGCAGCACGCCGTTCTCCTCAGTGCGTGGCTCCCACAAAATCCACCACCGACCAGTCTCTCTCGCGGCTGCGCACCGAGTTGCAGGTATTTCCCTCTATGGTCTGGAACATGTCTCCCGCCGCCGGCGTAGCGCCTGCTATGCTCGTCCACCCCACAAACAACACCGAGTGGCCGCCGCTGTTGATGCTCATGTAGTCGCCCGGTTGAGGCATGTAACTTCCGGCCTGCACCTGGGCTGCTGTGTGATGGCGGCCTATGCTGGAGAAAAAGGTGCTCATCGTTCCGGTGGCTATGGCGGTGCCGCCCGGAGAGGCAAAGCCCGCCTGCCTGATCGCCCAGCTGGTGAACTCGCTGCACCAGGCCGTGTCGCCGCCGCCGTACTTGGCGGCGCCCGATTGGCCGAGCTCCTGCGACGCGTAGTAAAGGGCGGTCTCGCGCGGGCTGCCGATCTGCTGCCAGCGCGTGGTTGCCGTTTCGATGGTGAAGTCGAGTGTTGAACCGTAGTACTTGTCGAGCCAGGCTCCCGGGGTCGATTCGAGCACGGTTTGGTCGGCGTGCACCATTTCTACTTCGCGAAGCTGGATGCCGTCGGTAGAGTGGGTGACCAGTCGGGGTGTGTCCCAGTCGTCGGCGTCCATCGTGTCCCAGCAAGACGGACACGATGAGTTGTTGAAGTCGTACTTGAGGACCTGGTTGGGGGCGTAGCCACCCGGGGGCGCGAGCAGGTAGGCGCGAAAGTCGCCGAGCCACAGCTCGATGGCCGACGTGCTGCTGCCCGCGTTCACGTGGCTTCCCAGTTCAAGGACCAGGTAGTTATCCAGGCTGCACGAATCGCTGTCTTCGTCGCCCACCAGTCCCGGGGGGTAGGAGTCGTAGCTATCTCCCCTGACCACCTGCGCGTCGGTCGGAATCACGTCGGGACCTGGCGCAAGGGGTAGGGGCAGCGTTGGCAGCACGGCCATGATTTCGGCTTCGACCATGGGCTCGCTTACATTGATGATCCCGCCACCGGAGGGGTCAGCGTAGGGGTCATGGGCTTGCTCGGCACCAGGTGCTGCTATGACCGCATCGGTTGGCACCAGCTCGGCGAGGCAACGCCCTATGAGGCGACCGGCTGCCACCTGGTCGTCCTGCTCCGAGTTGCACAGGCCGGAATACCTGGCGTTGGCCTTTGCGTAGGATTTTTCGAGTTTCAGCTCGCATTTTTCGTAGGATGCCTGGAGGCCTTTGCTCACCGCCTTGGAGTCGGCCTTTTTCAGGCAGGACGCGTATTTGCCCTGGGCCTTGTCGAGGTAAGACAGACATTTCGAGTTTGCAGCGGCAGAGTTGCCGGCAAGCGAGAAGGCGAGCAGGGTCGCTGCAATTATAGTCGTGGCAGAGAAGGTTCTGGTTTGAGTAGTCATGATTGTCTCCTGTTGTGCTGGCTTCCAACGGGCCGGCGGGTGCCGGCCGTTTACTTGGTTGAGCAAGATCAAAGCAAGCGCTGTGCCAGCAGCTGACCGGTAGGCAGGGCACTGAAATCAGGCCCTTTGGAGTGGGCGGGGGCCGTGGCTGTAAACTTTGCTTAGCGGCAGGGGTGGCCGAAGCTGAGGCGTCGTTGGCGGTTACTGAAAGTCGCTGTTGTCCCGGGCAGGGAGGGTATAGAATCAAGTTATAGCGCCGCCGTGGAATTCCTCGTTGAATCGAGGTGGACGCAGTCATGCGACGTCGAGACCAGGTTACGGTAGACGGCAACGAGGCAGCGGCCTCGGTGGCCCACCGTACGAACGAGGTCATCTCGATCTACCCCATCACCCCGTCTTCTACCATGGGGGAGCTCTGCGATCGCTGGTCTTCGGAGGGACACAAGAACATCTGGGGCGTGGTCCCCGAGGTCATAGAGCTGCAGTCGGAGGGCGGGGCGGCGGGCACCGTGCACGGCGCGTTGCAGGCCGGCGCTCTTACCACGACCTTCACTTCTTCGCAGGGGCTGCTGCTAATGATCCCCAACATGTACAAGATCGCGGGTGAGCTCACGCCCACGGTCTTTCACGTGGCCGCGCGCAGCGTGGCTACCCACGCGCTGTCTATCTTCGGCGATCACTCCGACGTCTACGGGGCGCGCCAGACCGGCTTCGCCATGCTGTGCGCGGGGTCAGTGCAGGAGGCCCACGACTTTGCCTGCATTGCCCAGGCGGCCACGCTGCGTTCACGGATACCTTTCATGCACTTCTTCGACGGCTTTCGAAGCTCGCACGAGATGTCGCGCATAACGGCGCTTTCAGACGATGACCTGGGCGCCATGATCACCCCCGAACTAGTGCGTGCGCACCGCGGGCGGGCGCTCACTCCCGATCACCCGGTGCTGAGGGGCAGCGCGCAGAACCCCGACGTTTTTTTCCAGGCGCGCGAGGCCGCCAACCCGTTTTACCTGGCCTGCCCCGATGTCGTGGAAGAAGTAATGGCCGAGTTCGGGCTACTGGCTGGACGCGAGTACCGGCTGTTCGAATACCACGGCCACGCGCAGGCCGACAGGGTTATCGTCATGATGGGCTCGGGGGCCGAGGCGGCCCACGAAGTGGTCGACTGGTTGGTGGAGCGCGGCCAACGGGTGGGCGTGCTCAAGGTCCGGCTTTACCGGCCGTTCTCAGCCGAGCGCCTGCTCGCGGCTCTGCCGAGCACGGCGCGCTCGCTGGCCGTGCTTGATCGTAGCAAGGAGCCCGGTGCTCCGGGCGAGCCGCTCTATCTCGACGTGCTGGCTGCCCTGGCCGAGCCCCCCGCGGATGGCAGTCCTGGTGATTTCGGCAGCGCTCTGCGGGTGGTAGGTGGACGTTACGGTCTGTCGTCCAAGGAGTTCAATCCCGCGATGATACGTGCGGTGTTCGAAAACCTTCAGGACGAAGCCCCCCGCAATCACTTCACCGTGGGTATAAACGATGACGTCACCAATACCTCGCTGCCGGTTGACGAGAGTTTTGACATCGAGGCGGACGACGTTTACCGGGCAGTGTTTTTCGGTCTCGGTTCGGACGGTACCGTTGGGGCCAACAAGAACTCAATCAAGATCATAGGCGAACAGACCGACCATTACGTGCAGGGCTATTTTGTTTATGACTCCAGGAAGGCAGGTGCGGTCACGGTATCGCACCTGCGCTTCGGTCCGCGCCCCATCCAGTCGAGCTATCTCGTTCACTCGGCGCAGTTCGTGGCCTGTCACCAGTGGTCCCTGCTCGACAGCTACGACATCGTTGAGCGAGCGGCACTCGGCGCGGTGCTGTTACTTAACTCGCCACACCCACCCCTGGGCGTGTGGGACGAACTGCCGCTGGAAGTACAACAGGAAATTATCGCCAAGGGGATCAGGCTGTACGCGATCGACGCTTACTCGGTGGCGGGGCAGGCCGGTCTCGGGCGGCGCATAAACACCATAATGCAAACCTGTTTCTTCGCCATTTCAGGCGTGTTGCCACTCGCCCATGCGCTGCGTTGTATCAAGGATGCCATAGGCGACAGTTACGCGAGCAAGGGCGAGGGCGTGGTGCGTCTCAACTGCAGCGCGGTGGACCTGGCGCTTGATGGGCTGCACGAAATCGAGCTGCCCACGCGGGCCGACTCCGGGCGGCGGCGGCCGCCGGTGGTACCGGACAAAGCGCCGGACTTCGTTCGGTCGGTGACCTCGCTCATGCTGGCGGGTAAGGGCGACCTGCTGCCGGTGAGCGCGTTTCCTGTCGACGGCACCTGGCCGGTAGGGACGGCGGCCTGGGAGAAACGCAGCATAGGGCAGGAAATTCCCGCCTGGGACGCCGATCTCTGCACGCAGTGCAACAAGTGCGCACTGGTGTGCCCTCACGCTGCCATAAGGGCCAAGGTCTACGAACCGGCCGCGCTTGACGGGGCACCGCCGGGATTCGTCTCGGTGGATTATCGCAGCCGGGATTTTGAGGGTTGCAGCTACACCCTGCAGTTAGCTCCCGAGCATTGTACAGGTTGCAGCCTTTGCGCGCGGGTGTGCCCGGCCGTAGACCGGGATGACCCCGCGCACAGGGCGCTCGATATGCAGCCGCGCGCGGAGCCGGCCGATACCGAGTGCCGCAACTTTGACTTTTTCCTTTCGCTACCCGAGGTCGACCGAACACGGGTGAAGACCAATGTGAGGGGGACGCAGTTTCTCAAGCCGCTGTTCGAGTTCTCGGGCGCCTGCGTGGGCTGCGGGGAGACCCCGTACCTCAAGTTACTCACCCAGCTTTTCGGCGACCGGGCGATGGTGGCAAACGCTACGGGCTGCTCGTCTATATACGGCGGGAACCTGCCGACCACTCCCTACACCGTAGACGAAAACGGCCGTGGGCCCGCCTGGTCGAACTCGCTGTTCGAGGACAACGCCGAGTTCGGACTGGGCTTTCGCCTGGCGATGGACAAGACCCGTGATCTTGCGTGCGAGCTGCTGGCCTCGTGCAGGCATGAGTTGCTTGCCGGGCCGGTGGATGGGCTGCTGGTGGACGAGATACTGGCGGCCGAGTGCAACGACGAGCAGGGGTTCAAAGAGCAGCGCGCGCGTGTTGAACGACTCCACGCCGGCCTGCTGGCGCTGGACAGTGCCGAGGCCAGAAGCCTGCTGCTCCTGGACGACTACCTCGTGCCGCGGTCGGTGTGGATAGTGGGCGGCGACGGCTGGGCTTACGACATCGGCTATGGCGGACTCGACCACGTGCTCGGCGTGGGGCGCGACGTGAACATCCTCGTGCTCGACACCGAGGTCTACTCGAACACCGGTGGCCAGGCTTCAAAGGCTACGCCGCTGGCGGCCACGGCCAGGTTCGCCACCGGCGGCAAGGGCACGGCCAAGAAGGACCTCGCCCAGATGGCCATGGCTTACGGGCAGGTCTACGTGGCCCAGGTGGCTTACGGCGCCAACGACACGCAGACCGTCAAGGCTTTTATTGAAGCCGAGTCCTTCCGCGGCCCATCGCTTATCATCGCCAACAGCCCCTGCATAGAGCACGGCTACGATCTCGCCGACAGCCTCGAACACATGCAGATGGCGGTGCAGTGCGGCGCGTGGCCGCTGTTCAGGTACGACCCGCGGCGCCGTGAGCGCGGCGACAACCCCCTGGTAATGGATTGCAAGGAGCCGTCGATTCCGTTTGAGGAATACGCAAAGACCGAGAACCGCTTCCGCTCGTTGATGCAGGCGGAGCCAGAGCGGGCAGCCGTGTTGCTGCGCCGCGCGCAGGAGGACATAGACGCTCGCTGGCTGCGTTACGCGATGCAGGCCGCTGTTGGTGCATGAATCGGAAGTGCGGCCAGTTTCCTGCTCCCGGGCTCCTGGATCATGATCCGGGATGACGAAACGGCTGGAGGTTCGCCCGAACTACAAAACTCGCTACCGCGTCAGAAACTCAGAAATCGATCTGGACGCGTGTTTGAAAGATATCGACCTTGCCGTCGGCAAGGTCGTCGCGATTTCCCCGGACCGTAATTAACCATCACCCTTGCGTTGGGGTTGAGCCTCCAGCTAGCCTCGGCATAGTGGCCGTGAAGAGAAGGGTCGCTGGCGCCACCCGTGTCGAGCTCCGCCAAGTGCGATACCGGGCGAGCGCTGAAGCTCAACATGTCGCTGCAAGGCTTGCGCAAAGAAGCTCCCGCGCCAATATGCAACAGATCGCCGTTTTCGCCCTTCCACGGCAGTCCTGTCACGCGCCCCGTGGAGTTGTGGTCGTCACAAACATTGTCGCCAAGGGCACCCGCATCCTTGAATATGCCGAATGCGTAAGTGCCGCGTTCATCTGCCATCGTGTTTTGAAATCCGGGACCACTGTTACGCCCGGGGCGATTCACCACCTCAACGGTGCCGGTCATGCCATGGAGCGTGCTCGGTCTGCTCATGCACGCGAACAATCATCTTACCAGGATCATTGCTATGATAGAGGAAGGGCGACCCCGTGTGGGGGTGGCGCGGCAACCACGAATAAAATGCCCGGACTGAAAGAAATCACGGAATATCTGCAGGAGTAACCATGAAAGCAATTTGTCTCAGCTTGTTGAGCTTTTTATTCGGCAGTAATGCCTTTGCCCACAGCATGTCAGAGGCAGATAAAGCCACGGCCCTGGAAGCCGGTAATTGGGAATACCTCGAGCTCGGCGCAAGCCACATGATAACGGGCTATGACCACCTGTTGTTTCTATTCGGGGTCATTTTTTTCCTTACGCGTTTCAAGGATATCGTTAAATTCATAACGGCCTTTACTATTGGTCACTCCATCACGCTGATTTTTGCGACTCTCTATCATGTCCAGGCGAACTACTTTCTCGTCGACGCAGTGATTGCTCTCACGGTAATGTACAAAGGCTTCGACAACCTGGATGGTTTTAAGAAGTACCTGGATGTTAAAGCACCCAGCCTGGCGTGGATGGTCTTTGCCTTTGGCCTGGTTCATGGGTTTGGCCTATCAACCCGTCTGCAAATGTTGCCGCTGGCCGAAGAAGGGTTGGTGCTTCGTATTCTTTCATTCAACCTTGGTGTTGAACTTGGCCAGGTTGCTGCCCTGAGCGTTATGCTCTTCGCACTATCTGGTTGGCGTAAAAGGGCATCGTTTAAAAAGTTCAGCAATGCTGCCAACAGCGCGCTCGTTTTTGCTGGTTTTCTGCTCCTCTTGATGCAGCTGCATGGCTACCAGCACACCAGCCACCCGCACGAATTTTCAATCAACAAGGATGACCTTGCCCACGTGCGTGAAGATACGGTTGCACCGATAGCACCTGGTCCTCCCGCTCATCAGGGGCATGAAAAGAAAATCAATCCATCGCCAAAGGAACACAGTCACGGCCATGGCAAACCTCATTCACACTGATACAGGTGGAAATAGCTCAAAAGATTCCCCCTAACAGGTTTCTAGAGGGTTGCCGTGATCGACAAAGCAAAGTTCTTAGATAGAAGGTGGCGGAGAGGGTGGGTGAGGATTCCGAGACATCGAGGAATCCGAGAGGCAATCGATGTCTTGAATCGCATCCGTAACGCGTTGGCGGAGAGGGTGGGTGAGGATTCCGAGACATCGAGGAATCCGAGAGGCAATCG
>JACKQG010004279.1_pt1 | contig 16667 bp, 14 predicted proteins | sample 8237621 | NCBI WGS metagenome assembly JACKQG01 (sample SAMN15677084, study PRJNA649215) | marine metagenome | biome: marine; feature: Black Sea; material: saline water; isolation source: suspended particulate matter (SPM) from the Black Sea western gyre | collected 2013-06-09/2013-06-10 | depth...
CGGATGGCTTAGCCAGGGGTTGCTTGCGGCGGCGTGTTGCTGCCGCAAGCAAACGCCTGTTCAGAAAAAGAGTCTTTTGTAGTAGACACAAGGCTGCCCCTGTGGTATAATCGGGCAGCCTTTATCATGGGGTAGACCGTATCCACGCAGGGGTGGGAAACAACCGGGAGCACTGATGAGCGAAGAAGAGACACGTCCGCCGGCGCCCGTGCTGGGCGCTCTGGACAGGATCTACGATTGGCTGACCCGCACGCGCACGGCGCTGGTGCTCATTGGCGCTGTAGGTGCGGTTTCACTGCTGGGCACGCTGCTGCCGCAGCACCCCGGTGGGCTGGAGGGACTGCGAGCGCAGGGGATGGAAACAGGCAGCCCACTGCTCGACGCCTTCGGGCTGTACGACGTCTACCATGCGCCCTGGTTCGTGCTGCTGTTCGGGCTGCTGATGTTCAGCGTGCTGTTGTGCACGTTGAAGCGCACCCAACGGCTGCTGCGCGCCCGCCGCAAGCGCATCTCTCTCATCGCCAGCCTGGTGGCCCACTACAGCATGCTGGTGGTGATGGTGGGCGCCTTGCTGGGCAGCGTGGCGGGACTGAGCGACACCATCTACCTGGCCGAGGGTGAGACGGCGACTGTGCCCGGCGCCGACTTCACCATCCGCCTGGATCGGGCGGAGGAGCGCTACAACACCGACGGCTCGGTGCGGGACTGGTACTCCTACGTGACGGTCATCGAGGGCGGCCAGGAGGTCAAGGAATACGTCATCGAGGTCAACCGGCCGCTGCAGCACCGGGGCTTTGCCTTCTACCAGTCGGAATTCGGCCAGATGCCCGATCAGACGGGCCCCCTGCCGCTGAGCCCCGTGCGGCTGCAGGTGACACAAGATGGCCAGCCTCTGGAGATGCTGAGCATGTTCAACGCCAGTCAGACCGGGGAGGTGTTGGAGCTAACCTTCACGGCGCCTGTGCCCAATAGTCCCAAGAAGATTGAGGTGATCGTGCTGCCAGGGATGGGGCTGCAATTGTGGCTGAGCCGCTATCCGACCCTGCCGGACAAGGTCACCCTGCAGGTGCTGGCGGGCGAGACCGTGGGGATGGGCGAGGATGCGGAGCTTCTCTTCGCCGACGAGGTGGACACGACGACCACGGTGACGATTGGGCCGCTGGTCATCACTCTGGAGGATCTGGATCCCGATCTGGGCATGGATCGGATACCGGAGGCGTTTGAGCAGCCGCGGTTTTGGTCGGGACTGCAAGTGGGCAAGAATCCGGGCATAGCGCTGATTTTCGCTGGGTTCGTCGGTATGAGCCTGGGCTGGGCAGTGAGATTCTTGCTGCCCATTTTCAGAGGGAAGAGTTAGTACCGCGACGTCATGTCCCCCGCTTGCCTTGGCCCAGCCCGGGGGGCGCTGTGAATGCTGGAAGGGGCGGGCCAGAGGCAGAAAAAGGGCATAGGGGCAAAAGTGACCCTTTTTGCGTTGGCGACGGATCGCCAGATTCGTCGCCCAGCGGCTGGATCTGGCGATCCAGCCGGAACCTGATGAGGTAAGTAGGAGGATTCATCTCATGAACATGACCATTCTTTGGGCCGCCGTGGGCACGCTGGCGGTGGCCACGTTGGGTTACCTGATTCAGTTTATCACCGGCGGCTCTGCCTGTGCGGGTACGCCCGCAGACAGGAAGGAAGCGGCCGAGACAGCGCTGCGCCGCTGGTCGGGCTGGCTGGGCAGCGCGGCGGCGTTCGCCAGTCTGTTGCTGCTGACGGCCAGCATGATCCAGTTTGTGATCATCTACAAGCGCTTGCCTCTGGCGACCTTCGTGGAGACGGCGCTGACCATGGTCTGGGGGTTCACCGCGGCTTACCTGGCGGTAGAGGTGCTGGTGGAACGGCGGCTGCGGGCGGGGCTTTTCTTCCTGCCGGTTCCGCTGCTGCTGACCATCTATCTCGTCAGCCAGAACTGGGAGATGGCGGTGCCCAAGCACCTGATGCCGGCGCTGCAGAGCTACTGGCTGCAGATTCACGTGGCCACGGCGATGATCGCTTACTCGGCGTTCCTGATCTCCTTTGGCCTGGCGATCATGATCTTGTTGAGCGATTGGCTGCCGGGGCTGGCGGCGCGGCTGCCGGAGGAGCGATCGCTGAGCGGTTGGATGAGCAAGGCTGTGGCCATCGGCTTCGTCTTCGAGACGGCGATGCTCCTGACCGGTTCCGTCTGGGCACAGTACGCCTGGGGCAACTATTGGAGTTGGGACCCCAAGGAGACCTGGGCGCTGATCACCTGGTTGGTCTATGCCTTCTTCCTGCATGCCCGGGTGGTGAGAGGGTGGAAGGGCCGCCGGCTGGCCTGGACGGCTATCGTCGGCTTCGCTGTGGTGCTCTTCACCTGGTTTGGTGTGAACTGGCTGACGGGGTGGGTGAGGATCAGGAGCTTGCACACTTACTGAGGCGCCTTGGCGGGGGATGGTAGATTGGTAGATTGGTAAATTGGTAGATTGGTAGATTGGTAGATTGGTGAATTGGTTGTGACCAAAAAAGTTCTTGTCGCCTGGATGATCGTCGCTTTGTCGGCGGCTTTGTTAAGTGGTTGTGGCAGTGACCAGGCGCCGGCGCTCCATGCCGTGGCGCCGGAGATCGGCGGAGCACTGTTGCCGTCGCTGACGGAGCCGCTCGCACAGACGCAGCCTGCGGTTGAGCCAGGTCGCTACGCGCCGGACTTCGCCCTGACCGATCTGAACGGGGAAACGGTGAGGCTGAGCGACTGGCGCGGGCAGGTGGTGCTGCTCAACTTCTGGGCCTCGTGGTGTGTGCCCTGCCGGCAGGAGATGCCGCTGCTGCAAGCGACGCACGAGGCTTATGCCGGTGACGGCCTGGTGGTGCTGGCCGTCAACATGGGGGAGGAGAGGCGGCGGGTGGAGGGCTTCGCCGCCGACCTGGCCGTCACGTTTCCCGTGCTCGCCGACGAAGAGACCACGGTGGGCACGCTGTATCGCGTGCGGGGGGCACCGACGACCTACTTCATTGACCGCGAGGGCGTCATCCGCCAGCGCTACGTCGGCCCGCTGACATCGGGCATGCTGGCCGCCATCCTGCGCGGCGAAAGGGCTTATCCGAACAAGTAAGAGCAAAATCCAAAGCTCAAAGTCCAAAATCACCCAAGGAACAAAGATGGAGCAGGAAGGTGAAATTTGGGCTTTGAGCTTGGAACCTCAAGGCGAGCTGTGGCTCACGTCGTCGTGGCAGATCGCACAGCGCCGAAAATCGTCGGCCGAGAAGTGGAGATGGGACTCGGGCAACGGTGGCATGGCCGCCGAGCCTGCCGCCGGGTCATAGTGGCACTCATAGCAACGGCGCCAGTCGAAGTCACAGGTCGGTAGCGGCTTTTTGTCGTTGCCACTGAGGTGGTTGTACAATTTGCGCAGGCCCTGCAGGCGGGCGCTGATTTCGCCATCAAGGCCAGGGGCCGCGTGACACTGATGGCAGCTCACGTTACGGTGCGGCGCGTTCTGCCATCCTTCATAGGCCGGCGCCATGCTGTGGCAACGGGCGCAGAAGGACGGATCGCTGGTATGGATGAAGGCGCTGCTGGCGGCGACGAAGAGCAGGGCCAGCAGCAGCAGGACGACGATGAAGCGTTTGGATAGTGATGACATTCAGTGTGCCTTTTTGTAAGGTGCAACGCACTTGAGGAAGTGCGTTGCACCTGATTACACTGCCAGACCCTTCAGGCGGGCTTCCAGCCTGTCCCGCTGGGCTTGCAGTTCCGCCAGCTTGTCCCGCTCCCGTTGCACGACATCTGGCGGCGCGTTGCCCGTGAAACCGGGATTGGCCAGTAGCCCCTCCGTACGGGCGATCCGCTGCTCTGTCTCCGCAAGCTCCCTGCTCAGGCGGGCGCGCTCGGCCTCCAGATCCACCATGCCGGCCAGCGGCAGGTGCACGGTCACGCCGCCGACCACCAGTGTCATTGCTTTTTCGGCCACGTCCAGCACTGTGGCGATCTGAAGTCTGGCCTCGTCCAGCCTGGCCAGCGAGGTGAGGATCGGCTGCTGTTCCGCCAGCAGTTGCGCCTGCTCACCCGCACTGATCAGCGCGGCGATGCGCCGGCCGGGCGGCACGTCGTACTCCGCCCGCGCATTGCGGATGGCCCGCACCAACTCCATGATCAACCCCATCTGCGCTTCCGCCTCGGCATCGGCCAGACCCGCCTCCTCCGGCCAGCGGGCCACCATCAGCGCCTCCGGCTGATACCCATCCCCTGATCCCCGATCACCGATCCCTGATGCCGGCATCAGATTCTGCCAGATCTCCTCGGTGACGAAGGGCATGAAGGGGTGCAGCAGGCGCAGCGTGCGCTCCAGCACGACGACCAGCACCTGCTGCGCCGTGGCCTTGGCCTGCGCATCGTCCCCGTACAGCCGCAGCTTGGCGATCTCCAGGAACCAGTCGCAGTACTCTCCCCAGAGGAAGTCGTGGATCTGCCGCCCGGCCTCGCCGTACTGGAAGTTCTCCAGCAGCCGGTTGACGTTGGCGGTGAGGCCGCTGAGACGGCTGAGGATCCAGCGCTCCGCGAGTTCTAAGTCCTGCGTTCGGCGTTCGGCGTTCGGCGTTCGGCGGCTGGTGTGTGGAACGCCGAACCTCGAACCTGGAGCCCTGAACTCCGAACCCTGAACTCCGAACTCCGAACCCTCCAGATTGCTGATGACCAGCCGGGCGGCGTTCCATAGCTTGTTGGCGAAATTGCGCGCCGCCTCGATCTGGCTGGGATTCAGCTTGGCGTCTTGCCCTGGCGTGGAACCGGTGAGCAGCGCGTAGCGCACGGCGTCGGTCCCATATTCCTCGATGGCGAACAGGGGATCGTACTTGTAAGCGTCGGGCATGGATTTGTGGATTCTCTTTCCCGCCTCGTTGCGCACCAGGCCGTGCAGGTAGACGACACGATAGGGCACCTCGTCCAGCATGGCCAGCCCCATCATGATCTCCCGCGCCACCCAGAAGAAAAGGATGTCGTAGCCGGTCTCGCGCACGCTGTTGGGGTAGAAGCGGCGCAGGTCTGCCGTGTCGTCGGGCCAGCCCAACGTGCTGAAGGGCCACAGCCCGGAGGAGAACCAGGTATCCAGGATGTCCTCGTCCTGGCGGATGTTCGCACTGCCGCATTGCCGGCAGGCCGTCGGATCCTCCAGCGCCGCCCACTGCTCGCCGCAGTCGTCGCAGTACCAGACGGGGATGCGATGCCCCCACCAGAGCTGGCGGCTGATGCACCAGTCGCGGATGTTCTCCAGCCAGTTGAAGTAGACTTTGGCGAAGCGCTCCGGCACGATGCGGATGCGGCCGTCGCGCACCGCCTGTAGCGCCGCCTCGGCCAGGGGCTGGATGCGCACGAACCACTGGGCGGAGAGCATCGGCTCCACCACCGTGTGGCAGCGCTGGCAGTGGCCCAGGGGATGTCCGTGCGCCTGGCGCTGGATGAGCTGGCCACTGGCTTCCAGATCGCGCAGCAGCGCCTGGCGGGCCTCGTAGCGGTCCAGGCCGGCGTAAGGCCCGGCCTCCTCGTTGAGCGTGGCGTCGCGGTTCAGGATGTTGATCATGGGCAGGTCGTGCCGCTTGCCGATCTCGTAGTCGTTGGGATCGTGTCCGGGTGTGATCTTCACCGCGCCGGTGCCGAAGGCCGGGTCCACGTACTCGTCGGCGATGATGGGGATGCGACGGCCCAGCGCCGGCAGGATGGCCGTGCGCCCTATCAGGTGCTTGTAGCGCTCGTCGTCGGGATGCACGGCCATGGCAGTATCGCCCAGGATCGTCTCCGGCCGCGTGGTGGCGACTTCGATGTGGCCGCCGCCTTCCAGGAAGTAGCGCACCGTCCACAGGTTGCCCGTGGTGTCCTCGTACTCCACCTCCAGGTCGGAGATGGCGGTCAGGCATTGCGGGCACCAGTTGACAAACTCGCCGCGGTAGATGAGCCCCCGCTCGTACAAGCGCACGAAGGCCGTGCGCACGGCGCGGCTCAGCCCCTCGTCCAGGGTGAAGCGCTCCCGCTGCCAGTCGCAGGAGGCGCCCAGCCGGCGGTGCTGCTCGGTGATGATGTTGCCGTAGTGTCTCTTCCAGGCCCAGCCGAGTTTCATGAACCATTGGCGGCCCAGGTCCTGGCGTGTGAGCGGCAGCGTGCCATCGGAAGCAGGGTAGTCGATCTCCTCCAGCAGTTCGCCGAGTTGCTGATCGCGCAGGCCGCGCTCGATCACGGCGTGGGTGGCGATGCTGGCGTGATCGCTGCCCGGCAGCCACAGCGTGGGATGGCCCTTCATGCGATGATAGCGGGTCATCAGGTCTTGCAGGGCGGCGGTCAGGGCGTGGCCCAGGTGCAGCGCGCCGGTGATGTTGGGCGGCGGCATGGTGATGGTGAACGACGACCGCTGGGGATCGGCCAGGCCGCTTTCGATTTGCTGTTCCGGTTGGAAATACCCCTGCGCCTCCCACCAGTCGTAGAGCCGCTGCTCGGTGGCCTGGGGGTCGTAGGTCTTGGGCATGGTGAATTCAGGCATGATATCTTCTCCGTCCCTTTGGGGTTTCAGGTTTCCATGTTGCAAGTTTCAGGTTCTCGGTCGTCAGAGGTGACGACCGCGATCACGTTCTTAACCTTGTCCTTAACCTCATCCTCTACAATTGACACGGCCATCACCTCCCTTCGGCTTTCTGAGCATATGCTCTTCAGTGCTCGTTGGGGTTTTCGGCCAGCAATCCTTCGGCCTGGGCAGCAGCGCAGAGTGTGTCGTCCGCTGAGACGAAAGTCAGGGTCGGTAATCTATGGGCGAGAAAGGTGCGGTTGAGAACCAGAGCTGTGGCCAACTGCACGGCGTCGTAGGCACGCAGCGGTTGGCGTTGAGTCAGAGTCAAGGCAAGCTCAATGGTCTTATCCGTAGCAGGCACGACGGTGTACCGCTGACGTAACTCTTTGGAAAATTGAGCTAACGTCTTCTCCTGAAGTCGCTGTGAGATTTCCCCCATTCGTTGACGTTTGGCGATGGCCGCGCCGACTTCCACAATTCCAATGCGTGCGATGACGATTTCGTTTGCCCATTCCCCCGCGGTCGTCTGGGCGCTTACAAGCTGACTGACCCAGGAACTGCCCTTCTCGAGAATGTAGTACTTGACGATCCCGCTGCTGTCGAAGTAGTAGGGAGCCATTAGCGCTCTCCTCTATCGGCGATGATGTCCTCAGACAGAGGCCGTTGCCCTTTCCACATTTCGCGAACTTCCTCGATGGTGACGTCGGATGCTGCCTCAATGTATTTGTCTGCCCACGGGCCGATTTCCACAGGGCCCAGGCCGGCTCTTCGGACGGCTGCCAGAAAACGCTCATGCTCTGAGAGAGTTGCTTTCTCTCGCTTGAGAGTCAAGCCTTGCCAAAGCAGATCAATCACCGTTCTATTCAGTGACTGTTCCTCACGCATGGCCTCTTCACTCACTGCTTGATGCAAGGCCTCCGGCATCCGCATCGTCAACTTGACTATTCCCATTTGTCTTTAGCCTCCCTTAGTACAGCGTGGCGTAAATGCGTTCTGGGTTTTGGGCTCACGGCGGACCTTAGTCCGCCGCCTGTGTGGCCTTCTAACGGCCCTCCATGGCGCTGGACTAAGGTCCAGCGCGAGCCGACCAAAGCGGAACGAACTTATGCAAGCCTGTACTTAGATTGCTTGATCCGAACGATAGTCTGTCAGCGTTCGCCCCGGTTGGCTGATGTCTTCAGATAAGTGCTTTCTGCATGATGATTACTCCAGAGCAGTGCCACCATGGTGGCATTATTCTACCCCAAAATGACCTTCTTGTCAACCTCCAACCTCTAACCTCCAATCTCCAACCTCCAGCTTCGGCCACACAAAAAGCCCCTTCCGTCACAAGGACGAAAGGGGCTTCCTTCCGTGGTACCACCCTGCTTGGCGGATGGCCAATATCCAATACCCAATATCCGGGCTGTGCCATCCACCCACTCGGCGCTGTAACGGGCTGACCCGAACTGGCCTACGGCGAGAAGCTTTCAGCCAGTTGACTCCCCGGCGACTTTCGGCGGCGCTCACATCGGAGGGGGCTCGCACCCGGTGACCCCCATTCTCTGGCGACGGCGTCCCGCCTACTCCTCCGGTTCACAGTCTGTGAGGTTGTTCAGTTGAAGTTGGCGAGATTATAGCCCAAAACGGCGAGGCTGTCAAATGCGGGTTTGACCGCTTCTGGCTCTCGCACCTGGCTCTCGTGAACGTTACTGCCGTCCGAGTGGGCTGCTTTTTGACATTTGCGCCGATTTCGCTTACAATCGGGTGATACGAGAAACAAGATGGGTGGTGCAGGAGTGCTGCCCGGTTACACGGGTTGGAAGGCATGAGGTTGCGTGAAACGTGACACGTGACACGTGACACGTGATGCGTGACCTTCAGCCCCTAACCCCCAACCCCTGACCTGTGGCGGCGGAAGTTGCTTTCGATCCCGCCAAGTATGTTCTGCTTCGAGGTGCTACATAATGCTTGAAACGAAAACCCTGACCAGCGCCAGGATCCGGCAGGATTTCCTGGATTTCTTTGCCGGCAAGGGCCATACCATCGTGCCCAGCAGTTCTCTGGTGCCGGTGGACGATCCCACGTTGCTCTTCACCAACGCGGGCATGAACCAGTTCAAGAACATCTTCCTGGGCCTGGAACGGCGGGAATACACCCGCGCCGCCGACACGCAGAAATGCATGCGCGTGGCCGGCAAGCACAACGATCTGGAAGACGTGGGCCCTTCGGCTTATCACCATACCCTCTTCGAGATGCTGGGGAACTGGTCCTTCGGCGATTACTACAAGAAGGAGGCCATCGCCTGGGCCTGGGAGCTGCTGACCGCGGTCTGGGGGCTGCCCAAGGAGCACCTCTACGCCACCGTGTTCGAAGATGACAAGGGTGACCTGGGCGTGGATGAGGAAGCGGCCGGGTACTGGCAGACGGAGACCGGCATTGACCCGGAGCACGTCTTGCTCTTCGGTCGCAAGGACAACTTCTGGGAGATGGGGGACACCGGCCCTTGTGGCCCCTGCAGCGAGATTCACCTCGACCGCGGCCCCGAGTATTGCGACAAGTGCGACGATCTCGAGCACGTCTGCCGGGTCAACGGCGATTGCCAGCGCTTCGTCGAACTGTGGAACCTGGTTTTCATCCAGTATGACCGCCATCAGAGCGGCGAGCTGGACGAACTGCCGGCCAAGCACATAGACACGGGCATGGGCTTCGAGCGCGTCGTGAACGTGCTGCAGGGCGTGAAGACCAACTACGAGACCGACCTGTTCATGCCCATCATCGAGCGCGCTCAGGAGCTGCTGGGCCATTCCGACGAGCAGCGCGAGGAGCACATCGTCGCCTACAGCGTCATCGCCGATCACGGGCGGGCCATGACTTTCCTCATCGGCGACGGCGTGTTGCCGGCCAACGAGGGGCGAGGCTACGTGCTGCGGCTGCTGATCCGCCGCGCCGCCCGCTATGGCCGCAAGATCGGCTTCCAGGAGCCGTTCCTGGCCGAGATCGCCCAGGTGGTCATGGAGGTCATGGGGCCGCATTTCCGGGAGATCGTGGACCGGCGGCCGTTCATCCTCAAGACCATCACCGCCGAGGAGGAGCGGTTCCAGCAGACGCTGTCCACGGGCCTGGCACGGCTGGACGAGCTGATGGTGGAGCTGATCGCCAGCGGCGAGACGACCATCCCCGGCGAGGATGCCTTCCGCCTCTACGACACCTTTGGCTTTCCCCTGGACATCACTCGCGATGTGGCCCGGGAGCATGGCTTCAGCGTGGACGAGGCCGGCTATCAGGAGGCGCTGAAAGCGCAGCAGGCGCGGGCGCGGGCGGCGGCGCAGTTCGGCCCCATTGAGGCCGAGGATCTGCAGATCTATTTCCACGTGCTGGAAGATCTGCGACGGCAGGACGTCGTGGGCGAGGAGGGCGTGGGGCTGGTTTACGACGAGGCGGTGCAGTTTGACACCACCGTGGCGGCCATCATCCAGGGCGGCAAGCCAGTGGACGTCGCCCGGCCGGGTGAGGCCGTGGAGATCGTCCTGCCCCTCACGCCTTTCTACGTGGAAGCCGGCGGCCAGGTCAGCGATGCGGGCCTCATCCTGGGCTATGCGGATGGAGGGGAGGAGCCTTTGTGGGAGGTGCGGGTGGATGACACGCACCGGCCGGTGCCGGGGCTCGTCGTGCACGTCGGCGAGGTAACCGACGGCACCGTGCGGCGGGGGGACGGGGCGGTGGCGGTGGTGGACCACGAGCGGCGACTGGACATCATGCGCAACCACACGGCCACGCACATCCTGCATTCGGAGCTGCGCTACATCCTGGGGGAGCACGTGCATCAGGCCGGTTCGCTGGTGGCCCCCGACCATCTGCGCTTCGACTTCACCCACTCCAGCATGCTGACCCAGGACGAGCTGGACGCTGTGGAGCAGTCGGTGAACGACGCTATCCTGGCCAATTACCCCGTGGATGCAGAGCATACCTCTTACCGAGAGGCGGTGGATGCGGGAGCGATGGCCCTCTTCGGCGAGAAGTACGGCGACCAGGTGCGGGCGGTCAAGGTCGGCTATTCAGACGAAGAGTTCAGCTACGAGTTGTGCGGCGGCACGCACATTCCCTGGACCAGCGAGATCGGGCTGTTTCACATCCTCTCCGAGAGCAGTGTCGGTGCGGGCATACGGCGCATTGAGGCGGTGACCGGACGGGCGGCGCAGCGGCTGGTGCAGGAGCGCTTGTCGCAGCTGGAACGGGCGGCGACTTTCCTGGGCAGCCAGCCTGGCGAAGTGGACCGCAGGGTGTTGAGTCTGCTGGATGAAGTGCAGAGCCTGCGCAAGGAAGTGGCCCGTCTGCAGCAGGCAGTGGCCAAACGGGATTTCGAATTGCTGCTCGACCGCGTGCAGGATGTTCGGGGCGTGCAGGTTCTGGCCGCCCAGGTGGATGTGGCCGACGAGGGCACCATGCGGGAGATGACCGATTGGTTCCGCGACAAACTCGGATCGGGCGTCATCGTGCTCGGCGCGGCCATTGACCGCCGGCCGCGGCTGGTGGCCGCGGTCACGCCGGACCTGGTGAAGCGGGGGCTGCACGCTGGCCGGCTGATCCAGGCCGTGGCGCAGGTGGTGGATGGCGGCGGCGGTGGCCGCCCGACCATGGCCCAGGCCGGCGGCCGCGATCTCAGTCGTTTGTCCGAAGCGCTGGCTCTGGTCAGCGCCTGGGTGGCGGAAAAGCTGAAGTAGTCTTCGGAGGAACAATCTGTGGCTACGGATGTGGTGCATAACTTCACGGTGATCATTGAGCGAGACGAGGATGGCATGTATGTCGTCTCTGTTCCGGCTCTGCCTGGTTGCCACACGGAGGGCCGGACGTTGGAAGAAGCCAAGGCGATGGCCGTGGATGCGATCCAGGGCTATTGCGAGAGCCTGTTAGCTCATGGAGAGACCATTACGCTTGGAGGAAATAGAGTAGGATGGACGGTATAAGGACAGTTACGCTTGAGATGCAACTGCCCGAAGATGCCTACTGGGCACTTGAGTCAGCTGGCTTCGATAGGCAAAGTCTGGGAGACAGGATGAGACGTGACCTGGCGTTGCGGCTTTACGCTGAGCATGTCCTTTCCTTCGGCAAGGCTGCCAAGGTGGCTGGGACGAGCTACGCTGAATTCTGGGATTTGTTGGTGCGACAGGGCATCCCAGTCGTGGAGTACACCCAGGAGGATTATGAGCGGGATCTGGAGGCAATACAGGCACTGGTGGGGGAGAGTGAATTGGATGGGTAGAGAGGTTGTGGTCGCTGACTCCGGTCCACTTATCGGCTTGGCGAGGATCGGCCGATTTGCTTTGTTGAAAACTCTTTTTCGTTACATCATCAGCAATGAGGGAAATCTGAGGTGCTGATTTTCGAACAGTTCATTGGTTTCGACTGGGACGAAGGGAACCGGGGCAAGAACTGGGACAAGCATCGGGTCTCCGATTCGGAATGCGAACAGGTCTTTTTCAATCAGCCCCTTTTGATCTTCCCTGATGAAGAGCACGCGGAAGAGGAACAGCGCTACTACGTTTTGGGGCGAACAGACCAGGGGCGGCGTTTGTTTGTGGTCTTCACTCCCCGAAGAGGCAAGATCCGTGTTATTTCCGCGAGGGAGATGACGAAGCGAGAAAGGGCGTTTTATCCATTATGAAGACAAAGCAGATTCCTGTATTCACCTCTGAAGAAGAGGAGCGAGAATTCTGGGCGAACCACGACGCTACAGATTTCATTGACTTCTCTCAAGCCCAGCGAGCGCTTATGCCTAATCTCAGACCCACTCTGAAAAGGGTCTCGATTCGACTCCCAGAGTCTCTTCTTGAATCCATCAGGGTTCTAGCCCACAAGAGAGACGTGCCATATCAATCTTTGATGAAGATGCTTTTGGCAGAGGGGATCGAGCGGGAGTTGTATGCACAGAGGGAATAGTGAGATAGGCGCGGTGGTAGCCCCCGACTGGGCAGCTGGACTGGCAAGTCCAGACGAAGGCGGCGGACTTGACAGTCCGCCGCGAGCTTTTGCGATCTGCCGTGGGCCTGACACGGGCGACCACGGCTTGCCTTTGTCTTGCTTATGAGTGTGGTCACACAGATCATTGAGCTGCCGGACGATGCGTCGCTGGCGGCGATTTTGAGACGATTGGCACGGGCGCAGGGCCCACGGGCCCTGTTGGTGTTGCCGCGCGGCTGGCAACTTCTGGCCAATCCCGCCCGCTTGCGGCTGATCCGCCGCCAGGCGCGGCAGCAAGGCGTGCAGGTGGCGCTGGTGACGACCGACCGTCTCACGCGGCAACTGGCTCGCCAGGCGGGGTTGTCGGTCTTCACCAGCGTGCGCCGTGGCGAACGCGCCCGCCGCTGGCGTCAGCCGCGGCCGGAGGAGCCTCTGCCGTCCCGCACGGGGCCGCGCCGCGCCGCGCCGCCGGGGCGGGTGGGACATCGGCGGAAGGAAAAGCCACAGCCTATGGCACGGCGTGCCCCGCCGCCGCTGCCCGATCGCCAGCCGCGGCGCGGGCAGCGCTGGGCGGAAGCGCTGCGGCTCTTCGTCTTCCTGCTGATGTGCCTGGCCGGCCTGGCCGCCTTGCTCCTCTTCGTGGTGCCCGTGGCCACCGTCACCCTGGTGGCCCCGCGCCAAGCGGTCACGGTCACCGTGCCTGTCGTGGCCGCCATCGGCGTGGAAGAGGTGGACTACGCGGCAGGCCAGGTGTCCGCCCGCGTCGTGCAGACGCGGGTGGAGGGGCACGGCGCCATCCCGACGACGGGCCGTCGCAACGCGCCCGCCGACCCGGCCACGGGCCGTGCGGTTTTCATCAACAGGGGAGACAGTGAGGTCCAGGTGCCCGAACTGACCGTCGTGGGCACCTCCACAGGGATCAACATCCGTTTCCAGGTCACACAAGCGGTCACCGTGCCGGCGGGCATTGGCGTGACCATCGAAGCACCTGTCAAGGCGCTGCAGCCTGGCCCCAGCGGCAACGTGCCGGCCTTCACCATCAACCGCATCGAAGGCCCCCTGGGCCTGGCACTGCGGGTGACCAACGACCGTCCCACAGCGGGCGGCAGCGTGCGGGATGTGGGCGTGGTCACGGAGGCGGACAAGGATCAGTTGCGGGACAGCCTGCTGGCGGAGGTGCGCCAGGAGTCGTACCAGCGGCTGGGGGAGATGCTGCGGGAAGGGGAGTACGTGCCGCCGGATACGGTGGAGACCTACGTGCTGGCCGAGACCTTCGACCGCTTTTCGGGGGAGGATGCGGAAACGCTGGGCCTGCGCTCGGAGCTTTTGGCTCGCGGCCTGGCCGTGGACACCCACGGGGGTGAGGAGATGGCCGAACGGGCGCTGCGGGAGCAGATCCCTTCGGATGTGCGGCTGCTGGACGAGAGGCCGCAGTTCACCCTTGGCTCCATGCTTATCCTGGACGAAGAGCAGGGCCGGGTTCAGTTCGACGTCACGGCTACAGCGACGATGGTAGGGGGCGTGAACAGCGGGGCGGTACGGGCGGCGATCCGGAACCTGGAACTGCCGGAGGCCCTGGCCATCCTGCGCCGCGACTTCGAGCTGGGCGCGGAGCCGTATCTCACGCTGCGGCCCGACTGGCTGGGCCGCGTGCCCTGGCTGCCGTTCCGCATCTACGTGCGGGTGGTGCAAGGGTGAACGAGGCGTCGGGGCGGTTGCTGGCGCTGGACGTGGGGGAGCGGCGGGTGGGCGTGGCCGTGAGCGATCCCACGGGCTGGCTGGCGCGGCCGCTGACCATCATCCGTCGCCGTTCCAAGCGGGAGGATTTCGCCGCCTTCGCCCGGCTGGTGCAGGAGCAGGAGGCCACGGCGGTGGTCGTGGGCTACCCGCTGAACATGGATGGCAGCGTCGGTCCGCAGGCCCGCCGCGTGGCCCGCTACGCTGCCGCGCTGGAGCAGGCGCTGCCCGTGCCCATCGTTCTCTGGGACGAGCGGCTGTCCAGCGAGGAGGCTTTGGAGCGGCTGCGGGCCGCGGGCGGCGGCCGTCGCCGGCGAAAACATCTGGACGACGCCGCAGCGGCGGTGATCTTGCAGGAGTACCTGGATGCCCAAGGACATAGACAGGAAAACGCGTAAACAACGGGACGAGGAAAAACAACAGCGACGGGTGAGGGCAAGGCTGCCCCTTTGGCGTCGCATCTTCAGCGTGGGCAACATCCTGCGCTTCGTGATCACGTTGGTCGTGCTGGGCGCGCTGGGGCTGCTGGCGGTCGTCGGCCTGGATCACCTGCGGGGGCAGTTCGACGCCGGCCAGGCCCTCAGTGGCCCCCAGGGCGAGGGCCCACTGCCCGCGGCCGGGCCGTCCCAGTCCGAAGGCTTCAGCCTGGAGACCGTGGAGAATGCCCTGCTGGGCATGTACCTGCGCCTGAACCAGCAGCGTATCGAATCGCCCGCCAGCACCCAGGCGGAGCCGGTAGCCTTTACCGTCGAGCCGGGGGAAACGGCGGCCACCATCGCTGACCGCCTGCAAGGGCAGGGGCTTATCAGCGATGCCCAGCTTTTTCGCCTCTACATGCGCTACATGGGCGTGGATGCCAGCCTGGAGGCCGGGCAGTTCGAGCTTTCGCCCAGCATGAACATGATGGAAATCGCTGAGCGGCTGCAGCGTGCCACCGCTGAGGAGATCGTGGTCACCATCCCCGAAGGGCTGCGGGCGGAGGAGATCGCCGCGTTGCTCACGGCGCAGGGCACGCTGGACGGCGAGCGGTTCCTGGAGTTGGTGCAGGCGGCCGATCCCGCCGCCGCTGGCCTGGGGGCCTACGATTTCCTGGACGATCTGCCGGCCCGCGCTACGCTGGAAGGCTTCCTCTTCCCCGATACCTATCGCTTGCCGGTGCCCGCCCAGGCGGAGGACTTGCTGCGGCGCATGTTGGCCAACTTCGACCGGCAGGTGACGCCGGAGATGCGCCAGGCGGCGGGGGCGGCGGGGCGCTCGCTCTACGAGGTGGTGACCCTGGCCGCCATCGTCGAGCGGGAGGCGCTGCTGGCCGAGGAAGAGCCGGTCATCGCCGACGTGTACCTCAACCGCCTGGAACAGGGCATGCTCCTGCGGGCTGACCCCACAGTGCAGTACGCCATGGGCTATCAGCCGGCCAGTGGCCAGTGGTGGAAGACCCCGGTGCAGTTGGAGGAATATGCGGCTGTGGACTCGCCGTACAACACCTATCTCTATTCCGGCCTGCCGCCGGGGCCGATCTGCAGTCCTGGCCTGGGGGCTATCGAAGCGACCATCCACCCGGCGGACACACCGTTCCTGTACTTCATGGCCACAGGGGATGGCGGTCACGCCTTCGCCGAGACATTCGAAGAGCACGAGGCCAACGTCGCCCGCTATCAGCAGTAGCCACATGGAGAGAAATCCAAAGCTCAAAGCTCAAAGCTCAAAGAGCAAACCTCAAACCTCAAACCTCAAACCTCCAACCATTGCCAGATGGTGGTTGATTGCGCTTCTGAGCGTTTCCTTGCTGAATGGCTGTGCGCTGCCGCGGAGCACGCAGGCGGTGCTGAAGGTTGGGCTTATCGCCCCGTTCGAGGGACTGGGGCGGCCTTTGGGCTACGAGGTGTTGTACGGGGTGAAGCTGGCCCTGCAGGAGCGCAACGGAGCCGGCGGCGTGGCCGGCTACCGGGTGGCCCTGGTGGCGCTGAACGACGACGACGATGCCGAGCACGCCGCCCGCCAGGCGCGCAAGCTGGACGTGGACGGCGATGTGCTGGGCGTCATCGGCCCCTTCAGCCGGACGACGGTGCGGGCCGTCGCCGAGCCACTGGCCGCGGCGGGGCTGGCCTGGATCGCGCCCGTCTCGGCGCCCGACGAGGTGATTGCCACGCATGACAACGCGTTTCGCCTCTTCGCCGGCGACGTTGACCTGGCCGAAGCGGCCATCGGGCAGGCGCTGGCAGCCGATGATGCTCAGCAGGTGGCGGTCAGTCCCGCGGGCGACTTTGCTCCGCCATTGCGGGCGGCGGCGGAGCGGTTGGGTGTCTACCGCTCTCCGGAGGAGGTGTTGGAGTTGACAGGTAGGGGCAGCCCGGGCGGTTGCCCTATGGCCCTGGGCGGGGACGGTGAGCAGGTGGCTGACGAGCTACTCAACATAGCCGATGCTGCTGTCGTCGC
>JACKQG010004280.1_pt1 | contig 16664 bp, 19 predicted proteins | sample 8237621 | NCBI WGS metagenome assembly JACKQG01 (sample SAMN15677084, study PRJNA649215) | marine metagenome | biome: marine; feature: Black Sea; material: saline water; isolation source: suspended particulate matter (SPM) from the Black Sea western gyre | collected 2013-06-09/2013-06-10 | depth...
AATACTAACTGCTTCTGGCGGTTATCAAGGTTTCAGGTTGTCTAATCAAACTAAAGTTTCCAAAGAAGGAGTTGAGTTTAAATCACCAATAAATGGAGATAAAATATTTCTATCTCCACAAAAGTCTATAGAGACACAGTTAGATTTAGGAAGCGACATAATGATGATTTTTGATGAATGCACACCATACCCTAGTTCAAAAGCTGATACAGAAAAATCCATGGAGTTATCATTGTATTGGGCAGAATTATCAAATAAAACTAATAATAGTATTGCGCCATTATTTGGGATAGTTCAGGGAGGCATGTATAAAGATTTAAGGGAAGTTTCACTAAGAGAATTAATAAAAAATAATTTTGATGGTTATGCTCTAGGCGGTTTGTCTGTTGGCGAACCAAATAATATTAGAAATGAAATAATAGAACATATGGCGCCAAAATTACCTTCAGAAAAACCAAGATATTTAATGGGTGTCGGTAAACCACTGGATATACTCTATGCTGTTGAAAAAGGCATAGACATGTTTGACTGTGTTATTCCAACAAGAAATGCGAGAAATGGTCAGTTATTTACTAAACATGGCGTTTTGAATATCAGAAACCAGAAATATGTTTCAGATCTTGGAAGAATAGACTCATCTTGTAGCTGTTTTACTTGTAAAAATTATAGTAGAGCTTATATTCGCCATTTAGATAAATGTAATGATATATTAGCAGCAAGACTTATGACGATACATAATGTATACTTTTATCAGGAATTTATGGAAAATATAAGGGAAGCTATTAAGCAAAATAAGCTTAACAAACTCATAAATAATATAGAAAAAATTTATCTAAATCTCTGAGGTTAGCGTGGATTTTATTAACACAGCTTTTGCAGCATCACAAGGTACCCAAGAACCTTCTGCTCTCGGGTTTCTTCTACCAATATTTATTTTAGTTTTAATGTACTTCATACTAATACGACCCCAGTCAAAAAAGATAAAAGAACACAAAGAAATGATAAGCGAGTTAAAAGTTGGAGATGAAATTGCAACATCTGGTGGCATATATGGAAAAATCTTAAAAGTTGGAGAATCTTATATCAAATTAAAGATTTCAGAAAATGTTGATATTAAAATACAAAAAACATCCATAGGCAAGATCCTCCCTAAAAATTCCCTGGAATCAATTAAATAGAATGAGTGCTTATCCAACCTGGAAATATATTCTTGTTATTACCGTACTAGTTACATCTTTCGTATACTCGCTACCAAATTTTTACAACTCATATCCCGCTATTGAAATAAAATCCAATATTGATATTTTAAATGAAAATAATGTTTCTAAATACTTAGAGATTATCAAGATTAAGAATATTAAAACTCAAAGAGATTTTATAAAAAATGATAAATTATTTTTATTATTTGATGATACAGAAGAACAACTTAAAGCTTATACAGAATTCAACGCTTCAAATAATAATGCATCTTATACGCTTTCAAGTTTTTCAGACACACCTAAATGGATGGAAAGTATTGGCGCCTACCCAATGTTTCTAGGTCTAGATTTAAAAGGTGGTGTACATTTTTTATTACAAGTTGATCATGAAAATATAATCACAAATATGCTACGCGAAATACAATCAGATGTAAAAAAAATATTAATTAAAAATAAATATCGTTATAATTTAATTTATCAATCGGAAGATAAAATAACTGTTGAATTTGATGATAACAAACCTATTGATGAGATAATTGTTGCAGTAAATGAAAACCTTAGTGATTTAGTTATTAATAAAAAAACTATTGATAATAAAGTTAATTTGTTAATTTCTCCATCAAAAAATTTAATAGACCTTGATGTAAAAAGTGCACTTGCAAAAAATTTAACAATACTCAGATCTCGCGTAGATGAATTAGGTGTGGCACAACCAATTCTACAAAAACAAGGAAAAGACAGAATTATAGTTCAATTACCTGGTCTGCAAGATTCTACTAGAGCAAAAAGTATATTAGGGTCTACTGCAACTCTTGAGTTTAGACTTACAAAGGGCACACCTCAAGATTGGTTTGACTCAAAATTATCTGGAAGATCAACAATTAATTCAGCCACTCTGTATCAGCAGAGAGGAGGCGACCCTGTTTTATTATCAAGAAAAGTAATTGTTGCAGGTGATGATATTAAAGATGCTAATACTGGATTTGATTCTACTTCAAATACGCCAGCTGTATTTGTTAATTTAAGTGATTATGGCGCATCAAAAATGCTTGATGTTACATCTAGAAACACTGGCAATAAAATGGCTGTGATATTTGTAGAACAAAATAAAAAAGAAGTTATTAATGTTGCAACAATTAGAGAAGCTTTTGGAAAAAGATTCCAAATAACTGGTTTAAATTTAGATGAAGCAAAAGATCTTGCGATTCTTTTGCGATCAGGCGCACTTAGTGCCCCAATGCAAATTATAGAAGAAAGAACTGTTGGCCCGAGCCTAGGAGAATATAATATTTTAGCAGGCAAAAATTCTATGTACTTTGGTCTCTTTCTTGTTGGGTTATTTATGTTTTTTTATTATAGACTTTTTGGTTTAATAGCAAATATAGCATTAGTAGCAAACATAGTTATTATTATTGCAGTACTTTCTTTATTTCAAGCAACATTAACTTTATCAGGAATTGCTGGAATTGTTTTAACAGTAGGTATGGCAGTTGACTCTAATGTATTGATTTTTGAACGGATTCGGGAAGAAATGCTCAATGGTAACTCACCTAATGCAAGCATATATTCTGGTTATCAAAAAGCATTTTCAACAATATCTGATGCAAATATAACTACGCTTATTGCAGCTATTGCATTATTAACAATAGGTACTGGAGCTGTCAAAGGGTTTGCAGTTACATTAGTTATTGGTATTTTATCGTCCATGTTTACTTCAATTGTTGGGACCAGAGCCTTGGTGAGCATAATCTATGAAAGAAAAGAAACAAAAAAAATATCTATATAATGTTTAAACTTATTAGTAAAAATAGTAAATACAACTTTCTAGGAATGAAGAAAATAGCACTATTATTTTCTTCATTTTTGATTATTGTCAGCCTTTTGAGTTTTGCATCTAAAGGCTTAAATTGGGGAATTGATTTTTCTAGCGGATATATAATTCAATTAAAGTTTAATGATGATATAGAAATTAAAGATGTTAGAGACAAATTTATAGAAAATGGAGTTGAAGATTCAGTTATTCAGTATTTTGGTAGTAACAAAGAAGTTATTATTAAATTAAAAGAAGATACCGAGTTTAATAAGAAGTCTGTTAATGAGTTTTTAATTAAGTCTTTAAAAAGTGATAATAATTTTCAAATACTTAAGTTAGAATTTGTTGGCTCACAAATAGGGAGCGAACTTAGAGATAAAGGTGAATGGGCTATGCTGATAGCCTTGTTTAGCATCTTATTATATATAGGGCTAAGGTTTGAATTTTTATATGGGATTGGAGCGATTATAGCTCTTATTCATGATGTCATAATAACGCTTGGATTTTTTTCAATTACTCAACTCCAGTTTGATTTAAGTGTTCTATCTGCTGTACTAGCTGTTATAGGTTACTCATTGAATGATACGATTGTAGTTTATGACAGGATTAGAGAAAATAGCAGAGTAATTCGTCAAGACTCTTATGAACAAACTTTGAATATTTCTATCAATCAAACACTATCACGAACAATAATAACCTCTTTGACAACATTATTTGTTTTGCTTTCACTTCTTTTGCTGGGTGGTATTGCTGTTGAATATTTTGCTATTGCAATGATAGTTGGTGTTTTAATTGGAACATATTCTTCAATTTTTATAGCAAGCACAAGTCTTTTTTTATTAGGGGTAGATAATAAAACTCAAGATTAATTTATCTTTTTTAGTATCTTTTTATGAAGCCATGTTGGCGCACCAATCAAACTTTTTTCATTGTAAATATCTTGACCACCATTAATATTTGATAATAATAAACCTGATTCCTGGCAAACTAAAACTCCTGCTGCACTATCCCATATATCTATGTTTGGATATATTACAAGATCAAGTTGATCTGAAGCTAAATATGTTAATTCAGTTGAAGGCGAACCAAATATTCTTAATTCCCCATCAATAGAGTTGCATAGATTTTTACTTAACATTTCATCATTAATTACATATAAAAGTTTTTCTTGCGAGATACTCCTAGTTCTAATTTTTCTATTCTCAGATAATGCACCTTGTCCTTTAATTGCGGTTATTAAATAATCCTGGACGGGATTATAGATAACAGTAGCTTCAGCAACACCATCTTTCATTAAAGTTATAGTAATGTTGAAAATGGGAAGTTTGTTTGTGAAGTTTTTAAGGCTATCTATAGGATTAATTATCCAAATAATTTTTTCTTCCTTTTTAATGTCATCACTTAAACCATCACTAGTTATAATATTAGTCAAAACATCTCTTTTTGCATTACTAGGGCCTAATAAATCTTGGTCGCCAAATGGATAAGACTCATTGATGCCTTCAACAATATGTTTGAATAGAACTGTTGTTATATCATCATATGATCTCAGGTCATCTTGATCTTTTGATTTATATATTTTATTAATAATTTCAGATGCTGCTCTGCATGCTTTTATTGCTATGTTTAATCTTGGTTGCATATTGTTTTACGCCGATAAAATACCCATAATACTATAATATGTTTTCAAATGTTCATATAGTTTTAATTAATACTTCTCACTCAGGTAATATTGGATCTTCTGCAAGAGCCATGAAAACCATGGGTTTTAAAAATCTGATACTTGTTAATCCCAAAAAATTCCCTTCTGAAGAAGCTAACTCTTTAGCAGTTGGCTGTGCTGATGTATTGGAAAATGCAAATATCTATGACAATCTTTCGGACGCACTTGAAACCTCTGAAATTAATATAGGTTTTACATCTAGAAAGAGAAGAGTAAATATCCCTTCATTGGATATCAATGAATGTGTTGATTTAATATTATCAAATAAACGAAGGTATAATATTTTATTTGGAAATGAAAAATCTGGTTTATCTAATAAAGAATTATTATTATGTGATTATATTGTCTCGTTGCCAACTTACAATGATTATAAGTCACTTAATTTATCTGCAGCTGTACAGATATTTGTATATGAATTATTTAAAAAATCTTTTAAATTACCAAAAGCAGAAGATAGTTTAATACCACTGGCAACATCTAAAGAAAAAAACTTCTTTTTCCTGCAGCTATTCAAGCTCCTAAAAGATACTCGTTTCTTATCTGAGAAAAATCATATATCACTAACAAAAAAAATCCATATATTATTTAATAAAGCTAAGCTAGATCATGATGAAATAAATATCCTATTAGGAATGATTTCATCAGTAAATAAAAGGTTTAATAAATAGTTGATAAGATTAGTCAGGTATAGGATAATGTCATATTATGAAATTAACAACCAAAGGAAGATATGCAATTATTGCTATGCTCGACTTAGCTATGTATGGCGATGCATCACCAGTTCCTTTACGCAATGTATCAGACAGACAAAATATTTCATTATCATACCTAGAACAGTTATTTTCTAAACTCAGATTGTCAACTTTAGTAAAAAGTATTCGTGGACCTGGCGGAGGATATATTTTAGATAAAGATGCTAGTGAGATTAATTTATATGAGATTATAACTGCGGTTGATGAAAATATTGATCAAACCCAATGTGGAGGAGCAATGGATTGTAATAACGACAAACCTTGTTTAACACATTTTATTTGGTCAGACTTAAATAGAAAGATAAATGATTATATGAAAGGGATTACACTTAATGATGTAACGCTCAGGAAAGATGTAAAAAACATTATTTATAAAAGGGAGAAAATTCATGTCAGCAGTCATCAAAAATAAAAATAATAAATTAAGCATTCCTATTTATTTAGATTATTCGGCTACAACGCCGGTAGATCATCGTGTTGCTGAAAAGATGTCAGAGTGTTTAACTATTGAGGGTAAATTTGGTAACCCTGCATCAAGGTCACATCCATTCGGCTGGGATAGTGAGAAACTTGTTGATGAAGCCAGGCAAAATGTTGCAAAACTTATAAATGCTGACAAACGAGAGATAGTTTGGACGAGTGGCGCAACAGAATCAGATAATTTAGCAATTAAAGGGGCTGCAAATTTTTATAAAAGCAAGGGAAATCATTTAATAACGCTGACAACAGAACATAAAGCTGTGCTTGACACAATGAGATTTTTGGAATCAGAAGGCTTTGAGGTAACATATTTAGACCCTAAAGATGATGGACTATTAAACTTAGATGATTTAAAAAAAGCCATCAAGCCATCCACGATACTTATATCAGTGATGCATGTAAATAATGAAATTGGCGTAATCCAGGATTTAGAATCTATTGGGAAGATATGTAAAGAAAATAAAATTATATTTCATGTTGATGCTGCTCAGAGCCCCGGTAAAGTTGAAATTGATGTTAATAAATTTAATATAGATTTACTTGCGCTTTCTGCGCATAAAGCGTATGGACCTAAAGGAATTGGAGCATTATATGTAAGAAGAAAACCCAGAATAAGAATCCAACCTCAAATGCATGGTGGCGGACACGAAAGAGGGTTTAGATCTGGCACACTTCCAACACATCAAATCGTTGGGATGGGAGAAGCTTTTAGAATAGCGAAAGAAGAAATGAAAACTGACAATAATAGAATTCGAAAACTTAGAGATAAGCTTTGGGATGGCTTAAAAGATATGGAAGAAATTTATCTTAATGGTGATCTTGACCAACGTATTCCAGGAAACTTGAATGTTAGTTTCAATTATGTTGAAGGAGAGAGCTTAATTATGGCTATAAAAGATATAGCTGTGTCTTCTGGCTCAGCTTGCACATCTGCAAGTTTAGAACCAAGTTATGTATTAAGAGCATTAGGAAGGGATGATGAGTTAGCACATAGTTCTATTAGATTGACAATTGGAAGATATACAACTGAAGAAGAAATATTACATGCAACAGAGCTGCTAAAGAGTGCTGTTAAAAAATTAAGAGATTTATCTCCATTATGGGACATGTATAAAGAAGGAATAGATTTAAAATCAGTAAAATGGGCAGCTCATTAAAAAATTATGTCAATAACAATAACAGAAAATGCAGCACAACATGTTAATAATCATTTAGCAAGCCGAGGCAAAGGAATAGGACTTAGACTTGGCGTTAAAACTACTGGTTGCTCAGGCCTTGCATACGTTATTGAGTTTGCAGATAAAGTTGAAAATGATGATAAAGTTTTTGAAGATAATGGCATTAAACTCATAGTAAACCCTAAAAGCTATGTATATCTTAAGGGAACTCAGCTAGACTTTGGCAAAGAAGGAATAAACGAAGGCTTTAAATTTAACAACCCAAACGTCAAAGATAAATGTGGTTGTGGTGAAAGTTTTAATGTTTAATGGATATACTCAAAAAGAATTATTTTGATTTATTTGGCTTAAGAATTGATACTAAAATTGACCCTGATAGATTAGAAAAAAGCTATAAAATTCTTCAAGAACAATTTCATCCAGATAAATATGCGAGTGCAACGAATCATGAGAAAAGAATTGCGTTGCAGATATCATCTTTTATAAATGACGCATACAGAACATTGTCTGATTTACCAGAAAGGATTAATTATATATTAAAGATAAATAATTTTGAGAAAGATGAGTCTATAACTTTAAAGGATGAAAAGTTTCTACATGAACAAATTGAATATAGTGAATTCTTAGTTGATATTGAGAATAAAAGCAGCAAAGAAATTAGCAAAAAATATATTAAAAATTCAGATAAAATGATAAATCTATTAGTTGTTCTTGATGAAGCCTTTATTGAAAATAATTTTGAAGAGATGTGGAAATGTTTGTCAAAATTAAGGTTTTATTTAAAACACGGAAAAGAATTATCTAAAGCTATGGGTGACATGTAAATGAGTTTACTGCAAATATCTGATCCAGATGTATCAAAAAAAGATTTAGCTAAATTTGTAGTTGGAATTGACTTGGGGACAACAAACTCCCTTATTGCAACAACTGTTGAGTCTTTATTATTCTTTGAGGACGAAAAATCTCCAATGATACCCTCGGTTATAAATATAAATAAGAAAGGGGAAATTAGTGTAGGACAAAAAGCTTTAAATGCATCTAATAAATCTGATAATTATAACATATCGTCAATAAAGAGAATTATGGGTTTATCAGCTGCTGATATTAAAGATAAATTAAAAAATTTCCCATATGAATTAGATGTGAATAATGAAAAACTTCCCCTTATTAAAGTTGGCGATAATAAATTAAGCGCAATTGATATTTCATCTAAAATACTTAGCCACCTCAAAGATTTAGCTGAGAAAAAAGAAAATAAAATACTTGATGGTGCTGTAATAACCGTACCAGCATACTTTAATGATATACAAAGACAAGCAACAAAAAACGCAGCTAAATTATCAGGAATTAATATTTTAAGGTTACTTAATGAGCCAACTGCAGCAGCAATAGCATATGGCTTAGAGTCTAAGTCTACTGGAACATTTGTGGTTTATGATTTTGGAGGCGGAACATTTGATGTTTCGGTTTTAACTCTTGAAAAAGGTATCTTTAAAGTTCTTTCTACGGATGGCGATTCATGTTTAGGTGGAGATGATATTGATGATATAATCTGTAACTGGATAAAAAACACCTATACATCTCTTCATAAAGCTGACTATCTAAGTCTTAAAAAAATTTCTTGTCAACTAAAAGAACAACTTTCATATAATGATATTGCTGAAGTTACAGTTGACAAAACAGTAATCTCTCTAAGTATTAATCAATTTAATAAACTTGTTAATAAAATTATTGATAAAACATTAGATATTACTAAAAATGCTATTGAAGAATCAAATCAACTTATATCTAATATAAAAAATATAATTTTAGTCGGGGGATCAACAAGAATTAGATGTATTAAATCAAAACTTAAAAATGAATTTAATTGTTCTATCTTAAATGATATTGATCCCGATAAAGTAGTTGCACATGGAGCAGCTATTCAAGCAAATATTTTATCAGGAAACTGTAAAGAAGATGTTTTACTTCTTGATGTTTTACCACTATCGCTAGGAATAGAAACATATGGAGGGCTTTCAGAAAAAATTATTCACAGAAATACCCCAATACCCATTAATGCCGAAAAAACTTTTACAACTTTTAAAGATGGGCAATCTAAACTATTAGTGCATGTTATACAGGGGGAGCGAGAGATGGTTGAGCATTGTAGTTCTCTTGGTGAATTCATTTTAAATGATATACCTTCTATGGTTTCTGGAGCACCAAGAATAGTTGTAGAATTTCAGGTAGATGCAGATGGTATTTTATCAGTTACTGCAACTGAAAGTATTTCAAGAATTTCTTCATCTATAGAAGTAAAACCATCATATGGTCTCTCAGATTCTGAAATAACAAAAATGATTGAAGCATCAAACTCTTCGGCAAAAGAAGATGTTTTTCTTCGGAAGTTAAACGAATCAAGAGTTGAAGGCAAGCGTGTTATATATGCTTTAGAACAAGCACTTGACAGAGATGGAAAAGATTTACTAAACACTGCTGAACTAAACTTAATTACTACTGAATTAAGTAATCTAAAAAATAATATTTCACAAGAGGACCCTGAAAAAATTAATAAATTAATATTAAACCTTGAAAATGTATCTGAGTTTTATGTAGAAAGAAGAATGAACAGAAGCATAAAGTCTATGATTACAGGCAAAGGTATTGATGATATACTGTAAATCAAAATGCCAAAGATAACCTTTTTGCCAAATAAAGATATATGTCCAGATGGGATAACTATAGAAGTCTCTAAAGGTACAAGTATCTGTCGAGCTGCTTTAGATAATGGTATTCCCTTAGAACATGCTTGCGAGTTATCATGCGCTTGTACTACATGTCATGTATATGTAATTGAGGGTCTTGAATCACTTGAAGATGCTACAGATGATGAAGACGACTATCTTGATAAAGCCTGGGGACTAAAGCCTTACTCCAGACTGAGCTGCCAAGCAATTGTTAATAATAAAGATTTGATTGTTGAAATACCTAAATATACAATTAATCATGCTTCAGAGAGACATTAAATGACATTAAAATGGGTAAATAGTTTTGACATAGCGATTGCATTAGATGAAAAATATCCAGACCTAGATCCACGAACTATAAGATATACCGACCTTCATCAATGGATTTGTGAGCTAGATGACTTTGATGATGATCCATCTAAATCCAATGAAAAAATATTAGAGGCTATTCAAATGGCTTGGATTGAGGAAAAATAAATGACAATAGAGCAGACCCTATCAATGATAAAACCTGATGCTGTTGAAAGAAATATAATTGGGGCAATCATTAATTTTTTAGAAGAAAATAATTTAAAAGTTCTTGATATTAAAGTCCTCCAGTTAACAGATAAACAAGCTAAAAAATTTTATGATATACACAAAGGCAAACCATTTTTTGAATCATTAATAAAAAATATAACATCCAATAAAGTTGTTGCGATGGTGCTTGAAGGAGATAATGCTGTTGATAAATATAGAGAATTAATGGGCGCAACAGACCCAAAAGATGCTTGTAATGGAACTATTAGAAAAATGTTTGCTATAGACGGACAAAAAAATTCAGTTCATGGATCTGATAGTCTTGAGAATGCAGCCAAAGAAATTAAATTCTTTTTTAACTCACAATAAAAATTATGTCTAAAAAAATTATTCAATCAGTTAAAGGGTTCAACGATATCTTAGATAAACAGGTAGCTTTTTTTAGACGAATAGAAAAAGTTATATTATCAGTTACACAACAACACAATATCTCAGAAATTAGATTACCCATATTAGAAAATTCTGAATTATTTAATCGATCAATAGGCGATGAAACAGAAATTGTTAATAAGGAGATGTATACTTTCCAAGATAAAAATAGTGATTACCTGAGCCTGAGGCCAGAAGGCACTGCTTCTTGCGTAAGATGTGCAATTGAACATAATTTAATTTACGACCGAGGGATAAAAAAACAAAAACTTTGGTATTACGGACCTATGTTCAGGCATGAGAACCCACAAAAAGGACGATACAGACAATTTCATCAACTAGGTATAGAATATTTTGGTTATAGTGATAGTAATAGTGATATTGAAGTTATTATGTTGGGGCAAAGAATTTGGCAAAATTTACAAATAGAAGATATTTCATTGCATATAAATTCTCTTGGAAATGATGAGGATAAAAAAAAATATGCTAAGGCAATAGGGATATATCTAAAGAAAAGTAGCCTTAGTCTTGATGCAAAACTTAAATCTACTTTGGAAAGAAATCCAATGAGACTGCTTGATAGTAAAAATGAGGACATCAAGGACGCCCTTAAGGGTTTACCTACATTATATGAATCACTCTCTAAGTCTTCAAAGTCAAGAATTGACCTCGTCTTGTTAAAGCTTGACGATTTAGGAATTAAATATTTAATTGATAATTCTATTGTAAGAGGTTTAGATTATTATAATGATACAGTTTTTGAATGGAAACATTCGTCTCTTGGCAGTCAAGATGCAATATGTGCAGGTGGTAGATATGATAGCCTTGTAAATCAAATTGGTGGGCATGATGTACCAGCAATTGGGTTTGCTTTAGGAGTAGAAAGACTTATCGAGTTAATCAAAGAAAAAAAAGATTCATGTCAGATTTCAAACATATGTATCCCGATAATTAATGTGTCTGCGGAAGATAAATCCTACTGTGCAGCTATATCTAATGAACTTAGAAATAAATATCCTAAAATTTCTTTTTATAATACTGATTCATCTGCAAGCCTATCATCACAACTTAAACATGCATCAAAACTTGACCCTTCTTATTTGATAATAATTAGAGAAGAAGAAATAAAAGACTCCTCTTTTTTAATAAAATATATTAATAAAAAAGTAGATGATATAATTGTATCAAAACAAGAATTATTTAAACTTATGGATTCAGTTTAATGAATACCAAATATACAGAAGAAGAAGATAAATTTATTTCTTGGTTTAGAGAAAACTATAAAAATATTCTTATAGGAATATTGTTTGGCATAACTATAATAACTAGCTATAAATTTTATACTGATAGTAAGGTTAATAGCATGCATGATATTTCATTAAAATATGAGCAAGCAATAAATGATTATAGAAATAATAATAATAAATCTTTGTTAAAGCTTTCAAAAGAACTTTCTGAAACAAATCCAAATAATATTTACACAAATATGCTGAATCTTTATGCTGCAAAAATATTTCATGGAACTGGAAATTATGAAAAGAGTATTGATAAACTCAATCTAGTTATTTCTAATGTAAAATCTGATGATATTAAAACAATTGCGCAACTTAGAAAAGTAAGAATAATGTTGGCACAAAATAAACTTGATTCTGCATATGAATACATAACCTCAATAAATTCATATGATAATAATCCATTTCTAGTAGAATTAATCGGAGATATATATTATAAAAAAAATAATCAAAAGTTAGCTAGGGAATTTTATCAAAGAAGTTTACAATTTAATTTATCACCAAATAAAACTAAAATAATTAAAAACAAAATAGATTTAATGCAAAAATGAAATATCGTAACTTTTTTTTATACCTAACTTTCTCTTCTTTAGCTGGGTGCGCATATTTAGATAAATCGATATCATCTGTAGATAATTTTTTCAATAATAATGAAGAGGCTATAAAGTTAGTGGAAAATGTTTCTTCTGAAGTTTTATGGTCAACTGATATTGGTAAAGCTCAATCTTTCAGAACTACTATTCTGCAGCCATCCTATAATAATAATAGTATATATACGATTGATTCAAATGGTTTTATTAGTTCAATAAATTTAAGTGATGGTGATGAAAATTGGACGTATAGTCTTAATTTAGATGTTACATCTGGAATTAGTTTTCATGATGGATATCTTTTTTTTGGAACATCAGATGGAAAAATTTATGGTTATAAAATTGATAGATTAAAATCATCTAATAATTTTTTTGATGATTTAAATGTTATTAACTTATTAGATAAAAAAACATTAGAACCTGACATGATGGTTGAACTCAAGAGTGAAGTTTCAACTCCAATAACTGGCATGGATGAAAAAATATTTGTGAGATTAAGTGATGGTGACACATTAGCAATAAACTATAAAACTTCTTCGGTAATTTGGCATTACAAGGGAAGAAATGTCGCTCTTAATATCAAAGGAAGCGGGTCTATTTCCACAAATTTTAATAATATTTTTGTAGCTAGGGATGATGGCACTTTAATCTCATTATCACATGACCTAGGAAAATTGAATTGGTTAACCTCAATATCCCCAAGGTCTGGAAGAAATGAACTTGAATCATTAAGGGATGTTGAAATGACACCTTTGTTAGATAATGGCATAGTATTTGTTGGATCGTATCAAGGAAGTCTTATTGCGGTAGATTCATTAACTGGAACTTTAATATGGTCGACCCCTATGTCAGTCAGATCTAATTTAGACATTGATGAATATAATATTTATGTAGCAACTGAAGACGGTTCCATTTTTGCTTTAGATAAATATACTGGTGATATTGTTTGGAAATCAACTGTTGATTCCAAACTTTTTCTCACCCAATCTTTAGTTTACGAAAATTATGTTGTGACGCTTAGTGCATCAGGACATATTGTTATAGTTGATAGAAATACTGGCGACCTATTATCGTTACAAGAATTAATATCCCCAATTAATTATCAATCTAGGATTTTAATAATTGATAAAATTCTTTATATAGTTACTAAAAATGGTAGACTCAATTCAATTAAAATTAATTGATTGTAGTTATGAAAGAAATCGTTGCCTTAGTTGGCAGAACAAATGTTGGGAAGTCTTTACTTTTTAATAAGCTAACAAAATCTAGAAAATCATTAGTTATAGATCATCATGGTGTTACACGTGATATAAATTCTGGATACTTGTTTATTAATAACAAAAGAATGTATGTAGAAGACACAGGTGGTATTCCAAATAAAGAGGATGAGTTTAGCTCTGCTATATTAACAAAAATAACAAACTCTATAGATAATTCTTCAGTTGTCTTATTTGTAGTTTCTGCAAGTGATGGGCTAACAAACCAGGATTACAATATTAGCAAAATGCTAAGAAAGCTTAACAAAGAAGTTTTGTTAGTCATCAATAAATCAGATTTAACTAAAAAAAGTCAGTCTATTGAAGATTTCTATAAACTAGGATTTAAGAACACTCTTCTAGTATCAGCTAAAAATAATAATGGTATATCTGATTTAATTAAAAAGATATCCGAATTCATTAAAGGTGGTAATGTAAAAAAAATACAATCCACTCGCAGAGTTTCAATTGTAGGAAAACCCAATTCTGGAAAGTCTACATTAATCAATACTATGCTCAATGAAGACAGAATGATAACTTCAGAAATAGCTGGAACTACAATAGATTCTATTGAACTACCATTTTCGTTTAAAGGAAATGATTATTTGCTTTATGACACTGCTGGCTTAACAAGAAAATCTAAGACTATTTCCACTATTCAAAAATTTAGTATTAGCGCCACATTAGAAACAATTAAGAATACAGATATTTGCCTTTTTATTATCAGTGCCGAAGATGGGATTACTAAACAAGATAAATTAATTTTAAATATAATAAAAAAATATAATAAACCATTTATTGTAGCTGTAAATAAAATCGATAAACAGTCCAAGCATGAGATTATGGATCTTAAAAAAGAAATAAAGTATTTTTCTAATATTACAGATAATGCATATTTTATTTTAATTTCAGCAATTGAGAATAAAAATATTAAAAAACTTTTATATAGTATCAAAAATATAGCTTCTTCTATTTATAAACGCTTCAAAGCCTCTAAATTGACAGAAATTCTTGAAGATGCGCTAAATAATCATCCGCCACCCATGATTAATAGTAAAAGAATTAGACTAAAATTTGCCCAACAAAGCAAATCAGATAGTTTGTTAATTAATATATTTGGTACTAAAACCGATAAACTTCCACCATCTTATGAAAAATATTTGATGGGTTATTTTATTGATAAACTTAAATTAAAGGGAATCCCATTAAAAATAAAGTTATCAAAACAAAAGAACCCATTTAGTGACTAAATGAGTTCTTGAATTAAATTTATCTTTGTTACAATTATTCAGCTGTTTTTGGGCTGATGACGTTAGTAACTTCAGAAATTTTATTTGCAGGAAATCCACCAGTTGATGCATGCTGTTTAATTAAATCTTCATTATCAGCATTATATACGCAGTATACTTTATCGCCGGTTACATAACTATGTACCCATTCAATTCCTGTACCCATATCCTTTAATACTCCACAAGATTTTTGTGAAATACCTTTAAGATCATCCTGCCCTAAATCACCAGCTCCTGGAATTTCTCTTTCAATTACATATTGTGGCATTTTATACCCTCCTAAAAATTGTAATACTATCTATTTTGCTATGTATTGGTGTAACCTTCAAGAAGAAACTTGCCTTATTAATTTTTGATTTCTAGGAATGCCTTTGGATTTACATATGTTTCATTCAATATCAAAGACCAATGCAGATGAGGTCCTGTAGATTTACCTGTAGACCCCACTTCTCCAATTTTTTCACCTTTTTTGATTATTTGTCCTTGCGACACATTAATTTTATCCATGTGTATAAAGATACTTTTTAAACCCCTCCCATGATCTAGAAAAACAAACTTGCCATTATAAAAGTAATTGCCAGTTAGTAGCACTGAACCTGAAGATGGCGCCACAATTGTTGTCCCTTTTTTTGCAGCAATATCATGACCATTATGAGCTCTACCTTCTTGCTTATTATAGAATCTTCTTGTCCCAAATACTCCAGTCTCAATACCATTAACTGGCAGGATAAAGTTTAAATCTGGATTTATATCAATCCATTCTTTTTTGCTTGCTGCAAGTAATTTTTTTTCTTTTTTTATTCTAAGTAGATTCACTTTAGAGGGTGCAGTATATTTTTTAGATATGGTAATAAATTGTGTTTGGAAATCTTTATTTTTGATTTCAAAATTAATAATTTTATCAATCAAGTGGGAATTACTAGTGATTTGAATTACATTTAACCCAACATTGCTGTTATACGGAATGCCATATATTAAGAAGAATTTTTGTCCTTCAGAATATGTTAGCAGATTTACATTTTTTAATTTAAAACCTTTTTTATATTCGTCTTCTGATATCTCTTTTATTAATAATCCACCTTTTATATTTCTGAATTCTTCTCCTATAGTCAGTGCTTGAGCAGCAAGGGGGCTCAAAATTATAAGAGAAATAAGTAATAGTTTCTTTATTTGCATAATCTATGATTCAATCAGTTTGCTTTTATCTTTCCAGTTTTTCTTAATATGCTTAGTTGTTATAGTTGTTACGATACCTCCGCGTACTTTCCAGTAACCTGTGACACTCATATATCTAGGCTTAATAAGTAAGGATATGTCCTGTAATATACTATTAGTATTATCCTCATGAAATGCCCCTTCGGTTCTAAATGATGACATATATAGTTTAAGAGACTTTAGCTCTACACAAAGTTTAT
>JACKQG010002563.1_pt1 | contig 16662 bp, 9 predicted proteins | sample 8237621 | NCBI WGS metagenome assembly JACKQG01 (sample SAMN15677084, study PRJNA649215) | marine metagenome | biome: marine; feature: Black Sea; material: saline water; isolation source: suspended particulate matter (SPM) from the Black Sea western gyre | collected 2013-06-09/2013-06-10 | depth...
AACTACGCGCATTCCAATTGACTCTATGCAGCCCGGGAGAGCGGTAATCATCCACGAGAACAGCGACATTTTGCCCGAGTAAATTTACAATTGTCAAAGTCACGTGGGTACAGATGGGTAATTCAAACTCGATTATAGTAACCGGATTGAAGGGATTGGGATAATTCGACCGCAAAGCAAAACTGGACGGTAGGACGGGATCGCCATGATCCACAACCAGTTCCTGCTGGTAAAGCGCCACTATTGCCGAGTCGGACAAAGCTATACTGTACAAGTGAATATCATCAATAATTCCATTAAAATTATAGGCCGTAACCCCTGGTTTTGATTGGCCGATCGTGATATCCAAACCGGTTTGCTTGATCCCGCCAGTTAAGGTTCGTGTGGCTTCATGCTGCCCGTTTACAAATAATTTCATATGGGAACCGTCATAAACGCCGGCCACAAAATAGTAATGGGAAGTATCCAATTGCGTATCGGAATCAAGATCGCCGATCCCGTTTTGGGCGTTGACTGTCCATCGTAATCGATGATCGGACATAAGTGAAAATTTCCAGCGTTCTTCCCAACTACCGTGTGAAAGCGGATAAGTCTCCCCACTAGCCGATATCTCCCCCGGTTTCAACCAGAAGGTCACCGTGATGGCCTCTTGAAAATTCAACTGTGGTGAATTAGGAATTTGAATGCGGTCATCCTGACCGTCAAAATGATAGGCGGCGGCTTGATTACCGTGGCGATCCGGGACCAATTGAGCTCCATATACACTGCCATTATTTGTCTGCCCGCTTTCATCATTGGCATTGCCATTAAAAGGATAATAGGCCACTAATTCCGGATATTGGTGCTCGGTGGTATCAATCACGGTTACATTGACCCCGGCATGCGTTCTGTTCCCTGCCGCGTCATGTACAGTACAGGTAATAAAAAAGCTGCCCACCGTATCAGGTGCTATCCACAGCGCCGAAGAATCGGTCCCGCTGATATTACCCCCGCTGGCATGCCAGGTATATTGCAGTGCATCTTCATCCGGGTCGTAGGCGCTACAAGAAATAACGGATTGGCCTTCCATCAATACCTGTTCCGGTTCTGCCGATATCCCCGTAATGACCGGCGGCCGATTTGTGGTATCCGGAATATCAGTATAATGATAATCGACAATGATATTATCCGCCAGAAGCGCATAACCGCGATATGTTATATTACTGCTACTGGGGACCAATACCAGTACAACCGCCGAATCGCCCGGGATTGGCAGTAGGTAGTCACTAACGATATTATAGGCGATAAAGGAATTAGCAACCGCGTCATATAAATCGATTGAATCCGGCCCGGCCGCAACCAAAACCGATTGTTGAGTATTATACGGATTATAGTATAGATAGGACGGATAAGCCTGATCGTGAAAATAATCGGTTGCCAGCAGGTCGATGCGTAAAATAGCGCTGACATTAGTTGTGTCTACTAAGGCGCCCAGAATACCCACATGCGAAGCGCCGTACAGGGCAAAATTGGTCGGCGCCCAGCCGCCACCGACGGCATCACCGGTAGCCACTGGACTCATACCCTGCCAATTATGACGAAGACCTTCGTAGCTGATGCAATAAGTGGAATCATAGGTAAGTGCCCAAGCTTCACCATCCTGGTTTTCTACCGGCAGGCCATTAGCATAATAATAACGGGAGGCATTAACAAGATTCAGAAGCCATTTACCGATTCCCCGGGCGAAATGATTATCATAGCGCACCAGCGGAGCCAGTGCGCCGGCTGATTCATAAGTACCCATGGCAAATGCGTACCCTTCGGAATCGGTGATGCTGCCAGCCAGTCCACCACAATCATAACCGTTCCAGTTTCCGGTCACAATACCCCAACCAGGACGGGCTGAACTGGGACCAAAACACCAGTCGACCAGTTTGCCTATATCATAGTTATAATTCATCTCCGCATTCATACGAGCGGCGGTATAAGCCCCGTAAGGTAATAGTATTTCATAAAGAGGATTAGCACTTCGCGCCTGTAGATAATCCAGGCCCCATTCGGCGGCTTGGAGAAAATCAGAACCACCGGTCTTTAGCCAGGCGTTGTATTCCAGCCAGGCGATCCCGGCCGCTGCATCCGGCTCACGCCAATAGCCATTATGCACCGGTGACAGCGATTGAAAATTAAAGTAAGTATAATTGAAATCGGGTAGTTCGGTTGTACTGCCTCCCATTACAACACTCGCCTGATACCACTGTTGCGCTACAGAAATAAACTCCAGGTTAAAATTATTTTCCGCTGGGTACATATCATAGAGCTGGTAGAATAAAATATTCGGTAACAGATCGTACCAGAATGAAGCGCCCCAACCGTCCGGGGCGTTATTCAGGTAGATACCACACGAATTCGGCGCGAAATATTTACGGCACATCCGGACCCAATTGGAACCATTCTGATCGCTTTTATCCAAACCGACCAGCGAGGCTGATACAACAGCCGCCATGGTATTGATCGCTTCACCACTGTTATTACTGCCGCCCACGTAGGAAGGCAGACTGAAAGTAGGTTGCGCATCGATCGTATAAACCGAATCCCATTTGATCAGCGGTAAATAGGTACCCTGACGATTGAAATCAAAGACAAAATTATCATAATTCAATGCCACCGTTTTCCAATCACGGATGTGCAGGGGTTGGGGCAGGGACGGCATCAGTTCGACCCGGGCTATGGTATATTGTTCATCCGGACTTGAAAAACAGATACCGATAAAGCTCAACAGATAAATTGTTAGTCTTGTGATTTTCATTACCTACCCTTTCAATCCTGAAGTAGCCATACTTGCTATGAAATGGCGTTGCAGCGCGAGATAAATTATAATTATCGGAAGAGACATAAGGGTTGCCGCCGCGAGTTGCGTACCCACTTGTGATTCAGCCTGGCCGCCAACCGCATACAGGGCAACCATCTGTGGCATGGTCATCATTGATAATTTGCGCACCACAATCATTGGCCAGAGGGCTTCATTCCAGATACCCATGTAATGAATAATGCCGACCGTGATCAAGGCCGGCTTTGAGAGTGGCCAGAAAATCCTGAATAGAATCCCCAATTCGCTTAGCCCGTCAATCCGCGCCGCATCAATAAGATCATGCGGTACCTGCATGAAAAACTGGCGGAAGAGCAAAATCGCGAAAGCACTCATTGTATACGGAACAATGAGGGCGGCATATGTATCCACCCAGCCAAATTTCACCATCAGCACATACAGCGGAATTAAGGTTAGTTGGAAGGGCAGAACCATCGTAAAGAGAATAACATTGAAGATGAGACTACGGCCCCGGAAGCGCAGGCGCGCCAGCGCATAGCCGGTTATCGAGCTAAGTACCAAAACGCTGAAAGTTGAAATAACCGATACAATTATACTGTTGAACAAAGCCCGAAAGAGTGGAATTTTACCCAGCATTGTTCGGTAACTATCGAGCGACCAGCTACTGCCGAAAGGACTGAAATTCATTACTTCAACTTCGGGCTTCAGGGTTCCACCGAGCATCCAGAAAAAGGGATAAATAAACATCAACGCCAACACGGTTAGTAAGCTGAGCAGAAACAGTTTTTTAATTTTGCCCTTCATCTAAACCTCGCGCTCCACAAAGCGGCGTTGAATGATAACCACTGTCATAACAATAAATGCCAGGGCAAAACCGATCGTAGCGGCATAACCCATTCGGAAAAACGAAAAAGCCTGGCGATAAATATAAAGAACACCGGAAAGGGTTGAATTCATCGGACCACCTCCGGTAATGACATAGGGCTCAATAAACAGGCTGAATCCTCCCAGGGTGGATAATATCAACACCATCAGAAAAACCGGGTTTATCGCCGGTATGGTAATGTGGAAAAACTTTTGCACTGTTGAGGCGCCATCAATATCCGCGGCCTCGTATAAGTGTTTTGGAATACCTTGCAATCCAGCCAGAAAGAGCACCACGTAAAGACCGATATTCTTCCAGGTTGCCATCATCGCGATCGAAGGCATAGCCCAACTCGGATCAGTAACCCAAGGTACCGGATCGATACCAAATTCATATAATACCTGGTTCAATATTCCCAGATTGGTGGAAAACATCTGTTTCCACAGGATTGTAACGGCCACGCCGGATACGACAACCGGGAGAAAAAAGGCTGCCCGGAATGCACCCTGAGCGGGGATTTTGTTGTTCAGGATAGCCGCCAGCACTAAAGCGAACGCCACTTGTAACGGAACATGAATTATTAGAAATATCAATGTATTTCCAATCGATTTCCAGAACAACGGATCGCCGCCAAGCTCGACGAAATTGCTTAAACCTACCCACTCAAGCGGTCCCACAATCGACCAGCGGTGAAAAACCAACACGAAGGAAAAGATCAACGGATAGGCAATAAACAATGCGAAAAAGATATAGTAGGGCGCAACCAGCATATGTCCCGCCCTCTGTTCACGGCCGACCATTTTTACTGCTGGTAACTTCATCTCAAAGCCCCCGGGCTTTCAATACGTTAGCACTCCTTTTTACAGCTCGGCTAAGTCCCTGGACCGGGTCTCTCCGACCTTGAATACAGACCGCATCAAACTGTTCATTAATAGCATCAAATACTTCCTGTAAAGCCGGATTCTGGTCAAAACCACGGGTATAGGGCACTAATTCGGCAAACTGTCCCATTTTTGGATTTAATTTGAAATAGGGAATATAGAGTGGGTCTGTCAGCAGGTTTTTTCGGAGCGGCAGTTGCGCACATATTTCCAGTAAACGCAGGTCTGCTTGGCGTGAGATCAGGAATTTCACAAAATTCCAAGCTGCTTCCGGGTGTTTGGTTGTAGAAAATATCCCAATACTTTTCGGATCGCCGAAAGTATAATGATCGCCTGTAAAATCATCCGGCACTGGAATGGGTCCGAAAGCATACTCGAAGCCCTCGGGTTTAAATCGTTCAGTATGCGAAATATTCCAGGGGCCGGTTATATGGGCGGTCATGTGTCCCTGCAGGAATTGATCACCGATCCAAATGGAATTGGCGTACCAGCCTTCCCGGAAACCACGTGCAAAAAATGCGAATATATCCCGTGCTACCTGGTTGTCAAAATTGATTTCACGGTTGTTTTTTAGAACAGTTTGACCACCACTGGCAGCGATGAAAAAAGGATAGAAATCAAAGAGACGTTGGCGCCATTCCGAGATGATGTTGATATCGCCCATCCAACGATCGTCCCGTCCGTCACCGTCCGTATCACCGCTCACCAGTTCAGCCAGTTCCGCCCATTCCGACCAGGTGGCAGGCAGATGATCATAACCAACTTCTTTAAGGATACCCAGATTGTACTGCACCATTATCGGATTCCCTTTCCAGGGTATCTGGTACAGTATTCCATCACTGGCAACAAAAGTATGCAATAAATCTTCGGGAATACGTTGAGCGAGATAATCACGTCCATCATCGAAACGATCAACAGGAACAAGAACGTGACCCCGGGCTAAAAGAGGAACAATAACCGGGGGGACATTTGAACAAATATCCGGAGCGGTACCGCCCGCCGCCGCAATAATCAGCACCTCTTCGCCGCTCCGCCCTTCCGGGAGTGGTTGCAAGATTACCTGTGTATCGGGATGAGCGGAATTCCATTCGGAAACAAGTTCCCTGGCAAGTTCGATTTCATAGGGATTAGTGGATGACCAGTAGGTCAACCGCACGATTCCATCCTTATCGGAAACTTTTCCGCAGCTCAATAGGAAGAAAAGCGCCAAAGACAAAAAATGGACTGTTTTATTCTGCATTAACTTTTTCAATAATTCCACCTGAAAATCTTTGCCATTAAGTTGGAATACTCCTGCACTATATCATTTTGGGCGGACATTCTTTTACCGCAACAAAACCATTTTTTAACAGTCCGAAAATCACCAACTTTCAGCTGATAAATATAGATACCGGAAGCGACAGATTTACCCGCATTATTTTTTGCATCCCATAAAATACTGTGATCACCGGCGGTCATCTCACGATTGACCAGCATGCGAATTTCCCGACCCGGAATGTCGTAAACAGCTAAAGTCACATGACTATCCTGCATTAATCGATAACGGATTGTGGTTAGGGGATTAAACGGATTGGGATAGTTTTGATGTAGTTGGAAAGAGCTAAGCAATCCCCGGTTCTCATCTTCTGCGACATTGACGGTTCCTTTATCGATAGAAAAGGAATCAAAAATAGTGCCGTCCGGTTTAATGGCAGCTAATGTTAATAGTGAATCCTCAATGGTAATATTATTACAGTGAAGAGTGCTTTCGAAATAAATTGTCCAGCTACTACTACCTACGGTACGGAGTGGGGCTCCACCACCGCCGGTGACAATGTAATAGACATCGTTGATTAGTGATCTTTCATAATTGTGGTCATGGCCATTGAATACGATGTCGACTCCGTAAGTTTCAAACAGACTACACCAGGCTTGCCGGACAGAAATATCACTACCGTGGTCCCCGGAACTATAGGGAGGACGGTGAAAGAAGACAAAAATCCATACTGCTGAATCACTGGCAGCAATCAAGTCGGTTTCCAGCCAGGTCCGTTGAGCGCCATAAAGGTCAGTTTCCGTGCTTAAACAAATAAAATGGGCATTCCCGTAATTTATAGAATACCATTGTTCATTCCCGGGGAAATGCCAGTAATTAAAATAAATCGTGGCATTTTGTTCGTGATTACCAAGGGCGACGAAAAAGGGTCTATCTTCTAAAAGTACCTGATTAGTAGTAAACCACTTTCTCCACAGATCCGGGTATTCACCATTTTCAACCAAATCTCCCGTATTAAAAACAAGGTCGGGATTAATTTCGATAATTCGGGAGACAACCATACCCCGGTGAACATCATTGGTTCGGGTGTCGCCGTAAGCAACAAAAGTGAAGGGTTCAGTGTAGAATTTAGCGGTGGAAAAGGTATGGTCGGTTCCTATTTCCCCCGTGGATGAAAGTACTCGATAATGATACTCCATAGAAGGTTCCAATCCCGTCAGTTCCACGCTGTGCAATAGGCCGAATGATGAGTCATAGCCACTAAAACCATAACTGTCGTCTGGTCCGAACTCTACTAAACCGTCACCCTGCGTTTCAGTACTCCAGGAAATAGTCATTGTAGTCTGTGGATCATTTACCCATGCGAGATAGGGTCCAACCCGCGGCCACCTGAAAACGGTATCACAAACTACTAATGTATTGTCGGGTACTTGCAGTATTCGATAATCGATAAGCTCCCCGATAGGACCACGTTCTACCGTTGAAGAGCTCCCTTTTGTGTATTTATAATAGACAGTTTCATTGGCTGTTAAGTCCACCAGGAGTTCCCAATTTCCATTAGTGTTTTCAGTTAGGAATACGGCGTCAATGTCCCAATTCCCAAGCTCCGCAGCACTGCCCCAGATGTAGATTGTATCTGTCGTGGCAGTTTCTTCAGGAACAGTTACTAAAAAAGTAATCTCTGAAGCAAAGGTCGGTAACAGAACAAATAATAAACATACTATACAACTAACAAATATTCTGATTATGAAACAGTATTTCGGTGTTGTACGGTCTTCCAATCGGAAAATATTCATTTGAACATGCCACATTAACTACTTACCAATTATTGATCTAAGCCTAATTCATCTGCATAAATCATAAGTTCAAATGTTCAAAATTGTAAAAACAGGGTGAATCTTTGGACCCCTTCCAAATGTCCGAAATCGGCATAGGCATAATCAACCCGAATAGCTGATGACCCAAACAGTTTATAGCGCAGACCACCACCCAGTGTGAGACCTTCTTCGGAATCTTGTTGTCCAAGAGCTTTATAACCACCCCTGATAAATAAGGTATTAAAAAGATTCCACTCAAATCCGGTATTCACACTTTCGGTATTATTGATAGGATGTAAGGCATCAACGGCCATCACCAACCGTGACGCTTTTGTATTGAGGAAAGTATAGGAAAGGCCGAATTGCATATTCAACGGTATGGGCCATGGATCGGTTAACATTTTCCCCATAATACGATCGTTATTTCCATCGATAAGAGGATCGGAATCATAATAAATGATTAAATCACTACCGTCCAGTTGCATTGACGAACCGAAATTGCTAATGGAGGCGCCGATCACCAAACTTCCCAGACCGGTGTGGTATAGTGTACCGATATCCAGAGCAACACTTTGAGCTTTTTCATGCCAGATCCGCTCACTGATATATTTAACACTCATCCCAAGGGAGAATCGATCAGTCAGATTTTTTGCATAGGATAATCCAAAGACCAAGTTAGAAGCATCAAAATACTCACCGGTGCCGTCTGCATATTGCACTGTACGGACTTTCATGCGCGGGACCGTAACCGAGGTTACAAAAGCCCCCAGGCTGCCGTAGCGCTGTATTGGGATTACCGCCCCCACATGATTAAAACTGATATCGATCAGCCAATCAATATGCTCAAAGATAAATTCTCCATTACGTAAGTGGCTGATGCCGGCCGGATTCCAATAGATCCCGGAAGCGTCATTCGCGACTGCAACAAAGGCGCCACCCATGGCTATGGCTCTTGAACCGATCCCGACTTCAAGAAATGATGCCGCGGTTGTTCCCACATTAGACAAACGATCCGTACCTCCTGCAGCAGATATGGATAAACAACTTAAAATAATTGCCAACAGAATTGGTAATTTTAGCCCATGCCACATAATTTTCTCCAAAGTAATCACGGTAATAAGGTGCTAACAAAATTTATCTTACGCGAAAGTCCGGTGCTTGAAGTGACAACGCTGTACAAAGCGCTGGTATCAATATTGCTTTCCGAAAAACCACGCAAGGTGGACAGATAATCGGCATAATAGTCGGCAAACTGCTTTTCTAACTGAGTACTATCTGTCACTTGGTTCCTAAAATCGGTATAAATTTCCCGGCGCACCCGGTCCGCCAGTAGTTGTTCGCTCCAATAACGGCGCTCCTTTATAACTGAACGGCGTTCGGCGAGCCCTTCGGCCAGGCCTTGTTCGGACAGGACAAAGTCGCGAATATAAATTGCTGTGGCATTTTTAACGCCGGCCGATACACTGTACCGGTTGTTATAATTAATCGACAGCGGTTTAATGCTATAATGGAAAATAAAATCTTCAATTGTCCATGAATAATCACCAAAATCGGCCAATGCTTGCTTTAACAGACCGGTGTCTTCATTGACCAGGCTGGGAAGCTCGACCGCCTGCTGCAATCTCAATTCGGGAGGAATTTTTTGATTGAACTGCCAAAGATAATCGCTCAGTTTTGTTAAACCATCGGATTTGAACCGCAGTTGCTGCGGAGCCATGATTTCACGCACATAATCGAAAGCGAGGCGATGTTCCTTGCGACGCCTGATCACGGTCGCGATGGAGGCCTGATTAGCAATATAATCATTTTCCGTGAGCAGTATTTCCTGCTCATTATCCACGACTATGAATACATGATATTTACCGGTATCCCAGATTGGTTCCGATGGTTGGCCGAGCTCGAGTTTATACAATATTGATTCAAGCTCTGTGCGAAGATCATTCCAACCAATTAGATCGACCAGGCCATATTCCGGATAATCGATCGTCTTCAGACCTTCCAACAGTGGCTGGTGATTCAATTTGAGCAGGCTGTCGGTTGATAATTTACTCTCAGCCCAGGATTCAAATTCATAATGCTTCACCAACAGTGTTATTTTACTAAGTTGATAAGCTTTCCTCAATTCATTGTCACTTACTTCTACCCTTTTCCTGATATGATCAATGAATAATTCACGAACAATAGCCGCGCGCCGGTAGTAATCTACGATGCGGTTAATCTGTGGATCCGCTTCTAAACCCTGTTGGCGGCCCACCCCAGCCAGCATGACGCGATCAATGATACCTTCCAAAACCTGATCGTAGGCTACTTTTACGGCTTGCTGGGTAATTGAAGTCGGAGCATATTCATAGGCCAGGACAAATTCATCAACCGCTATCTTACGGCCATCAACTTCGGCAATGATCTTACCCTGATCAATTTCCCGTTCACAGCCGAAGAGGAGCATTAAAACGGTTCCCAGGATCAAAAGCCCATAACGGTCTTTCAGGTTCATTTTATGACCGCAAACTTCCCGGTTGTTTCACCAATACCGGGCGCATCCACATGATAGAGATAAATTCCGTAGGCGATTTCCTGTCCATCTTTTGAAAGCAAATCCCAGGGTTCCATTCCATCCGAGGCGCTGCTGTGATGTTCGATCGTATCAATTAGATGCCCCCGCAGATTATAAATACGGATGGTACAGTCTTGCGGAAGATGATAGAAATGCAGACGCCGTTCGCCACGGCCAAATTGGTAATAATGCCGTGGTTCCCAGGATACGGTAACTATGTAGGGGTTTGGTACGACACAGATATCTTTCAGTTCATCTTTAGCCAGAGTTTTACTCGAATCAGCTCCTTGAACTGTGAATCGAAATACATCACCTTGATCCTTGACAATCCAACTGGTATCAATTATCATATCATTGCCAGCATAAGTGGTATCAAAAACCATCGCATGCACCGAAGCTCGAAATGGTTTCTTCGTTTTCACCAGATAAGTTTCGCCAGCATCAGGTGGATCAACCGTAAGCCAGGTAGTATCGAGTACCGGGATACCACCCTGATAAACAGTATCAATACTCATTTTACTGGCAAACCGTATGGTCCAGCTCGGATGGACACCAAGCGCAAAATCATTATCGGGAATAATTATAACAATATCATCACCATTACTGTATTTCCCATCTTTGTCGTTATCAACTATTGCGTGCTCCAAAGTAACTGAATCTGTTTTATTGAATACCACTACATTTGTCGGTAGGGGAGGCTTCCCAAAAAAATCTTTGGAATAGATATCGACAGAATCCGTATCAACAAAGGTTATTTCAAAATCCGCTGGCATCCGCAAATTAAATAACTCGTTAAAGAGTAGTATATTCCACTCCTTATTCATGCGAACCTTAACCTCATAATCCGAAGACCCAACGATCCAATGACTCTGTTCCTTGTCCCAGAGAATGGTGGTGTCGTTATAAACAGACACAACCATTCCATCAAAATTCGGACTTTCCTGACCTTTGAGATCAACCAGTGTTGAATCTATTACAATCGAATCGTTGACTACATCGCGCAGCACAAAATAAGGTTTGGTTCTGTTATGGAATTTTGTATCTTCAAGAAAGGTCATTTCATAGGTAGCTTGCCCTGACCGGACGGAGTAATCTTCAATTATCTGTACCTCTACCATACCGGTGCCCGGCCCAATATGCCTTAATTCATCGATCAATTGGGGCTCAATGTAGCCGGCCGCCGCTGGTCTTGGTGTGGCGCTTCCGGTATTAACATCCATAAATGTGACTTCACCGATTGAGTTGGTTTTAATTATCGATGAACATTCGGAAGGAGGAATCCCCTCAACACTGGCAGGTCCGTAATCAACCAGCCCATAATCATAAGAAACGACTGCGTAATAATATGTTTGACCATTGTACACGTCCGTATCTATCCAGCTGTGTTTAAGCCCGGTATCATTTCCCAAATTATATTTAACTCCATATATATCTACCGGATGAGGTCCTGACTTTCCATCTCTCAAATCAAATTGAGCCACTGGTTTTCTAAAAGTCAGGTTACCGTAGGAATCGGTAATCACTTTATTTTCCAGAAACTGCGGTTCGGTACTTCTATAAATCATGTAGCCTTCAAAATCGAATTCCTGCAAGAATGGATCGAATGATTTTTCGGCTATGTCATCCCAAATCAAGGTTACCTTGCCATCACCGGCCAGTACTTTCACAATCGGTTTATGCGGTGGTTTGGAGAAGCGGTAATCCGCATTATAGATTTGCTGTACGGTACGTTTATTCTTTATCAGATCATCAAGATCCTGGCCAAACAACAGCGCCATGGAATAGCGTTCGGTTTGGTCGACTACCAAAGGAAATTTGCCGGAGGAAAAAAACATGGCCAGGTTATTGGGTTTAAGAATTTGATCGTGGGGGGGTAATGCCCGTCGAAAAACATCCCAGTTTTCTTCATCATTAGTCAATTCGTAATAATGGGTGGCGAATACGTCAAAGCCTGTTAAACCGATTTGATCGGATTCATCGGGATCGGTTTCGTTATAATTGGGTTCACCATCGGTAGGTAACCCATCGCCCTCTCCTTCATCGGGAGCCTCATAATGCAAGTCATAAGGACCTACCCCATCTTCCCCCAGATCATCATTCAAAGGTTCCTCTACATCCCAAACCCCATTGGCATTCATATCCGTGTAAGGGGTCCAGTCGCAATCCTCATCTTCGGACCAGTGAGGACGTGGTGGTAGTAAATAATAATCGGTGTAGCGGTCCCAGAGATCACCATCAAAACCATAAGGATAGTCTCCCAAATATACACCCGGCCCGGTACTGTATCTTTTTTCATCGGTGATACCATCATTATCATTATCTATTCCGTCAGTCTCAATTCCCGGGCTTTCCAGGAAGGCATATCCGGCATAACCGACCGGGGACCAGTTGCCCGGTGTACCGATTCCATCCGTATCATAGGCGTAGGCAATATCCAGATCCACATCATATTGACCGATATCATCAGCGCCGTCTTCTACTCCACCAATACCCCAATCAATATATTGAGCATAAAAAGTTTCTGAGTAAGCATGAGAAGATTCATTAGTGATATTATATAGCCAGAAAATACAGTCTTCCGCCAGAACTTGACTCCACTGAAAACCACGCGCTTTTACCCACAGACCCAAACCACCGCGGGTAGAATCATTCTCATCACAATAGTAATTCATTTGCAAGTTCGGTTCCTTATCGGGGTCATCATCAAAAACGAACACTGTCTCCAGATCGGCATTGAAAATGCCCTTTCCAAAATAGCCGTTCCAGAACCCATTCCAGGAATCCGGTTTATCCAACCAGTGCGTGGGCCAGCTTAGCGGTTCGTTGCTCATGGCCGGCACTTTATTCTCACGCGTGTCCATATTAAACCAGTAAGGGCGCGGTTCAAAACCCCAAGGTATACCTTCAGGTGAAGTGTCGGTGAATTCACGGTATTGAGTTTCCATCGGATGAATCAAAACACTATCGCCATTCAGGACTTCGGCCGACACAATCAGGGCTACACCATCGCAATAATGTTTACCCAAAGACGGCCAATTGGCCGATGGTTCATTGGGATAGTCGGTCACCTCGCCATAATTTTTAAAAAGCGTTATAACCAGGTTTCCATCCATCAACCCTATCCGACGATATAGGCCATCGCCGCGCAGATCCAGGGGCGTCTGGGCCATTATTGAGTCAAACAGGAACAGGATCGTCAAAATCTGAATCAGCCAGAATAAATCTTGTTTGCCAACCAAAAAAAGGTTGAGTTTTTTAAGCGACATAGGTCTAACCTTTACCATATTGTTTATTGGGTTATGATATTAAAATCCAAAAGAAATGCCCATAATAATTCTGCGTGGTTCATAATAATAATCCGGGCGGGTAAAATATTCTTCCTGGGTCCGAATTCCTATATAAGTCTCAAAATTCATTTCATAGGCATACTCGGCTGAACCACTTGATTTGAACACTTCTTTATTATTCCTGGCATCCAGGAGATTATATATTTTTAAATAGGGATGCAGTGTACTGCCGCCCAGGTGAATATCTTTGGTTATGTTTAAATCAACCGTCATTGTCATCGGTTTCCGTTCACCGTTTAAAATCCGGTTTGAATAACGGGGCGATGATCTGGTATAGGGCGTGCCACTACCGAGTTTTCCAATCAGACTGATGTGGAAACCATACTGGGTCGTAGTAGCGCTGGCATTCAATGAATGGGGCTGATCCCAGTCCAACGGTCGTCGCTTCTTTTCTCCCTGGATTGGTGGATCCTGCCCCTGGTTTAACCATTCATCATTTGGATCGGAAGCATTACCGGTGGCCACCTGATAGGTATAATCGATTGAAAAACCGAAACTGCCGGCACGGCGTTGAAGTTGTTCCAAGGCGACAGTCACACCTTTAACATTAGCATAATCCTTATTAATAAAGCGCCAGAATTTGCCGCCATAAACATCGTTGCGAGTCTCCTGGCTAATTAGATCACGAATATCTTTGTTGAATCCGGTCAGTTCGATAGTCAGATCGCTGGTCAAGGCTTGTTTAAATCCCAGTTCATATTGAACTGTTTTCTGCGGCTTTAATTCCGCATTACCCATGGCATTGAACCGTCCCCGGGGAGGTTGATCTCCGGCAATTTGTATCAATGCCACCTCAAATTCAGGATTGACATATAGATACTCAAAACTTGGCACCTGGAAAAAATGACCGTAAGAAAAATGGATCACGCCTTCATCCGAAATAGGATAGGCAATTCCAAACCGTGGACTTATTTGCGAAGATGAGCGCGCTTTAATCCTATCGGCAGTCCTGGTATCATAGTACTGGTCCAGCACAACTCCATCCGGGTTAAAGAAATCATAGCGCAAGCCAGCATTAATAATCATTTCACCGATCTCAATTTTATCCTGAATATAAGCCGCGATTTCGTGCGGGGAATGGGTGTAAGCATTATTATACGAGCTGGCTCGGGATGCAATCCGCAAGCTATCATGTTCATCAAAATAGAGATATTTTTCATGTAACCATAATTTATATGATTTATAACTGACGCCCACATCAATCATTTGTTGTTTGGTAATCTGGCTGGTTAAATCCAGTTTAGCAACATTAGTCAGGTTACTGCGCCGGTGCTGCCACATTCGCATCCCTCCGGTCGAAAAGCCGGTAGCACCCGTGCCCGTCAGATATGATAAAGGCACATAACGGGAATCATTGCTGTCAGCATAAACATATTGTCCGTACTTAGAAAACATTTGGGATAGATTGATCGCAATAAAAGTCTCGGGCGTAAAAATATGATTATATTGAATGGAATTCTGATAGTCGACACTCGCCCGCTGATAATTGCCATCCGGATTATATTTAAAGAGTTGTTCATATTCACGGAAATCTTTTTTCTGATAGAGAGCAGAAACACTTATTTTATCGTGACTTGAGAGTCGATAAGTGAGTTTACCATTTAGAGTAAACTCTTGATTGGGGTTCATGGGAACATATTCACCGTCACCAGTTGATACAATTACCGGGTTATCCGGATCGCTGAAATCAGACAGATCACCGGGAACAAACACACGCTGACCATAAATCCAGCCATCATTTTGATAACTGCGACCCAAGGCAAAAAAAGTTAATTTATTTCCCAGGCCAATTACTGGCCCACTAAGATTGAATTTAATATTTTGAATCGCCATTGGATGAAATTTATCGATGTAATAGTATAGATCGGTATCGGTGCTAAAATAATTTCCCATAAAATAGGATACTTTACCTTCAAAATTCTGCTGACCTTCCTTGGTAACAATATTGATTATCCCAGACATGGCCTGTCCATATTCAGCATTAAAGGTACCACTGATGACTTCCACCTGCTCGATCATATCATTATCAAGTTCGAATAAGGCATCACCGGAATACGCATCATTCATGGGAATACCATCAATAATATACATTACTTCATTTGAGCGCCCGCCTCTGAAGTGCCCCTCATAGACGCCGGCTTGCAGACTTAAAAGATCGTCGAATTCCTCAACCTGTAACTGCTCAATTTGATCGCTGCCAATTCTGAAGGTTGTGGAAGTGGCATCCAATTTAACAGCCGGCTCACGGGCAATAACAACAACTTCCTCACCTAGTAAAGTCGACATCTCCATCAAAAAATCAATTGTTGTGTTCAGATCGATTAGTACTTTTACGTTCTTCTGAATAACATTTTTATAGCCAATCATGGTGGCTCTTAGAATATATGTTCCCGGACGCACATTCAATATAACATAGTACCCATCAATATCGGTCGCAGCTCCGAGAGAAGTACCTTCCACAATAATATTAACCCCAATTAATGGTTCGCCATTGGCAATTTCGGTTACCCGACCAACTATTTTACCAGTTGTTCCCGACATTAGCGCCACCGGAAGAGCCAGGATTGCCATAATGAAAAGTAGCCTTTCGATCTTCATTGAATTCTCTTTCAGCTAGGTTACCAGGTTCGGATTAAACAATATTATGGAGCCGGCGTCAACCAGCGCCGGCTCCATTTTGAAGTAGAATTATCGAATCAACAACATTTTCTTGGTGATTCGAGTATCCTTGGTTGTCAGGGTGTAGATGTAAACACCGGAAGAAACTGTTTGACCAAAATCATTTTGGGTATTCCAGTTTATCTGATATCTACCTTGCGTATGCACACCATTGACCAATGTACGTACTTTCTGACCTAACAGGTTGTAAATAGTCAGGTTTATCCATTCATCGTACGGTACGGCAAAATCAATCATCGTAATTGGATTGAATGGATTGGGATAGTTCTGACTCAATTCGAAATCGGTTGGAATCTGGAAAGATTCATTACCATCATCGACTGCCACCAGAGGCGGCGCCACAACCATCTTCATTACGCTGAAGTCATCGAACCAGGCTGTCCCGGTGGGATTGGATGTGAAACGGGCCCGGACTGAAATACCGGTCGCATCATCCGGAGCCTTTTCCGCTACCATAT
>JACKQG010004283.1_pt1 | contig 16654 bp, 18 predicted proteins | sample 8237621 | NCBI WGS metagenome assembly JACKQG01 (sample SAMN15677084, study PRJNA649215) | marine metagenome | biome: marine; feature: Black Sea; material: saline water; isolation source: suspended particulate matter (SPM) from the Black Sea western gyre | collected 2013-06-09/2013-06-10 | depth...
ATGGACATAAAACAAATTTTTAAAAACAATCAAAATTGGGTTCAAGATAAATTGGATATTAATTCAAATTATTTCAAAAACCTATCAGAAGAACAAAATCCAGATATCCTGTATATTGGATGTTCTGACAGCCGAGTAACAGCAGAAGAGCTAATGGGTGTCTCACCTGGAGAAGCCTTTGTTCATAGAAATATTGCAAATATGGTACCCAATACTGATTTGAGTGTGATGTCAGTGATTGACTATGCTGTGCTTCATTTAAAGGTAAGTCATGTTGTTGTTTGTGGACATTATTATTGTGGAGGTGTTAAAGCCGCTATGGAGTCAACAGATTTGGGAATTCTCAATCCTTGGTTACGAAATATTCGAGATGTATACCGAACTCACAGAATTGAACTGAACAAAATTGAAGATAATGAGCAACGCTACAAAAGACTTGTGGAGTTGAATGTACAAGAACAATGTATCAATGTAATTAAAACAGCAGAAGTCCAACGAGCTTATCGAGAGAGAAACATAACCGTTCACGGATGGGTTTTTGATATTCACTCAGGAAAGTTGATAGATTTAAAAATTGACTTCAATAAGATTTTAGAAAATGTAATGGAAATTTATCGTCTTGAATAAGTAGGTTTAATGAATTCAAAAAAAACAGTTTGTTACAAAATAATCTGAGTTTTGTTGCCAGGGATGGCATAGTTTCATTAAGTTAGATTTTTAACAGCAATCATTTGAACCACAAGAATTTGATTCTAATTGAATAGGTGGGCAGGGAAATGTGCCGTAGGAGCAATACACACAACAATCATTATTTATTGGGGTTAATACCTTATTACATCCTTTACATTCATAAAACCATAGACAAGATTCTGTAGGCATTGTTTCGGCTTGCTTGTGATTGCATTCAGGGCAAGTTATTTTTGATTCTATTACTATTTTTTTCACAAAACAAACTTACTTAATAATTTTTTAAAAAAGTATGAACTTAGGACCTAGAGAGCAACAATTATTTATTCTATAACTATTCTTTTCTCTACAGTTCCATCATCATAGATGTAAAAAAGTAGGGTGTTTTTCTGTTCAGCCGCTACCCTTCCTACCACATCAATTACCTTAATTAATTTTCTTACAACTTTATCATTAGAACCTTCTACTGCTAAAGTTCCACACGTTAAATCGTTAATATAATCCCATACCTCTATATTGAAATTATTTGGTATAAGAGAATTATCAGGGTTGTTTCCCATTCTAATCCAAACTAAATTGTCTGATGGTACAATATTAATTATTTGACCATTTTTTCCTAGAGCAGCAACTAAATCATTTGGGGCATTGGGAATAAGATTGTTATTAAAAACATATTGACTGCCTGGAAGCTTATAACTTGATTTTCCATTTAACCACCAGAGGTACCCATAAGATTCATTGAAAGCTTGAGAAGTGCTTAACATCTGGTTAAAGTAATTAGTGTCAGACATTATCTGGTTTCCATCCCATATACCATTATTCAGAATTAATAAGCCAAATCGAGCCATACTTCTTGATGTACTATAAAATATATTATCAAAACCAGTATAAAGAAAGAGTCCTTCCATACCAATAGGGCTTAAAATTTTCTGGTAACAATACAAATTCATTCCTAGGCCTGTTGCATTTTCTAATACAGGTCTTAAAAGAGTGTACGGACTATTGTGATAAGCCCATCTTGTACCAGGGTTAGATAAATATTCTAAACAGGTATCAATTGTGCAATTTGGATCTAGAACAGTATCATTTAAACCAGTTGTCATAGTGAGTTGGTTCCAAACTGTAATTCCCTGCTCTTGAATAGAGTCAGAATCTGTCCAGCCATAACCAAGATAGTTAGAAGTAGGATCAGTAATTTCTAAATAATTTTCCTCCTGCGCCATTCCTACAAGAAATGATGTTAGTGTTTTTCCAGCTGAAGCCCAATACCAACTGGATGTATCTGTATGACCATTAAAGTATTGCTCTAAAACTATCTTACCATCCTTTAATAGAATAAAGGACTTAGTATTATTATCATCCAAGAAACTATATAGACTATCAATTTTATCTTGACACCAATTAAGGCTTAAAGGAGAAATAGTATCCCATACGGCTGTATTGTTTTGGGGAAAATAAATCTGCGCTTTTGAAGATATAGAAAACAAACAACAGAAAAAAATTATAATTATTCTTATCACTCTGCAAACTTAATAAATAGTTTTTGAAAAAGTTAGAAATTCGGACTATGGATAAAATATTAAGGAAATAATATTATTAAACCTTATGGATTACATAAGTAACTACTCCCCAAACTTTAAAGTCCATATCTTCAGTAATTTCAATAGGAGTAAAGTTCTCGTTTTCTGGCATTAGGTATAATTTCTTATCCGAAACATTCACCCGTTTTACAGTAAACTCATTATCAATAACTGCCAACACTATACTCCTGTTTTCAGGTTCAATGGCTCTATCAACTAACATTACATCTCCACTTAGTATCCCAGCATCCTTCATGCTCTCTCCTATTGCCTTTACACAAAAAGTGTGGTTAGGATTTCTTACTAAATGATCATGCAGATTCAAATCCAAATCCATAGCCTCATCAGCAGGTGAAGGAAAGCCTGCAGGCACACTGCCTTCAAAAAGATTTATACCATCAAGGTTTTTAGTATCTAGTGTATAAAACGCAAGATTATCAGTAGTTTTTATAGGTTTCAGTTTCATAATTATTTTAAGACAATATCTATTAGGAACGGCTTTCCTAATCGCTTGTTTATTTGTTGCAAAAGTTCTGTTTTTTTATAGCTTAATTCATTGCGCATGGGTGCTGACTTTAGCTTAACATATAATATGCCTTTGTATATTTTACGGTCAGTAATATATTTTAATAAAGCATCTCCCATTATGTCATCCCAAATTGCCAAAGCATCTAATTCATCAAGCTTGCCTGATAGCTTAGGGTTTTTCATTAACTTCCTTATGATGTCACCAACATTATGTGTGTTTTTACCTCTCATTATATTGTGGCTCCATTTTCAATTTTAAAAATACTGTAAGGAATATTAGCTTTCGTTAAAATCTCCTCACTCCTTTGTGCATGTGTATCGGTAATAAAAACCTGCCCAAAAACACCTTTATTTACAAAGCTAATTAATTTTAATACTCTATTATCATCTAACTTGTCAAATATATCGTCTAACAAAAGAATAGGATTAAACCCAATTTGATTTTTTATAAACTCAAACTGGGCAAGTTTTAAGGCAATCAAGAATGATTTTTGTTGTCCTTGTGAACCAATCTTCTTTATAGGATGATTGTTCATCTCAAATAGAATATCATCTTTATGGGTTCCTACTTGGGTGTAATTACTGGCTCTATCTTTTACTTGTGAAGCGTTTATTAAATTCTTAAAATTAGCTTCATTTAATTGTGAGCTATATACAAGATTAACAACTTCTTTACTTCCTGAAATTTCCTCATAATATCTATTAAAAACAGGAGTAAGCTCCTTTAGAAAAGAGGTTCTTTCACTATGGATTAATGTGCCTAATAGGATAAGTTGATTGTCATATGTTTCAAGCGATAACTCATCAAAATATCCTCTTTCAGAAAATTGTTTTAATAAAGCATTTCTTTGCTTTAGTGCTTTGTTGTAATTGATAAGGGTTTTAAGGTAGCTCTGCTTGTATTGTGCAATACTGCTATCCAAATACTTACGCCTTACCTCACTCCCTTCCAGTATTAAATTACTGTCAGTTGGCGATATAATAACGCTAGGAAACTGGCCAATATGTTCTGAAAAACGCTTGTATTTTTTCTGATTCTTTTTAAGTATTTTACCCTCCCCCTCTTTTAGGTTACACTGTATTTCATCAGTTGTTTCCTTTTTAGTAAAATTACCTTTTAGCATAAAATAATCCATTTTGAATTGAATATTTTGTGCATCAATATGATTAAAATAACTTTTTGATTGTGACAAATAATGAATAGCATCCAATATATTAGTCTTACCTGCACCATTATCACCCACAAAACAATTTACTTGCTCGGTAAAGGAAAAACTACTTTGAGAATGGTTTTTAAACTGATTTATCTGTAGGTTTTTTAAATGCAATGGCTTCCAATTGGTTTTAGTCTTCCGTTCTAAACTCGCAAATTAATTTTTATAGAGTTCATGATTGCTTGGCAATTCAAAAAAACTTATATTTGCGGTCCAAAAATAAGATTAAATGGCTAAGAAAAAAAACAAAACAGAAGATCAATTTGCTCAAATTGAAGAAACACTTACAAGAACAGAACAATATATTGAAGATAATCAGAAAAACCTGATAACAGGAGTAGGTGGTCTTGTTCTAGTTGTTGCATTATTTATAGGGTATCAAAACCTATATATTGCTCCAATGGAAAAGGAAGCACAAACTGACATGTTCATGGCTGAACTTTATTTTCAGAAAGATTCGTTCAATTTAGCCTTAAATGGTGATGGACAATACTTAGGATTTCTTGATATTGCTGATGAATACAGTTCGACCAAATCAGGTGCTTTAGCAAATTATTACGCAGGATTATCTTACCTAAACACTGGCGATTTTGAAAATGCAATTGAGTATTTAGGTGACTTTTCATCTGATGATATTGTACTTTCAGCTTTAGCTTTAGGTTGTATTGGTGATGCTTATATGGAGTTAGCGGACACTGATAATGCGCTTTCATATTATGAAGATGCTGCTGCTAAAAATGTTAATGAGTTTACAACACCAAGATACATGTTAAAACAAGCTATGATTCATGAAGCAAATGGTGATGTTGCTGATGCTTTAGCTTTATACAAAGGTATTGAAGCTGATTATAAAACTTCTAGTGAAGGAAATGGAATTGAAAAATACATTGCCCGAGCTGAAAACGCATTGTAATGACTAAAAAAAATACTAACCTCTCCCATTTTAATAAGGAAGAAGTTCCCAATGCCAAAGGTCTAACCTTTGGTATTGTTGTTTCTGAGTGGAATGGAAACATTACAGAAGGACTTTATAAAGGAGCTAGTGATGCATTAATTGAATGTGGTGCTAATGCTAATGATATTGTTAAATATAATGTCCCTGGAAGTTATGAATTAGTTTTTGGGGCTAAAATTGCTGCTAAAAATAAGCCTGATGCAATAATCTGTTTAGGTTCTGTAATACAAGGGGAAACAAAACATTTTGACTTTGTTTGTAATGCTGTGGCTATGGGAATTAAAGATTTAAATATCAGTTTGGATATCCCTGTTATTTTTGGTGTATTAACCGATAATACTATGGATCAGGCTCAAAACAGGTCAGGTGGTAAATATGGAAATAAAGGAATTGAAGCCGCTATTACGGCTATAAAAATGGCTGTTTTAAATAGAAAATAAATTTTTGCTTAATTTGTTTTTTAAAAGAAGAAAATTTTTAAGTTTGCAGCCCAATTTACAATGGTCGAGTAGCTCAGCTGGATAGAGCATCTGCCTTCTAAGCAGACGGTCACAGGTTCGAATCCTGTCTCGATCACAAAACAAAAAACTCAGTAAGCAATTACTGAGTTTTTTTGTTTTAAACTTAAGAATAATTATAAGCTGACTCCTATTCAAGAATTATTTTCTTTTCTACTGTTCCATCATCATAGATGTAAAATAGAGGTTGATTTTTAGCATTTTTTTCTCTTCCTAGCAAGTCTAATACTTTAATGAGTGATTTTCTGTTAACATCCTCTCCTATTGCAGTTGGTGTAATAAATTCACTTATACTTAAAGTAGATAAAGTTAAAAAATCACCAGAATTTGAACCCCCAGGGTATCCTGCTTCGATAAAAGCTCCGTAAAAAGTAATATCTCCAGTACCAATAGATGGAGCCTCCCAATCAAAACTCCAAGTATTTGAAGATATTCCAGCGGCTGTATGTGTAATTGCATTCCCATTGTTTACTAACTGAGTTGCACTAGCATTTGTGTTAAAAAAAGTACCCGTTTTTGTATTACCTGTATTTTCCTCACATGTTATTTCAAAACCGTCCGCCCAAGAGCTAGTTGTAATAGTATAAGTATTACCTGGAGTATATCCCGTACTAGGTATATTTGAGGTAATATGTGTCGTACTTTCAGTTGCAGGAAATTCAGCGTAATGGCAAGATGTACAATCTGAATTATCCATTGGAGATCCTGTTTTCCCTCCTACCGATCCTGTAGAATTAGAAATAGAAGTTGTTGGATAGAACAAAATTGCTATCGCAATAATTGATCCAAGAATAAATATATGTTTTTTCATATTACAATAATACAAAAAATAAATAAGTAACATTTAAGTTAGTATTACAGCTTAGGTACATTTACATAATTAAAGTAGGCTATAAACTAAGATATTAAACATTTTTAAATAAAAAATATTCTACTAATAAAAGTTTAAATAATTAATTTATTTAATTTTCATTATAAAAGTTAGTCATAATAATAGCATGAGGTAAGGTTATAACTGAGATACCAATTATTGAAAAAAGAAATACCGAAATATTAATGTACCCAAAATTCATTAACAATAAAAAAATAACTAAAAATACTATTGAAAGAAAAGTATGCGGGTACAATAATTTAATGAATTTAAGTAGATTTAAATCAGACTGCAAAGATTTTAAGTAATCAAACTCTTGTTTTAAAACTTTAATTGAATGAAGAAAAATAAAGTATAATGTAAAACTAATGATTATTGGAAATAAATAAAAAGTAATATGAATTAAGATCAATAAAAATATTTCATTCATTAACTGCTCATTAGAAATACTTGATTTATAATTTTCATAAACTAATAAAGAAATTATGATCAGATTACTTGAGTAAAAAATATACTTGAAAATTTGGATATTAAATACTTGACTAAACTTTTTAGTATCTATAAACTGATTTGATAGATACAATAATTCATTATTGTTATATAGAATTAAAGTCGAAAGTAAAGCAAAGCCCCAAAATAAATAAATAATCCGTTTCTTATTTATAAAGGAATAATCTACTAATTGTGATTCGCCAAAATGGTAAGAAGATAAGAATAAAAAGAAAATAAGTGATATAATTGGCGTTAGCCACCAAAACAAGCAGTAAATAATTATAGTTACTATATATATTAAATAAAATCTAACTCTTGTAATCTTGTTAGATGATAAATAAATAATATTATCAATTGCTCCGTGAGGAATACCAAAGAGAGAAATCAAAATTATGGAACCTATAACTTGACTGTCCATGCTAATCTCACCATTTAATGTGAATATCGCAAAAAGAGCATAAACAAATATTAGATATGTAAATGTAAATTTGTTCAAAAAAAAGACAAAAGAAAAATAGGGCAAGATTTCTCCCGCCCTATTTCTTTAAATTATTAACTTACTTTTTATTTGATTCAGCTATAGCAATAGAGTAAACCACTAGTCCAAATCCTATTTTGTTGATTGCATCAGCAATGTTATACCATACATCAACACTTTCTGGTGCCATAACACTACTTAACCATCCACCCTCCATACACATGTAACCAATTGGATAGATTGACCATCCTACCAATACAAACCAAGCTAAATACTTAACACCTTTCTTGATAGCATCAGAATTACTTTTTTCAGCTAATTGAGCAACCTCACCAAACCATACAGTGTATGCAATGTATAAGTACCCAATAGTTGAAAGAACACCCCATGTTACAGAATGACCTGTAGTTCCATCTGAGAAAGCCTCTCCAATGTATCCACAAACTAACATCCAAGTTGAAGCAAGAATTAACTTCCATAATAGACTTTTCTTAGCTCCAGCAAATTTAGTAAGTAAGTAAAATTCAACACACATCAATGGAACCGTTAAGATCCAATCTACATACCTGAAGAAAGTTGGAGATTCTCCAGTTCCTAGCCAGTAGTCTCTCATGTAATAGTAATGTACAGCAGCTATACCTGTAATTAGAGCCGATACTAATAAAGACATTTTCCATTTGTCGTCAACACTTCCTCTTTCAACAAAAAAGAATACAGATGCTGCCAACATTGCAATATAACCTATGAAGAATGTAAAAGCTACATAATTGTCAGGTGCTATTGGTTCCATAATTGATAATAACATTTTTTTATTTTTTTAATTAATATTTAACAAAACTACAATAAAATATGTTATGTATAGGTATTTAACTAAAAAACTATACATAATTTATTTTTTAAACATGAATAGAAATAGAAAAAGATAGAAAAAAATTAATTTTAAAGAAAAAAAAGAGTTTTTACAAATTACTATCTATTCATAAAATCACTTATTAGGGTATGAAAGTGATGTACCCCTTTTTCCATAGTTGGCGAAAAACGACCATGTTTATAAAAGCGAGAAGCAACACCTTTTTGTACTTGTTGAACGATTTCTTCGTCCTCCAACTCTACTTTGTCTAAATCAGCACCTGCTCCACTGTCCAATTTAGTCTCATCCCATACAAAGGACTTAAACTGTACTTTAGTTTCATTTACTGATATTAGCGTAATGATATTTACCGATAAGCCCCATGGGTAAAAATTTAACATTAAGTTAGGAAATAACCAAAAGTAATAAGCTGCAATTTTCATTCCATAATCTTTGGATTCCTTTGGCAAATCAAAACAGATATCATCATCTTTTGCAATTCCTAGTTGAAGATTGGAATATTTAAACGTCTCAACATCATAACTATTAAAGTCCAATACTGCATTCAAATCAGCATGTATAAAGGGTATATGAAACCCTTCTAGGTAATTATCGCAATACAAAGCCCAGTTGGCCTTTACATAATAATCTTTGGATAAATCTTCACGGTATTTAAAGTCTTCAATAGGCATCCATCCTACTCTTTGCTCTACATCTTTTATTAATTCTTCAAACTTAAAATCAGGTGCTAATGATGAAAAAACAAATTGCCTCCATTTTGCAACTGCAATTTCAGGCAAATCATCTTGTATTGAAGGGAAGTTTTTCATTCCTTCCGTTTTGGGCATAAATTTAAATTTTCCGCAAGTATCAAATTGCTTACCATGATAGCCACAAGTGATGTGCTTTTTAATAATACAAGGCTCATTAATCAATATGTTTCCTCTATGGGTGCAGACATTAGAAAAGCAATTAATATCTCCCTCATTATTAATAAGTACTAAAGGTTCTGGCAATAAATCACCTAAAAACTGAAAAGGATAAGCCGCTTTATTTTCTTTTAGTTTACTGTCATCCGTAATGAATTGCCAGTTTCTGGCAAATATTTTTTCTAAGGCAATATTGAAGTTTTTGTTACTAGCATAAAACTCTCCTTGAAGAGTTGCTGCTTTTGTAATATCAATATCTATTTTTTTCATGATGTAAATTTAGAATTATAAATAAAAAGTCCTAACATAAATGCTAGGACTTTTTTGCGGAGAGAGAGGGATTCGAACCCCCGGTACATTGCTGTACGCTGGTTTTCAAGACCAGTGCATTCGACCACTCTGCCATCTCTCCGATTGCGGACTGCAAAAATAGAAATATTTTCAAATGGCACATCTTTTTGGCTTCTTATTTTAAGAATAAAAAATCCTTAGTTTTCTTTTAGGATTAATTCGCTTAATAAACAATGAATTAAAGCGTGTTAGCCTCTTATTTTTTGTCATAAATTAATCAGCTTACCCTATTATCATTTCAGAAACTCTATATTTGCAAACATGATTACAAAGATTTTCTATTACCTTTTAATTTTACCAATATCCTTACTACCCTACCCATTACTATACCTTTTTTCTGACTTTTTGTTTTTGATAATGTATCGTTTAATTGGCTATAGAAAGAAAGTTGTTTTTACTAACCTTAAAAACTCTTTTCCTAATAAAAGTGATCAAGAACTAAAAGCTATTATGGCTGACTTTTATCGTCATTTATGCGATATTATTATGGAAAGTATGAAGGGATTTACTATTTCAGAAAAACAACTTAGAAAACGCCTGGTCATTAAAAATCCTGAGTTCAGCAATTACTTTGCTGATAAAGGACAGAGTATCATTTTTGTTGGTGGTCATTATAATAATTGGGAAATATGTGCACAAGCTTTTGCTATGTATTCTAATCATGAGTGTATTGGTATTTATAAGCCGCTTAGCAATCAATTTATCAATGATAAAATTTATACCTCACGATCCAAATACGGTATGAATTTAGTGTCTATGAAGCAAACTAAAAAATCATTTAATGAAGGTGATAAACCAAAAGCTATTGTTTTTGGTTCTGACCAAAATCCATCAAACCCTAAAAGAGCACATTGGGTGAATTTCCTACACCAAGATACTGCAGTGCTTTTTGGCGTTGAAAGGTATGCCAAAGAATATAACTGGCCTGTGGTGTTTGTAAGTATAAGTAAAGTAAAAAGAGGGCATTATGAAGTAGAATACTCTTTGGTTACTGATAAGCCTAACGAACAGCCTCACGGAAAAATAACTGAAGATTTTACAAAAAGATTAGAACAAGATATAATAAACCAACCGCAATACTGGTTATGGTCGCATAAAAGATGGAAACACAAAAAATAAAAACTGCAGTTGTAGTCCTTAATTGGAACGGAAAAGCATGGTTAGAGAAATTCTTAGCTAACTTGGTAAAGCATAGCCAAGAGTCAACTGTTTTTGTGGCAGACAATGCCTCAACGGATGATTCTGTTGATTTTGTAAAAAGTAACTTTCCTAGTGTTAAGATTATTATAAACGCTAGTAATGGCGGTTATGCCAAAGGGTACAATGATGCACTCAAACAAATTGATGCTGAATACTTTGTGCTTATTAATTCAGATATTGAAGTAACAGAAGATTGGCTCTCTCCTATTATCGATTTAATGGATAGTGATAAAAAAATTGCTGCTTGCCAACCTAAATTATTAGATTATAAAAAAAGGAATACTTTTGAATATGCAGGTGCTAGTGGTGGTTTTATTGATAATTTGGGATACCCTTTTTGCAGAGGAAGAATATTTGATGATATAGAAGAAGATAAAGGACAATATAATGATGCAATTGAAGTGTTCTGGGCAACAGGTGCTTGCCTTTTTGTAAGATCATCACATTATAATGAAGTTGGTAGTTTGGATGAAGATTTCTTTGCTCACCAAGAGGAAATTGACCTTTGTTGGCGATTAAAAAATAAGGGCTATAAAATTATGGTACAGCCAAAATCAGTTGTTTACCATGTAGGTGGAGGAACGCTTAATGCGGGTTCTCCTTTTAAAACCCACTTAAACTTTAGGAATAACCTATTTATGTTGTTTAAGAATTTACCAACTTTTTCCCTATTTACAACAATTCCTACTCGCTTACTTTTGGATGGCGTAGCGGCACTTACTTTTTTAAATAAACCAAAGGGTTTAAAACATGTATTAGCCATTGCAAAAGCACATTTTACATTTTATTTTGAAATACCTAAACTAATTGCTAAACGCCAAAAGATAAATCAGAAAAATAACTTAATAGGAAAAGTAGATTGGAGTATTCTTTTACGCAACAAAATTAAAGGAATTAAGCGGTTTTCTGATTTGTAATTTTTTATAAATAGATCTTCTGTAGGGCTTCCGCTTGTTCCTTTCTTAAATGGCATATTATACCGTTTAGTGTATAATAAAAATATGCTTATTTATTCTAAAAGTTAGCTCCTATCCCAACTGATATAGTTGTATTAAGCTGAAAATTAAATCCTTTTCTTTGCATTGGGAGACCTTGAATTGCAATCTCTTCAGGTTGGTTTGAATAATAGAATGGTATTTTAGAATCTGAAAAGATAAAATATCTTATTTTTCCTTCTTGATTAAGAATATATTTAAGATTTAGGGTAAAAGAAGAATAATAGCCCAAATCTTTTCTAGAGTCACCTTCAATATTAGAATATGTAAATCCTTGTTGAGAATCAATCATATCTCCAAAGGATAAATTATGAGGATTATTAGCATTTAATAGGAAATCAAGAGAGAGACCTGAAGAAACATAAAATCTATTATTAATATTATACTCTATCTCATTACCGATACTCAATATAGAACGGTTATAGTCATTTGGAACAATAAGTTCACCATTCCAATGGGCTGTAAACGGTTCAAAATCATCTTTTAAAGAAATGAAATGAAATGCGGTTGATGGGATATAACTTAAATTCTCGTTAATATAAACTTGATAAGAAACCTTTGAGGAGAAACCCGTTTTAGCTACATACCCAACTGAAGTCTCAGTGATTGATGCTGTTGATGGAATAAATTGATTTACCCCAACTTGAAAATATAGATGTTTTTTCATCTTACTTAATTCTTTACTTTGTTGTTTGATGCGTTCTTTTTCCAAATTCTCTACTTCTTTTTTTTTCTCTCTTTCTAAGATTTGTAATCCATCAAAAGTCTCTACTCTCCCTGAAGTATAAATCACTTTTGCTAACTCTCTTTTTTTAGTGACATTATTTGTTGTTTCATCTTTGTGTTGGTATGTTATATCATTTACGCCAACTTCTATCACCTTACCATAGATAGTGTCGCCACTACTGAATATTATCTTATCAATTTGCCCAAACCCAATCATTGGTAAAGCAATTAATATAAGTAGTAGTTTTTTCATCTTAGTTTATTGTTAATCTATTATTTCAAAGTTAACAATCCTGCCTTATAAGAATCCAAACCTAAACCACAAATAATGGCTTTGCAATTAGGTGATAACAATGATTTTTGTCTGAACTCTTCTCTAGCATAAATATTAGAAATATGCACTTCTATTACTGGCGTTTCAATAGCCTTTACACAATCTGTTAAGGCAACTGAGGTATGGGTATAGCCACCGGCATTCAGCAAGATGTAATCATAAGAAAAACCTACTTCCTGCAATTTATTAATCAGCTCCCCTTCTACATTACTTTGGTAATAATCAATTTGCAATTTCGGAAATTCATCCTTTAAAGTTTTTAAATAGTCATCAAAAGAAATATTGCCATAAATAGCTTCTTCTCTTTTCCCTAATAAGTTTAAATTTGGACCGTTAATAATCATTACTTTCATAGCAAGCAAATTTATACAAATGAGTTGGGAAACATCCATAAAAGGCTTTAAATCTTACCTACAGATAGAACGATCACTTTCTGATAATTCCGTACAGGCTTACATTCGTGATGTTAAAAAGTTTGCTAACTATGCTATTCCTATAGAACTTTCAGAACTTAAAGTGACTAGAGTAGATATAAGTAATTTTTTAGCCCAGATAAATCAGAAAAATATTTCTTCTCGTTCCCAAGCACGTATTATTTCAGGCATAAAAGCTTTTTATAAATATTTAATTATGGAAGATTATTTAAAAATAAACCCTACTGAACTGATTGAAAGCCCAAAAATTGGACTCAAGCTGCCCGACACTCTTTCCTTAATAGAGATTGATAAACTTATTGCAGCAGTTGACTTAAGTAATAAGCAAGGTGAGCGTAACAGAGCAATACTAGAAACCCTTTATAGTTGCGGGCTTAGGGTTAGTGAATTAGTGAGTTTGCAATTATCAAATATTCATTTTAAGGAAGGTTACTTAAAAGTTACTGGTAAAGGGGATAAAGAGCGTCTTGCTCCTATTGGCGGTAGGGCAATTAAGTATCTTACCATTTACATAAATGAGGTTCGTAATCACCAAAAAATTAAAAAAGGAAATGAGGATTTTGTGTTCCTAAATAACAGAGGAGCCAAACTCACTAGAGTAATGATATTCATTATCATTCAAAAGTTAACTGAAAAAATAGGATTAAAAAAGAAGATTAGCCCCCATACTTTTAGGCATAGTTTTGCTACCCACCTAATTGAGGGAGGAGCTGATTTGCGTGCTGTACAGGAAATGTTAGGGCACGAAAGCATAACCACAACTGAAATTTACACCCATTTGGATAATGAATATTTAAGGAGTAATATCATTCAATTTCACCCTAGAAGCTAATGCAGTTAAGCCATAATATATTTAAAATGTACTTGCTAAAGGCAGTGCTTTGGTTTATGGTTGCTATGCCTATTATTGTTTTGTTTTTTCAAGAACATGGCTTAACGTTAACTGAGGTGATGATACTTCAGTCTATATATTCGTTTTCAGTTGCCTTATTCGAAATCCCCTCAGGCTTTATTGCTGATGTTTTTGGTAGGAAAAGAACTATTATACTTAGTACTATTTTCACATTTATTGGGTTTTTGGTATTTTCATTCTTTGGTGGTTTTTATGCCTTTGCCATTGCTCAAGTTTTAGTAGGGATTGGTGGCAGCTTAATGTCAGGGAGCGATAGTGCAATAATATATGATACCTTACTTGAAACTAATAGTAAAACTACCTATACCAAAATTGAAGGTAGAACTTATGCTATTGGTAATTTTTCTGAAGCTTTTGCTGGAATTCTAGGTGGTTTCTTAGCTGTAGGTTCTATTTATATGCCAATTTATGTGCAAACTTCTATCCTATTTTTTAGTATCCCTATCGCTTTTACATTGATTGAGCCCTCTATGCACAAGGAAAATAAATTGGATCGATCCTTTAAAGCTGTTTTGGAGGTTGTGAAGTTTGCAATGGTTGATAACCAAAAACTAAAATGGCTTATTATTTATTCTTCTGCTATGGGGGTAGCTACTTTGTCAATGGCATGGTTTGCCCAACCGTTTTTCAAATCCATTAATATTCCGCTGGCTTACTTTGGAATTCTATGGGCAGTCCTTAATTTTTCAGCAGGACTTACTTCTTTTAATGCACACCAATTAGACAAGAAAGATAAAAACTATAAAATGTTGTTTTACATATCTTTAGTTATGTCTACCTCATTTATACTCTTAGGTTATAATACTTCAGTTTTTGGGCTTATTTTCATTCTTTTTATTTATCTGCTAAGGGGATTAGTAACCCCTATTTTGCGTAATGAAATTAATAAAAACACCACTTCAAACAAACGAGCTACAGTACTTTCAATTAGGAGTTTAATCATTAGAATATCCTTTGCAATAAGTGCACCTATACTAGGTTATATTGCGGATAACTATTCTTTAGCTATTTCTTTTTATGGTTTAGCTATTGTAGTAGGTTTCTTTTCAATCTTATCGGCAATAAAGCTGTATAGGATAAGATAAAAGTATAATTTTGCAATATGAATAAACTCAAAGAAAAATGGGGAATTACTTCTAACTTTCAGATTATAATAATTTTATTAGTATTTTCAATTACAGGTTCTGTTGCTGTATGGATTGCTAAACCGGTATTAAATCTAGTTGGTTTGGATAAAGAAGTTGTTTCTCCTTGGCTATTTTGGCCTATTCGTATCTTTATCATTTTCCCTATCTACCAAATACTTATTGTAATTATTGGCACCTTATTTGGGCAATTCAAATTCTTTTGGGGCTTTGAAAAAAAAATGCTAACTCGTTTAGGATTTAAACGCTTTGAGGATAGAGAATAAAATCCTTTTCTTATTTTTGGCTTCTTTAAACATTATTTAATGAAACTAATTATATCCTTAGCGACACGCCTTATCCCTAGGCACTACTTGCAACATGTAAGTCACTTCTTTTTACAGATTTTTTCTTTATTCATGAGAGGAGATAAATTTGAAGACCCAATTAATGGAAAAACCTATCGTAAACTATTACCTTATGGTAGATTAAAGTCTCGTGAGAATGCGATTGCTCCTGATAGCATGAGTTTGGAGCGACATAGATTAATGTGGTTATTTATGAAAGAGAAAACTAATTTTTTTAAAGACAATATAAAATTCTTACATATTGCTCCCGAATACTGTTTTATTAAACTATTCAAAGGGATGAAAAATCTAGAATATATTACTGGCGATTTAATATCGCCTTGGGCGGATGTTAAGATGGATGTACATGATATACCAATGAATGATAATACTTTTGATGTAGTTATTTGCAATCATGTATTGGAACATGTTAATGATTCTCATAAAGTAATGACAGAATTCTATAGAGTAATGAAGCCTGGAGGTTGGGGAATTTTTCAAGTACCTATCGATACTAATAATCCAATTACAGAAGAAGATAAAAGCGTTACTAACCCAAAAGAAAGAGAGCGCCTCTACTGGCAAGATGACCACTTGAGGTTGTTTGGCCTTGACTACGGAAAAAAATTAGCAGCAGCAGGCTTTAAAGTTACTGAGAGCAACTTTATTAATGAGTTAAGTCCTGAATTAGTAGAGCGCTATGCCCTTCCTAAAGGAGAAATTGTTTATTTCTGTGAAAAAGTGTAAACATAATTAATGAATAAAATTATATTTTTACTACTGATAAGTGTACAACTTTTAAATGCACAAAGTTTAAAAGATATACACTTTGGAACTGATTCTACTTTTGAAGTAGTAAGTTGGAACATTGAATGGTTTCCAAAAAACGGACAAGTAACTGCCGACTCAGTAAAAACAATAATCCAAAGCTTAGCTGCTGATGTTTATGCACTACAAGAGATTGATGACACTACACTTTTAAAACAAGTGGTAAGTACAATTCCTGGTTATGCATGTCATTTTAAAAGTAGTTATTATGGCGGTTTGGCTTATGTGTACAACACTAATACTGTGCAGGTAAATGCAAAATATGAAATCTATACGAGTCAGCCCTATTGGAATGTTTTT
>JACKQG010004284.1_pt1 | contig 16654 bp, 20 predicted proteins | sample 8237621 | NCBI WGS metagenome assembly JACKQG01 (sample SAMN15677084, study PRJNA649215) | marine metagenome | biome: marine; feature: Black Sea; material: saline water; isolation source: suspended particulate matter (SPM) from the Black Sea western gyre | collected 2013-06-09/2013-06-10 | depth...
AAATAATTGAGATCATGATATATAAGATATAACATATAACTTTTTAATAGGTTTGTAAGTGATTATAATGGCTGGTAAAAATAAAAATAAACGGGATATTGAATGGATAGAAGCCAAGAAGAGATGCCGGTTAAATGTGGAAACTGTACGAATGGCTAAAGAGATGGGGCTAAACCCAAGAAGTCTTATAAAAAATATTCCAAACAAGAGTGAAAGTTGGAAAAAGCCAGTATATTTATGGATCCGAGAGATGTATCAAGAACATAAGGATAAAAATACAAGTTAAATCTCTATCTGCCTTTTTAATTCAACTGCTTACAATATCTTCTTTATTTTTTTCATAAATAATTTTCCCCTTGGAAACAGCAGTTGTTATAAAAGCCTGAGGTACTTCATCTCATTCCTCTACTTCCTGAGGTGTATATGCAATAATGTCTTTAGGGATTAAAATTCCAGCTAGTGCCTTATATGTTGGGACAGAGCGTTTATATCTTGGTAGTTTTGAATTCATGATAAGGAGGATATCAAGATCATTATCTTTAGTAGGTTTACCACAGGCATAAGATCCAAACAGAATTATTTTTTCTGGATTAACTACTTCTACTATTCGTTCAACTATATCATTAATCAAATCTTCGTTAACTTTTTTTATTCTTTTTAATAATATTTCTGCCATCTCTATAAAATCATTTTCAAACTTTAAAAACTAATTAAGTCAGAGCATATTACATAAATCATATATAATGTAATTGATAAAGGTAAATAAAAAGTATTTTTCATCCCGGAGTTCTTTATGAAATTTTTAAGATTTATGGAATGTTATCAACATCGACCAGTCCGGGGAGCCAAACTAGCAGTTAGTAATCACTTTTTTAGAGGAAGTTGTTTCCAGTAACCATTCATAGGTTGGCTTAACAATTATTGTTTTCTGTCCAATTATTATTACTTCTTCTTCGTAATCTGTTAGTATTAGTCCTTTTGATATTGATAATTCATTCATAGCAGAAAGCAAACTCTTTATCTCTCTTTCTCTGGTTTTTTTGTCATCTAAACTCCATGAAACTTGTATCAGTTCTTTTTCTTCAGTTCTTTCTTTTATAATAAAATCAACTTCTAAATTATTTTTAGTTTTATAATAGTAGATCTCTTTTCCAGTCATTTTAAGATGTAGAAATACAATATTTTCCAGTATCCTGCCACTATCTTTAGAAAATCTAAAAGATACAGCATTGGCAAGACCACTATCAATTGAGTATATTTTTTTTAGTGATCTCTGCTGTTTTTTTGGTGAATATGAAAATTGAGGAAGTTCAAAGATTAAAAAAGAATTTTTTAGATAACTAACATAAGAAGAAGTAAGGGCAAAAGAAATACCGAAAGTTTTTTTTAATGATTCAATTGACATAATTTTACTTGAGTTACTTAAAGAATAGATAGCTATTTTTTCTAAAATTTCTTTTTCTCTTATGTCATATCGCATAACAATATCTTTTTGTAAAATATCATAAAAATAATTTTTAACAAGTTCTGGGTTTTCTGTTAGAACAACTTCTGGAAAACTTCCGATATTCATGTATTTGTAAAAATACTTAGCAATAGCTTTTTGGTTTAAAATAATATCTTTCTTGTGTTTTATGTTTACATTTTTAAAATTTAAAAATTCACTAAAAGAAAGAGGAAAAACTTTATAGGATAGGTGTCTTCCAGTCAGGAGGGTTGATACCTCTCCACTTAAAAGTTTAGAAGATGATCCAGTAATAAATATTTTAAACTCCCCACTGTCTCTTAGCTTGCGTACTGCTCTTTCCCATTGATTAATTTCTTGAATTTCATCAAGAAAAAGATATTTTAAGTTAGGATTAAAATATTCTTTAAAGACCGAAATAAATTCTTCTATAATATGGGGACTGTTATTTTCAATAAAAAAAGGATCTTCAAAATTTATAAATAAAAAATTATCTTCTAAATCCAGATGCTTAATAATTAATTTTAGTATAGAAGACTTCCCACTTCTTCTTGGACCAATAATGTCAATGATTTCTTTACTTTCATAATCTAAGGTTTCTACAAGTAATCTGTCTTCCAACTTATTTTTTTCTATAGTTTTTTGCCAAAAATCTATTACTCTTATAATTTGTTGGGTATTCATGATACAGTCCTTTTCTAATTTAAATTAAGTATAGTTTATTATAAATAATTTTTATAGTCAAGTATAATTTATTATAATAAGATAATTATTATTAATTTCCCAAATACTCAAATTTAATTGAGGGATAGATTATAGTAGGAGTGATTCTTGTTAAGTATAAAAAGAATACATAGATAATCTCTACGGAACTTATAGTTGAAAATCCTATAGATAAATTAAAAATAAATTAAAAAAAAATTAAAAAAATTGTTGACTTATGAACCTATGTTCATTATAATACTTGTGAACATAGGTTCATTACTATTAATAAGAGGTGATTAAAATGCCTGGTTTTAACGGAACAGGACCAATGGGACAGGGACCACTTACTGGTGGCGGAAGAGGTTTTTGTGTAGCACCGGTTGGCTATATGAGTGATAGGTCAATTGGATATGCTGGAATACAAGGGTATCCTGTAAATTATAGATATCCTTCTGGTGCTAACTATGGAAGGAATTATATTCCATCTTATAATTATCCGTATTATCCAATGGGAGGAGCTCCTATTGCTGGTGTAGCACCCGGATTTGGTTATTTTGGTAGAGGGAGAAGAAGTCCTGTAGGAATTGGTAGAGGAAGAGGCTCAAGAGGAATGGGCAGAAGGTTCTAATACAATATTTATAAAGTATATGAAATTATTATAAAGGAGGAAAGAAATGCCAAGAGGAGATGGAACTGGACCTGGAGGAATGGGTCCAATGACTGGAAGAGCTGCTGGATATTGTGCAGGTTACAATATTCCTGGATATATGAATCCTTATGGAGGAAGATATCCTAGGGCAGGTAGAGGTTTTTTTGGAAGATTTGGCAGAGGTCGTAGAAATCGGTATTATGCTACTGGCCAGCCTGGATGGGCAGGGCATAATATGGGCCTTCCTGCATGGGGAGGAGCAGTTGGATATCCCGAGTATGGTGCTCCAGATTATGAACAGGAAGTTAGCCCTGAACAAGAAATAGAGTTATTAAAAGGTCAGGCAGATTTCTTAAAGCAGCAGCTAGATGATATACAGGCAAGAATGGATGATCTTGGGAAAGAGAAAAAGCAAGCCAGCGATAAAAAAAGCAAGTAACAGTAGATAATAAAACAGAGTAGGGCAGAGTATAGTATAAATAATATTCAGCTAATTCCAGGAAAAGGTAGACGAGGATAGAATCAATATTTAAATTATTGGTTCTATCCTTATTTTCATTAAGAATGCTGTCCTATTTTACAAAAAAATTAGGATTTTATCCTAGAAATACAATAAGTGACAATTCATGATTTAAATAATGAAGTATTTAAAAGTTATGTTTATGGTTAATAAGTTTATTAATGGTATTTATAACCCGAAAAAAAATAAAAAGGTATAATTATAATAAAAGAAATTGTAATTATTATTTAGTAAGAGATTGCATAAAGTGAGTATTAAAATGATAAGTGTCTCAAACGTCTATATTGGAACATCCGGGTGGAGCTATAATAACTGGATAGGGAAATTTTATCCAAAGGATTTAAAAAAAATAGAGTGGCTTAAATACTACGCTAAGTATTTTAATACTGTAGAGATAAACTATAGCTTTTATCATTTACCTAAGAAAGAAACTCTAAAAAAATGGTTGCATATAACACCTGCCAATTTCTTATTTATATTAAAAGCTTCAAGATATATTACTCATATTAAAAGACTGGTTGATTGTAATGAGTCATTAATTAGGTTCTTAGATGTTTCTTCAGAGCTTGGAGAAAAGTTGGGACCAATTTTATTTCAAATGCCTCCAAATATGAAAAAAGATAAGGAAAGATTAAAGAAATTTTTAGAAATTCTCCCTAAAAATTGCAGCTATGCTTTTGAGTTTAGAGATGAGAGCTGGTTCTGTAATGATATATATAGATTACTTAATAAATTTAGGTGTGCGATTGTAATATCAAGTTCCCCAAAATTTCCAATTCATTACAAGATAACAGGTAATTTTTGCTATATGAGAATGCATGGAAACAGGGAACTATATTCTTCCAGTTATACTGAAGATGAATTAAGGAAAGTGGCTAAATTTATTAGTAAGAACCAAAAAAATAATATACAGACCTATATATATTTTAATAATGATATAGAAGGTTATGCAGTTGATAATGCTAAATTGTTACTGGAATTAATTTCTTAAATTAATAGAAATATTTATTTAATTATCAATATGATTATTGTTGATAATTGCAATAATGGTATATATTCCTTCTTATTAATATTTTACAGTTAATCACTATCTCAATTTTTGTTAATTAACTGACAGAAGGAGAAGAAAATAATTTATTTTATTCAAAAAAGTGTTGCAATTTTTTATTGTTAGTGTTACTTTTATAAAATTAATAACACTAGTAAGGAGGTTGCAAGTGCATATTCCAGACGGTTTTGTTGACCTGAAAACTGCTATTTCTACCGGTGTAATATCAGCTGGCGGATTGGCAGTATCCATCTACAAAGTAAAGCAGTATTTTAAGGGGAGAGTTATTGCGATGATGGGAATAATGTGCGCATTAATTTTTGCCCTGCAAATGCTCAATTTTACAATTCCTGGAGGAACATCAGGACATCTTCTTGGAGGAGCGCTTGCTGCAATAGTACTTGGACCATTTGCAGGTTGTATTGTTATTACTGTTGTACTGATTGTACAGGCATTTATATTTATGGATGGTGGAGTTGTCGCATTAGGTGCAAATGTATTTAATATGGCAATAATTGGTGTTTTTGGCGCTTATCTAATTTATTGGTTAATAGGTAAAATCTCAAAATCTAAATTAAATTTTTATATTTCAGTAGTAGTAGCAGCCTGGTTTTCTGTGGTTATTGCTTCGTTTTTTGCAGCACTTGAACTTGGAATTTCAGGAACTTATGCTATGGGCATAACTATGAAGGCTATGGTAGGAGTTCATATGCTGATTGGTATTGGAGAAGCTATAATTACAATTGCAGTTATTGCTTTTATTAATAGAGTAAGACCTGATCTTATATTAAGCAGGGAAAGGAGTGAATAATGAATGAAAGAAAGACATACGTGGTTGTAATAGTAGGAATAATAGCATCACTCGTTATAGCTATGTTTATATCTGTTTTTGCATCATCTTTTCCTGATGGTCTAGAAAAAGTTGCAGAAAATCTTGGTTTTATTGATAGTGCAGAAGAATTAGTTACTGAAAGTTATTTTTTAATACCTGATTATGCAGTTAGTGCAGTAGATAATGAATTATGGCAAACATCTCTTGCTGGCTTATCTGGAGTACTGGTAATACTTGCTATCTTTGGATTAGTATATTTGATTTATAGAGGTGTAAGTAAAAAGAAACAAGTTTATTAATTACTAATATATCATGCAGGTAATAGATTGGTTGAGAAAAATAATTCTTTAGATGTAAGAACGAAGTTAATAATAACTTTGGTAAATATAGTATTTATAGTAAGTGTTGGTAAGGGAGAATATTTATTGTTCTCCCTTTACCTTGTAGTTGCAGCTGCAATAATTTTACTATTTAAACCACCGATAAAGCATTTTATTAAGAGAGTATTTTTAGTTTTTTTATATCCTTTCTGTATTTCAATTTTTATACCTTTTATTCATGAAGGCAGCAGCATATTAACTATTGATTTAAATATTTTTAGCTTAACAATTACAGATAATGGTATTACTATCTTTTTAACTGTAATTTTTAAGTCATTTTTATCCATGTTGATCTTAACAGCTCTTGTAACTTCTACTGACGAGATTGAATTATTGCATGGGCTTAGGAAGATATATTTTCCCAAGATAATTGTCTCTATAATATTTTTAATGTATAGATATATATTTTTAATAAGAGAAGAAGCCCGAATTGGCCAAATGGCTATAAATAGCAGGGTTTTTCAAAAGTCTTACAGGTCAGTAAATAAAAAGCTTGCTTATCTTGCAGGTAACTTAATTATTGAATCATTTGATAGAGCTGAAAATGTATATAAGTCAATGGAAAGCAGGGGCTTTAATGGGGATTTTTATATAATAGATAATTCAGTTAAGAGCTGTAAATTGGGTATATCCATACTTTTTATTTTTGCTCTGGCTCCATTATCTTTAAAAACAGTAGAGCTGTTGAATATTTTGTAATTTTTTAGAATTTAGAAATTGTTAAAATTTTTATTATATGCTATTAAATTCTATTATTTATGATTTTTAGAAAATAAGATTAAAAAAGTTAGGTAATGAAAAAAGAGACTGCTATAGAAGTAAAAAATCTATCTTATAAGTATTTAGACTCCAAGAGACTGGATAATACTAATGGTAGATTTAAGCAAGTATTAAATGGAGTCAATCTTAATATCATGGAAGGAGATAAAATAACTATTGTTGGACCTAATGGTGCCGGTAAGTCGACTCTACTGCTGAATATAGCGGGACTTATGGATGATAAGTACAGGACTGGCGATATATATATTTATGATAAAATAATTAGTAATGGAAATATATATGATATAAGAGAAAATATTGGTTTTGTTTTCCAGGATCCCAATGACCAGTTATTCTCCACTACAGTTTTTGAAGATGTAGCGTTTGGTCTGATAAATTATTTAAGTAAAAAAAATAGTAGGAAAGTAAAGGATAAAAAATATATTGAAGAGATAGTAAAAAGCAGCCTGGCAAAAGTTAATCTTGTAGGTATTGAAAAAGAAGTCCCTTATTTTTTAAGCTATGGTGAAAAGAAACTTGTTTCTTTAGCCACAGTACTCTCCTATAACCCTAAAATTTTAATACTGGATGAACCTTCAAGCAATCTTGACCCAAGAAATAGAAGTGGATTTATAAAATTAATTAAGAAAATGGATAAAACTGTTGTAATTGCAACTCATGATTTAGATTTGGCTTATGAGTTTTCCAATAGGTGCATACTACTAAATAATGGAGAGGTTGTTTTTGACGGCAGGTCAAAAGAGGTTCTAAAAGATGAAGCTTTCTTAAAAGATAATAATTTAGATTTGCCTTTAATGTTTAGGAAAGTTTAAAATTTTTTAATTCTTAAATCTTTACTCTTATTACAAATCCACTGCTTGTAATAAGCACAATTGAGGATTTAAAATTCACAAATGATATTACTTCGAATATGCACATCCTGTAAGGGGCATATAGAAGATTGTAAATATATTTTTTAGGGATAATATTTAATAAAAGATGTAAAATTTTGGTATAATTAATTTAATTTACATTGTAATTTATAACAGGGGATTATAATGAGAAAAAATAAATTATATACAGTCCTATCAATTCTTACGATTATTTTCATATTTAGTTTTGCTGCTTTATGTAATTGGTGTGGTAAGCAGGATGAAGGAGAAAAAATTGGCGTTCAGGATGAGGATAATGGAGAGAAGGATGATGGGAAAAAAGAAGATGGAGATGGCAAAGAAGACAATGGAGAAGAAGATGAAGGAGAGGGTGAGAAAGAAGCTCCAACTATAAAGCTTGAAATTTATGAGGGGCCAATCTACAAACCAGATGGTGATATATGTTATTACAGAATAGAAGCAATAGTTACTGGAAATCCAGACCCTGAAGTTGAGTTCAGCAAGGATGATAGCGAACATGCATGGGGGCCACTGAGAGTTCAGGTAAACCTGCATGATCCAAGTGAGACATACACTCTTACTGCTACTGCTACTAACTCTGAAGATAAAGACAGCGATTCAATTGATCTTTCCTGGGGCTGTGATGGTGAAAACAATGACCCGCAGATAACAGATATATTAATACCTGCTGAAATTTTAATCTCTGATCAGTATGATGTATTTGCTGTAGCAGAAGATCCAGATGGAGACAGTCTATCGTATGAGTGGAGTGTAAGTGTAGACGGTGGTACATTCGAAGACGAGAATGCTAATCCTGCAAAATGGAATACGCCTGGCATTGAAGGTATGTATACCTTAACTATAAAAGTTACTGATGGAAATGGTGGAGAAGATACTATGAATAAAAATGTTGAGGTAAAAGCTGTAATGGGTGTTCCAATCGCTGCGGGTAATATGCCAATTATTTTAGATCACACAGGATGGATTAGGGAGGATGGAGAAACGCTTTTTTCAGGATTTGTTTTTGCTGGTGATTCCGATCCTGATAATTTGTCATATAAAGGTTTTATATGTTTTGATATTAAAAAACTTACTGGAAATCATGTTGAATATGCATCTCTAAAATTTAATAATCCTATTGATTGTTGTACTGAACTTGAAGATGATCCTGGTGAAGTATGTAAAGGACTCCGAATAGAGGCAATGGATTGGGGAAATGATGCTCCGAATATAGGAGATTTCAATGATCCTGGAGAACATATTCAAACTTTTAATAATCCTGATATATTTTGTGAAGCTGAATCTTTAAAGACCGAGCTACAAAAGGCAGTTCAAGCAGGGAGGAATTTTCAATTAAGAATTAGGTTTGCAGGTATACCTTCTGCTGACGGTGAGGTAGATGGATGGTATTATATGCAATCAGATATTGTTTTATTTGTAGAATGTACTCCCTTACCATAATGTAGTGTAATAATTTTAGCACTATAAAGTCTTGTTTTTGATTTAATCAATAATTCTATGAGTGTGCTACAATTCTTTTTAAATTATTTGTAAAAAATTAAATTTATTAGTAACAAAATAAATACTTTCTGTTAAAATAAATATAATATCAATATCAGGGATTTTTTAGCTTTTTTTAATGGAAAAAATAATTACCTGGCTGCTTGAAGATAATAATCCTTCTGTAAAATATTTTACCAGAAAAAATATCTTACATGAAAGAATAGATTCTGAGGAATTTTCCCTTATTCTAAAAGATATTACATGTAGTGAACCTGTTGAATCAATTTTAAATTTGCAGAATAAAGATGGTTGGTGGGGTGTAAATAAATATTCATTTAATCCTTTATATAAAAATACATTCTGGCAGCTTTATTTTTTGTCTCTTCTGGGAGTTAAAAAAAGTGTAGATGGAATAGATAAGGCTGTTCAACTAGTAATAGATAATATGCAGGCTAAGAATGGTTCTTTTCCACAATCTTCCAAGCATTCAGGCAGTCTTCCATGCATGCAGGGAATTGCTCTAGAAATATTACTAAGATTAGGATATGAGAATATTGATTTTACAGAAAAAACTATAAGGTTTATAAATGATTTGGTTTACAGTGATGATTTTAGATGCAAATACAGGCAGAATTTAAGGTGTCCCTGGGGTATCACAAAGATACTTAAGGCTTTTAATTTAATTCCTAAGAATAATAGGAATAAAAAAATAAAAGAAACTATAAATAAAGCAGTAAATTTTCTACTAAACCATAATATTGTTAAAGCAAATTATCCAAGGAGGAATAAAAGGAGTAAGCACTGGTTTATGTTTGGGTTTCCAAGAAGCTATCAAAGCGACATACTGGAAGTAACGTCAGCAATTGTTGGTGTAGGATATATTAAAAAATCTACTAATATTGGAAGTGCACTGGATTATATATCTTCTAAAAAGCTTGAAGATGGTACGTGGAAAATGGAGTTTTCATTAAATGGAAGGATGCTTGTAGATATTGATATTTCACACAAACCAAGTAAATGGGTAACCTATAATGCTATGAAGACTTTACTGGCATGTAATTATATTAGTATATAAAAAATTTAGCAGCAAGTATTGTTTTAATACTATTTTTGGAAAATAAAATTAGTTATCTTCTTTATAACTTCAGGGGTAGTAAGTATTTTGCTTGTATGCAGATTGTTCAACCAATATATTTTGGGTTTTCCTAATTCTTCCCATAAAAATGTAGTGGATTCCTTTGTAAAATATTGATCAAATTTTGAGTTAATCATTAATACATTTTCTGGATTAATTTTATGGGCAAAGGCTAAAGGATCACAGAGAAAGCACATTTTCAGTGTCGCTTTTTTAAGTTCTGGAAAATCTACTAAATCCTTTGTAAGCTCATTAAGAGGAATCTTCTTAAGTTCTTCTAAAAATTTAGGAAATTTATTGTAAAAATCATTACATTTCTTCCTGGTTATTATACCGTCAGAAAGGCAGTTACCTTTAAGAAAAAGTTTTAGCATGCCATCCCAGTGAATTTCTTTCCAATTACCTCCGGTGATTAAAAATATTCCCTTTTTAATTCTTTTATCATATACCATGGATATAATAGATATCATACCACCAAGGCTTAAACCGCAGATATAAATATTTTTAAAAGGACGGATATTTAGAATAATGTCAATAAACTTTCTAATATCCACAACACTCTGATGGAAAAATTCCAGGATTCCTACATCATTAAAATACAATAATCTTCTACCGCTGATTTCATCAGTGGGAGTTCTGTTTAAGTGAAAAGGAAGATTTATAAATGCACAATTTAAATTTTTTTGGGTAATTTTATTTATAAGGAAATAATAATTTCTTAATTTATCTTTTCTACTGGAAAATCCATGAATAAGTATGATAAGAGTTTCGGTATTTTGTAATTTGTTCATATCGGTAGGAGTATTCTCTAAACTACTTTTTAATTCATTCTTAATATTGTAATTAAGAAAGTCATTATCTAAAAATAGCTCTGTGTAAACTTTGTCATTTTTTTTGATACCAGTTTTATAGGCAGATTCGTAAGTTAGTATATATCTATGGGGAAGATTCGTTTCTGCCCGTGCTTTTTTTATTGTGTATGTTAATTTTAATTCTTTGTCGTAGTTGTATAGTTTCATTTGCTAAAAATAATTTGAAATATATTTAATATTTTTGCCTATTTTTTGCTATAATTTAAAAACATTAGTATATATTAGCAAAAATAGATATTGCTGGAAATATAAAAAGATAGTTTTTGGCAATTTCTATGACTATTATTAAGTGTTAGGGGGAGGGAGATCTATGAATGATTCAAATAATAATTTTGGTGTGATTAAAGGAGGAGCCATTGGATTTGCCATAGGGTTTGTAGTTGGAGCGGTGGCAGCATTATTTCTAACTACTAAAACAGGTGAAGAGCTAAGAGAGGAGTTGAAAAAAGTTGCCCTTGATTTAAAGAAGAAAGTTGAAGAGAGAGCGGGCACAATTAAAAATCTAACCAAGGAAAGATATACTGAAATAATAAATAACGTTATTGCTAATTATAAGAAAGTAAAAGAACTTACCGAAAAGGAAATTGATTTAATAAAAGATATAATAATGAAACAGGAAAAATCTTAAAAATTAGTGCCAGAAAAAATAGCAGTTATTAATTACGACAAATGCAATCCTGGGAAATGTGGCAATGGAGAATGTGCAGCAGTTAAAGCTTGCGAGAAAAAGGTATTAAAACAGGAAGAACCTTATGACCCACCTTTTATTATAGCTGAATTGTGCACTGGCTGCTATAAGTGTATTACAGCTTGCTCAGTAAATGCTATTGAAAAATCTAAATAACAAGGTTTGATTTTTACAATACTCTTTCTATTATTTTTCTAAATATAATATAATTTGTTTCTATGTATAAATCTGGTGGGAGTATTTGTTTGGAATTAATTGTTACAGAAAATTGTTATGAATAATAAGATTGTTGACATACATGTTCATGTATACCCTGAATATCTATCAAAAAAAGCAGCTGAAAGACTTGAAAATAGGTATGATATAAGGTTTGTTGCTCGTCCCTGTCTGGAAGATCTTTTAGAGTCCATGAAATCAAGTAAGATTAGTCATTCCATAATTCAGCCTGTTTCGACTTCTATTGGACAGGTGAAACCAATAAATGATTGGTTGGTAAGTGTAGTAAAAAAATACAGTAGTAAAATTGGAGCATTTGGTACAATTTATCCAGGGATGAGTAATTATAGGAAAGAAATTGAAAAGATTAAGCTTGGAGGTCTTTCCGGTATTAAAATGCACCCTAATTTTCAAAAATTTTTCCCGCACGAAGAGATAATGTTTCCGATTTATCGGGAATTAATAAAAAATGATTTATGGGTTTTATTCCATTCTGGCTACGAAATAGCTCCTATAGAAAAGATATATGCAGAAATTGATTCGTTCTTAATTTTAAGGGATAGATTCCCCCAACTTAAGATAATACTTGCTCATATGGGAGGATACAAGGTATGGGATGAGGTTGAAGATAAAATTATAGGAAAAGAATTTTATCTGGATCTTTCCTACACAATGGGTTTTTTAAATTCAGATAGGATAAAGTTATTTATAGATAAGCATGGACCGGATAAAATTTTTTTTGGTTCAGACTTTCCTATTGCTTCAGTAAAAGAGCAGGTTGAGAGCTTTTTTAGATTGGAGCTGGGAAAGGAAATTGATGATAAAATACTTTATTTAAATGCTAAAAAAGAAATATTGGAAAGTTAGGATAAAATTCAAGTAGTAAATATTTTTATTATTAAGAAGTTAGGAATTAAATGATAAAAAAAATACTGATACTAATAATGATTTTGTCTATGTTGCTATTTATATTTGCTGGATGTAAGGATTCATCTATAACGGCTGATATAGAAGAAGGGATAGATGAGGCAGGTGTAACTGATGAAAGTAAAGTTGAAAGCAGGGAAGAAGAAGTCGAAGAAGATTTAAAAGCAGATGATGAGAGTGAAGATAATAGTAATGATGAAGAGGCGTCCTTAGATGAAGATGAATATGTAAACGATTTTACATTACTGGATTTAGATAATAATGAAGTTTCCCTGTCTGATTTTAAGGGGAAAATTGTAGTGATAAATTTTTGGGCTACAGGGTGTCCTCCATGCAGGGCAGAATTACCTGATTTTGTTGAGGTTTATAATGAGTATAAAGACAAAAATGTTCAATTTATAGGTATAGGATTGGATAATGCTGAAAATTTAAAAGCTTTTGCAGAGGAATATAATATAAGCTACCCTACACTTATTGATGGGAGTATAGATACGATATCAGGTAGATGGAGAATTAATTTTATTCCTACGACTTATATTGTTAATGAAAATGGAAAAGTAGTAGTTCCTCCTAATGTGGGTATGATGACTAAAAAACAGTTAATAGATGCTATAGAAGAGTGGTTATAAATGATTGAGGTTGGCTTACTTTCTGCTTTTATAGCAGGTGTATTATCATTTGCATCACCATGTGTTTTACCGTTAGTCCCTGTATATATTGGGATAATTTCAAGTAGAGTTGTCTATAAAAGTGATAAGATAAAATTTTCTGACAGGTTATATATATTTTTAAATAGTGTATTTTTTGTAGCAGGTTTTTCAGTAGTATTCATAATTTTGGGTTCAACAGCTACTTTTATTGGTCAGCTTTTAAGAAATTATATGAGTATTATTGGAAGAATTGGTGGGGTTATGCTTATAATTTTTGGTCTTCATTACATCGGTCTTTTTAAAATTCCTTTCTTAAATATAGAAAAAAGATTTAATACGCCTTCTACATTAAAAAAGGGATATTTAAGCTCTTTTGTGTTTGGAGTAATATTTTCTTTTGGATGGGTGCCATGTGTTGGTATGATATTATCAGGAATATTACTTTTAGCAAGCAGGCTAGAAACCCTGCTGCAGGGGGTCTTACTTTTAGCTGTTTTTTCTCTGGGACTTGGTTTACCATTTATACTGGCAAGCATATTTATCAGTTTTTTTTCAAAGCTGCTGAAAAGGTTGAACAGACATCTTAATATTGTATCAATTATTTCAGGAGTACTCCTTATAGCATTAGGTATTATTTTTGTAACTGATTCCATGACAAAAATATTGAGTTTTCTATCAATATATTTGCCGCTTTTAAATAAGATTAATTTATAGCACGTGCTGTTTTATAAAAATCCTGAAATAAATGACTTTTTAAAACAATTTGTGTTAAAATTTTATAAAATTTGTAATAATAGTTGAAATCATTTTTAATACTTATTAAAAATTGTTAGGAAATGCTTTTTAATACTTTGTTTTTTAAATATGAAGGGAGGATATTTTGGCTGTTGATCCAGTAGCTTTTAGGATTCTTAATATGGAGATAAGATGGTACGGTATATTAATTGCAATGTCTTTAGTAATTGGAATATTAATATCTTATTTTATTGCAAAGTATAGAAATCAGAGAGAAGAAGAAGTAATAAATTTTGCACCTTTTGCGGTCGTATTTGCAATAATAGGTTCAAGGGTTCTTCATGTAATTGTAAACTGGTCATATTATAGTAATAATCTAAGTTATATATATGCTTTTAGAAAAGGAGGGCTCGCTATTCAGGGTGTTATGCTTGGCGGAATTCTAGCACTCCTTGTCTTTTGTAAGATCAGGAAACTAAATTTCTGGATGTGGGCTGATATCATAGCACCTGCCTTAGTGCTGGGACAGGCTATTGGTAGGTGGGGCAATTTTTTTAATCAGGAAGCTTATGGAAAACCTACTGATCTTCCCTGGGGAATTTTTATTGATTTAGCAAACAGGGTAAAAGATTATGAGCGGTATGACCATTTTCATCCCACTTTTTTATATGAATCCATAGCAAATTTAATATTATTTCTCTTACTGCTCTTGCTGCATAGGATTTATAAGAAGAACCCGGATAAATTTCCTTGCGGCTTGATATTTACAGTGTATTTAGGAATTTATGCCATTTATAGAACTTTTATAGAGTATTATCGTATTGACAGCAGTTATCTTGGTGGAGTAAAGGTTGTATATATTTTAAATGTAATAACAATTATCGCTGCAATAATTATAGCTTATAATTTAATTAGTAAATTTAGGGAAAAGAAAAGACTTAAGGAAATACAAAAGATAGAAGAGTAATAAGTCTTAAGAAATGATAAATTCTTAAAAAATATTAATCAAGCAATCTTTATTGATAAAATTATACTAATTATGCAGGCTGTAAATACAACCACAATAATTCTGGCGGTAAATGTTTATTTTTTTGGCTGTATCTATTGTTTTTTTAAAACCATCATTTTTTTTAAAGTCGGCTGAATAAAATTTTATTTTTTTATTAGCGGCTGCATCTTTTCCAATACTATTTATTATATCCTTATCTTTATGAGGGCTGACAGTTAGAGTTGTTCCAAATAGGTCAAATTTTAATTTTTTAGCTGCAGCAGCTGTTCTTTTTAATCTCATATCAAAGCAGATGCTGCACCTTTTTCCACCTTCAGGCTCCAATTTATAGTTTTCAGTTAGTCTAAACCATTTTTTTAATTCATATCTATCTATGACTAAAGGAATGCTGTATTTTTTAGAAATTATTTTTACACTTTCCAGTCTTTTATTATATTCTTCCCTCGGGTGAATATTGGGATTATAAAAAAATAAAGTAATTTTAAAATCTTTTGATAACAAAAATGTTGGATGCAGTGCGCAAACAGCACAGCAGACATGCAGTAGAAGCTTTAATCTGGGATTAGAACTATTTTTATAATTAGTCATTAAACTGTCCTTGTATTTATTTTCTTTTTTTAATATATTAACAAGAATGTGTATTAAATAGAAATAGTTGTAACTGTATTATTGTAGTATGTAAATAGTATGTGAATTATTCTTATACAAATTTAATAACAAGATAATCAGATGAGTTATAATTTTTTAAAAATAGAAGTACCAAAAAAAAATGGTGACTTAAGTTCTTGGCTTGGAAGATGTTTGAAAATTGATTCTTCCATAGAAGGAGCTGTCAGAAAGATACTTGGAGAAATAAAGGTAGATGGGAATAAGGCAGTTTTAAAGTACTGCAAAGAATACGATGGACTAAAAGCTGGCAGTATTAATGAGATTAAAGTAGGCAGAAAAGAATTAGAAAAAGGATATAGCAGCACTTTAAAAAGATATAGTGACATTATAGAAGCTTTAGAAGTAAGCTATAAAAATATAGAAAAGTACCATACTGTTCAGTTTAAAAAGGAGTCATGTACTTGGTATATAGAACCTGAAAGGGGAAAGAAATTAGGGCAGATTTTTCTTCCCATTAAAAGGGTTGGAGTATATATTCCTGGTGGAAGATATATCTATCCTTCTTCAGTTCTCATGACTATAATACCGGCAAAAGTAGCTGGTGTAGAAGAAATAGTTGTATGCAGCCCTCCTGATACTGATGGTAATTTAAATGATATATTGCTGTCTTTATTTTCAAAGCTGGGTATAGATGAGATCTATAAAATTGGTGGAGTTCAAGCTATAGGAGCACTTGCTTATGGAACTGAAAGCATAAGGAAGGTAGACAAGATTGTAGGGCCAGGAAATATTTTTGTCACAACAGCTAAAAAAATGGTATTTGGAGAGGTTGGTATTGACGGCCTGGCTGGTCCCAGCGAGGTTGTAATTTTAGCCGACAGTACAGCAAATCCAGATTATATAGCTGCAGATTTAATTTCTCAGGCTGAGCATGATCCACAATCAAAAAGTATTTTACTAACTACATGCAGAGATACAGCAAAAGTCGTAATTGAGGAAATCTATAATCAGGTAGATTTCCTGATAAAAGATTCTGGTGGTAAGATAAACGCTTCTGTT
>JACKQG010004285.1_pt1 | contig 16648 bp, 13 predicted proteins | sample 8237621 | NCBI WGS metagenome assembly JACKQG01 (sample SAMN15677084, study PRJNA649215) | marine metagenome | biome: marine; feature: Black Sea; material: saline water; isolation source: suspended particulate matter (SPM) from the Black Sea western gyre | collected 2013-06-09/2013-06-10 | depth...
CTTTAGCTGACTTGACTTAAGTTTTCTAACTTATTGAAATAAGTCAACTTAACTCAAGACTATCGTCTTAAGTCAAGTTTCCATTTATCGAAAAAACCGACTTTACGGACAGACACTAATTAGAGATATGTTTTTAGTAATTTTATAATGGTCAAATGTAGAAATGCTATAAGTATAGAATTGTTACTTTGGGTTTACCTATTATTAGTAATAATTTGATATAGTTTATCACCCATTGTAGATATTTTTGGATTTTTATCAGTTTTCCAATCTTTTATAGTATCTTTTGTCAGTATTACAAAATCTTTGTTTTTATTTTTTATTTCACTAGCTTTCAAACTATTTGCGAGTTTTTTCATTGACACCCATATTGTTTTTATCCTTTTTTCATCAGCATTTTTTAGCCATTCCTTAAGATATGGATAGACCTCAGCAGGACGAATTCGTGCGATTTGAATAATTGTGTGTGTAATTTTCTTTTGAACTTCAATGCTATCATCATCAATAATTTTTTCAATAAATTCCATAACAAAATGAGGGTCTTGAGCAGAGAAATTTTCTAAGCCATGAAAAGATAAAGAGCGTTTTTGCCCATCTGAACTTTCAATCCATTTTAGCATATTTGCCTTCATCAGGTCTGGATACTCCTTCCAGAAGAGGTCCATAATATTTTCAGATTCCCACTTTATCTCAAGATAATATTTACTTAGAATCTTTATCATTTCTTCAGGATTATCCATATAATAATTATAAAAGAATAATAAAGCGGTTGCTCGCTTGGCATATATTTTTGAGTTCAAAAGTGATTGTGAAAGTTTAAATAACTTATCTTTATAGGTAGATTGATAAGCTGTTTCTGCAATTATTTTGCGGCCAAAATAATTTTTACACGAGGCTAATTCTTCAAATTTCTTTTTGCCTTTATTAGATGACTTATCAAAAAGAGCAAGTACATTTTCAGTTTCAACACAGACCGCTTTTTCTTCTTTCTCACTAAGGCGACCAATTTTTTTAATCATATATTACCTTTCAGATTTGAATTGTTGAATTATGTTTTAATGTTGCAAAATTCTTGAAATTATTACAGTAAATTTATATTTGGACTTTAGACCTTTATGTAAAAAGGTGGTTTTTTTAACATACTTTTCTAAGACAAATTGTATTGTCAAGTAAAATCATAAATTTCTTAATAAAAAAATTTAAATATTTTTGATATTTACATTTAATTATTGACATAAAAATTTAAGATTGGTATAAAAAAACTGTTAAATATTTTAGTGGAGTTCTTATGAGTTTAATAGCATTACATTATAAATTAAAAGAAAAGATTGGTAGTGGAAGTTTTGGTACAGTATATACAGTTGAAGATATTGCAAATAAGCAAATTTTAGCAATAAAAATCTTTGATAAAATTCCATTAGATGATATTCGTGAAAAATTAAATCCTCAAACAATGCAAGAGATTATAAAAATCTCTCATCCTAATCTAATTAAAGTAATGGATTATGGGATTCATCAAAACCATTTATATTTTCTTTCTGAATTTTATAAGGGTCAGGGTCTACAGAATTTTCGTCTTAATAAAAAGAATAAAGGCGAGTTCCTTAAGATTATTGTACAAATATGTTATGCTATTGACTATCTTCATTCATGCAACATTATTCATAAGGATTTAAAGCTTGAGAATATCCTTTACAGGCAATTTGAAAAAGAAATAAAAGTAAAAGTATGTGATTTTGGCTTTAATAAGATAATATCTCAGACTGATGCCTATGCTGAAGGTGAGGTGGTGAGTTTACCCTATTTATCTCCTGAATTATTACAGGGAGCGCAATTTTCAGCTAAAAGTGATTTATATGCTTTAGGTATTATAATGTATTATCTTGCTGTTGGAAATTTTCCTTTCTCCGAGGATGAAATAGAACTTATGTCAGAAAAGAAGGCACTCAATATTATTCCGCAATTTCCAAGTAAAATCAATCCAGCAGTTGATAAAAAGCTGGAAGAGTTGATCTTCCATTTAATTGAATTCAATCCTGAAATAAGGATTAGTAGTCCTTCTGAAGTTATAGATTATATTAATAAAAGCCAAAAAGAACAATTCCCGAGGTCGTTAGAACCATCTATATTAAAACAAATTGAGTCCAAGCTAATAAAGTTTAGAGAAAATGATATTATGAAACTAAAAAGCTTTGTTGAAAGGATTTCTCATGGACAAGGTCAAATTGTTTTTCTTACAGGTGAAAAGGGGATAGGAAAAAAAGAATCTATGCGTTTCCTAAAATGGTATTCACTTTCAGAAGATAACTATGTTTTTTGTTATAATTGTAGTAAAGACCATCGTGATCCGTTCTTTATGCTAATCAAAGAGGTTTTACTTTCCCAAAATGAAGAAAGCAAACTTACATTCAAAAAGAATGCGTCCGAAAAATTTTGTGAATTTTTGTTTGAGTCTGAAGAAAAATCACTTGAAATTTTTGAAAATAAATCCAGCCTGGAAAAAGATTTTGTGTTAGGTAGGGATTATATTTACAACTTTTCCAAAGTTAAACCAATTATTTATTTTATTAGTGATATTGATATGGCTGGGGAATCCACACTGGATTTTATTAAATTTATTTCTCAGGATATTGATAACTACAGAATTTTGATTTTAGCCAGCACCTATAATAAATCTATAATTGAAGAAGTAGAAAATTCTGTTCAAACTCATATTCTACCTTTATCAAAAACTGAAACATATAAATTTTTAAATGAATTACTTTTAACTGACTGTCCAGAAGATTTTTTAAAACAGATCTATTATATATCAAATGGAAACCAACTTTTTATCAAGAGTATTTTAGTATCTCTTATTGAAAATAATCAAATTATTACCCAGAATGGAGAGTGGGAATTTAATGTAGATATTACTAAAATAGAATTACCTTCAACGATTAAAAATCTTATAGATATAAAGATTAGTCAAATTCCCACCAATATTAAGAATTTGTTATCAAAATTAACGGTTTTACAAGTTCCTTTATCAACAGAAATAATTAAATATATACTTGATTTTAAAACTTCTAAGGAATTATTTTTTTTCATGCAACAATGCGAAGATATGGAAATATTAGTAAAAAATGAGGATTATGAAGATGAGGGTTATTACAAATTTGTATATCCAAAAATAAAGGATATTTTTTCAGCAAATATACTTCCAAAACAGAGAAAAGTTATCGCATTAAAAGTTATACATTATTTCAAGGATAAAAAGGTAACCAAACCTGTTACTGTAGATGGTTTAATATCGCACTGTTTATTTGTAAAAGATTACGAATCTTCTGTGGAATATAAAATGGCTAAAGCAGGTTATTACATTGATAAGAAAAATTATCTGAAAGCATGGGATTCCTGTTGTGATTCAGTAAGATATTTAGATAAAATTAAAGAGAAGATATCAAATGATAATATAAAAAAGTATTTAAAAATGTTTTTTAGTTTAAGTAATATTCTTGGAAAATGTAACCTACCACAGGATTATTTCCGAAATTATCAAAAATATATCAAGCCAGATTTTGAAATCCTTTTATTATATGGTAAACAATTATTACAATGTCACAAGTATAGTGACTCTGTTAGAATACTTCAGAGAGCAGAAAAGTTTGCTACACAAACTGAGAAACATTCCATCTTGATTTCTCTGTTAGAATTATATACTTTATCCAATAAGTTAGATAAGTCAGCCGAACTGTTAAAAAAAATCAATCCTGATTTACTTTCAACAAAACAAAAAGTTGAATTTCTCTTACAAAAAGCAAATTTTTATTATGTATCTGCTCAATATGAGAGTGCTATTGAAACCCTTAAGTTAGGAGCACGAATTGCACAAAAAGAGTCATTATATTTTCTTCTTGGAAGGGTTTATCAAGTTTTAGCAGATACTTACAATATAGAAAATATAGTTGATAAGGCTATTCATTTCTATCAAGAAGCTTCTACTTACAGTAAGGGGGGAGGGGACCTTCTCAATCTTGCCAGGATTTTTTCACATTTGGGCTTTTTATATTATAAAAAGGGTGAACTTCAGAATGCTAAGGAAAAATTAAAGCAAGCATTATATCATTTTCAAATGATTAATTATCTCCCAGGTATGGCTGAAGTAAACCTTAATCTTGCTCAAATCCAGCATAAATTAGGTGAATTTCATAAATCTGATAAATACTTTCATTCAGCATTAAAAATTTCTAAAAATATTAGAGATGGTAAATTACAGAAGAAAATTCTAAACAAATATGCTTTTCTCAAATTTAGGATTTCTTTACCATCAGTTTTTCTACGATTCCTACATAAAAATTATCCTGAATACTTCAAGGATGGTAAAATAGTTCAAATTAATTCGTTCTTAAAAAATTATGTTTTTTTTCTTATATTGATTGGAAAAGAGGAATATATTAAAACTATATTTAAGCAAATTGAAGCTCAAAAAGTGAATATCAATTTAGAAAAGGAGTTTATCTTACAAATGAGCGGATGGATAGCAAGAAGTAAAGGACATTTTATAGAAGCTATAAAATTTTTTAAAAAGGCTGCCACAGTAGCACATAAGAATAAAAATGAATACGCTTTAATGAACAGCCATTTTAATCTATCAGATACTTATTATTTAGCCGGGAATCTTAAGCAAGCAGCAATTAATTGTGATATAGCAAAGTCTATTGCAACAAAAAATGATTTTGCTCGATGGAGGAATTATGCAAGAGTATTGCAATCCAAGATACTTCTCAAAAATCCAGAGATAAATTTACGAACCATTATTCGTGAATTACTTTATGCTGAAGAAGTTTCTCGTAAAATGAATGATTGGAGTATGCATTGTGAAAGTTTGTTTTTTATAATGCTTATTTATCATTCACTTCATAATAAAAAATTAGAAGAATCTTATAAAATGAAATTTGTTGCACTTATTGAAAAATTCACAAGGGGATTAGATGAGGATGACCAGCAATCTCTCAAGAATAAATTTCATTTTTATATTCTCAAATCAGCTGAAAAAATTAAAGAAATAGTTGCATATAGAGCAAATATTTCTCCCACAAAGCTTCAATATTATTTCTTTGATTTGTTACAACTTTCCAGTATTCAACAGATAAAATTTTATATTGGGAAACACATTAAAGAAATGATTGGTATAAACAGATATGCGATTTTACTGTACGGGGATAAAAAAGGTGAAGAGGATTTCTGGCTTTCCTCTGGTTTTCATAAAGGTTTTTTAACAGGTGAACATCAACCTTACTTTGAAAAAGTAAGAATTAATATGAAACCGGAATACTATAATATTGAAAAGAAGAACTATTGTTTACTGCCACTTATGTTAAAAGATGAAATTATTGGGATGGTAATTTTATCTGATAATGGAGAGTTTCCTTTCACGAAATCTGAAAAACTTATTATTAAACTTTCAGGATTATATCTTACTATAATTCTAAAAAAAATTGGAGAATATGAGGAGGTTTTAGAACAAAGAGAACAACTATCAAACCTCTTCAGTATCAGCAGAGATCTTCTTCAGATAATGGATTTAGACGCACTAAAGAGACAAATAACATTAAATGCCATTGGACTTTCTGGTGGAGAACGAGGGTTTTTCATTACACTTGATGAAAATGAAAATTTTGTGTTTGATGTTGCTATTATGAGATCTGGAGAAAAAATAGACGAAAAAAATCTTAAGATAAGCAAAACTATCTTAAGAGAGGTCTATGAGAGTAATATTGCACGTACTATTACTGATGCCTTTCAGGAAGCATCATTTTCAGATGCTGATAGTATTAAATTGTATGAACTTCATTCCGTATATTGTTCTCCCATTATCGTAAATAACTCCACTTTTGGTTTTTTATATCTTGATAATATTGGAAGTAAGCAGAAAATTATTAAATTCAATGAAAAATTATTAAAGATTTTTTTGCTTGCATCCGAAACCTCTATTAAAAATTCCTTAGATTATGAGAAATTATGCATAGCCAATCAAGAACTGCTCAAAATTGAACAGGAAAGAGCACAATTTATTAACATTTCAGCACATGAATTCAATACTCCTATTCAAACTTTAAAAGGATATTTTGATATACTGAAAGATGAAAATATACAACCAGAAGTTAAAAGTAACACTTTAAGAGTTATGGAAAATAACATAAACAGATTATTAAATTCAATTAACAATGTTATGCAAATGAATGCAGTTGAAAGAAGTAGTTTAAAATTAGTAAAAGAAATAATAAATATTAAAGATATTCTAAATATTGTATATGATGAGATAAAAATCTTATCAGATACACGGAAACAAAAATTACTATTACAAATTTCCAAAAATCTTAAACCTGTTTATGCAGAACGAAATTGCTTAATTAATGCCATCAAAAACCTTGTTCTTAATGCAATTAAATTTACAGATGATTATGGTGAGATTATTATAGGCGCAAGAAAATCAGAATTTAAGAAAGAGGAAATTGATAATAATGAAACAATCGTGATTTATATAAAAGATAATGGAATTGGGATTCCATCTTATGAATTGGAGAATATTTTTCAAGAATTTTACGAGGTGGCTAATATAGAAAGTCATCATTCTGGCTTAACTGAATTCAAATCATCTGGATTGGGTTTAGGACTTCCTGTTACAAAATCCATTATTGAACTTTTTGGTGGTAAAATGTGGGTAAAAAGTGTAAAAGGCGAAGGTTCAACCTTTTTTCTCGCTCTGCCTGTTGGAAATAAAAAAACAGACCTGAGAGAATGAATCTAAAAAATATGAGCATATTTTTTGGAAATAAAAAAGGCAAATTGGATAGTTTCAATAACTATTCTCCAATTAATTTTACAGAATTGCTTAATAATCCCAAGCAAATTTTGGTTATACTTTCATCTGAATTTGTTGAATTTATACAATCATTAAGGGCACTTTCATTATTATTACATTCATATTCTAATGTTTCTATATTGATTTCAGATAAGAAAAATGTTTTCTTTCTTGAAAAATGTTTTGCTAACTTAAAATATGATTATTTTATTTATGATAAAACTGGAATACCACCAAAAATATATAGTAAGTATTTTGATATCATTATTATATTATCAAAGACATTAAATAAAACTCTGAAGTATTATTTGCATAAATGTAGTCGTTCAATCAAGGCAGGTATTAGGGAGTTTGAGTATCCAGAAATAGTCAATTTTATTTCACATTCAAAAAATTCATTATCTTTTAGTGTAAGTTTTTTTAATTTGGTGAGCAGTATTTTAGGAAAAGAATTTGATATAGACGAATTTGATGTCAAAATTGATATATCAGCAGCAAATCTTTCATTAAGTAGAAATATACTTGTTCCCTTTACTCAATATAGTGAAGGGATTTTTTTGCTTGATATATCCTCCGGGTTGAATACCACTCTTTTTTCTGAAAATCAGATTAGCCAGATAAATCAACATATACGAGACAGGTTAAATTGCAATCTTGTGCTATTTGATTGGAATGTTAAGAGATATGAAAAATTAATATCAAGGGGGAATACCAGTAGTTTGAGATTAATCTCAGAAAATAATCTTTCTTTGTTAACTGCTCTTTTAAGTAATATGAAAATGATTATCTGTCCGAATAGCAAGTTATTTCATATTGCTCAATTGTTGAAAGTAAAATCAATAGGTGTATTTCTGCAAGATGAAAAAGGTTCCTTTTATAAAAGTGAAAATAGTATAGAATTTGTTGTTAAGAATTTCAAATTACTTCCTATTAAGGAAATTGTAAATAGAATAGTTGAGTCTACTATAAAAAGTCCTTAACCGCGAATGAACCCCGTTAGATAATTTTAATATTGTGTAGAATTAAATAAATTTATCGGAATATCTAACGGGGTGAACGCGAATAAACGCCAATTTTGAATGTGATATTACAAAAATTGCAGACTACCTAATCCACCAGCTATAGGCAAATTAGTGTCATAGAAGTCCACAGTTTTATCCCCGATTCCTGAGATCCCCGCGGACGCGGGGACAGGAATGGGCTTAATCGGGAATGGGAAATGGAACAAAAACTGGATTCTAAAACCTTCATGGGTTTTTATAGCGGACTCATAGTTGAATTTTATGCTCGGCAAAAATATTATTTCAGGGAATAATAATAACTAAAAAATTATCGTAAATTATGATAAAAAATAATTTTTGCTTGACAAAGAAAAATCAAAGCAAAAAAAGTAATATTAAATTTATAATGAGAAGAGAAAAAATGAGCAAAAAGATTTGTATTACAATTATTATTTTATTATGTTTTGCCACAATAACCTTTTCTAAAGAAGCAAAACCAGTAAAAGAGCCATTATGTTCGTCTTATCAATCCCAATTAAATATTTTGTCTCTCAAACTTAATTTTATACAAGGAGATTTTCAGTTTAATCGCTTTGAAGAAAATGATGAGTTTGCTCAAGATAATGAAACTGACCCTGTAGTTCACCGTCGTGGACATAGAATAAGAAAAGCTGTAAAAGAGGGTAAATACAAGTCCAAATCTGGTTTTTGTAGATAAAGTTTTGCATAAAAGGTTACTATTATATTTTTCAAACAGTTAAGAACTGTTAGTAGGAAAATACTATCTCATTTTAAAATAAACTACTATAAAATTTATACTACTAAAAAATGAAGGGAGAGAAAATGTCTGATGTAAAGGATATGAAATTTGCTCCGGAAGGTCTTAAAAGAATACAATGGGCAGAAAAAAATATGCCTGTATTACGAAAGATAAGGGTAAGATTTGAGAAAGAAAAACCACTTAAAGATATTAGAATCGGAGCTTGTTTGCATGTGACTACTGAAACCGCTAACCTGATGCGAACATTACAAGCCGGAGGAGCAGAAGTTCGGCTCTGTGCTTCTAATCCACTTTCTACACAAGATGATGTTGCATCAGCAATAGTTAAATATTTTGATATTGATGTCTATGCAATTAATGGAGAAGATAATAAAACATATTATTCACACATTGACAGCGTATTAGAATTTAATCCACAGATTACACAAGACGATGGATGTGATTTGGTTTCAACAATTCATTCAAAATATCCCGAGAAATGTGAAAGTGTAATAGGTGGAAGCGAGGAGACCACTACAGGCGTAATTCGTCTTCATAGTATGTTTAATGATGGAGCTTTAAAGTATCCCATTATTGCTGTTAATGATGCTAAAACAAAACATTTTTTTGATAATCGCTATGGAACAGGTCAGAGTACAATTGATGGTATTATTCGGGCTACAGATATTTTAATGGCTGGTTCTGTTGTTGTGGTTGCAGGTTATGGCTGGTGCGGAAAAGGGGTTGCAATGCGCGCAAAAGGAATGGGCGCAAATGTTATTATAACAGAAGTTGACCACTTGAAAGCAATTGAAGCAGCTTTAGATGGCTTCCGTGTTATGACAATGATTGATGCCGCTCCCATAGGTGACCTGTTTGTTACGCTTACAGGAGATATAAATGTCATAGATATTCCGCATATTAAGAAAATGAAAGACGGAGCTATAATTTGTAACTCGGGTCATTTTGATGTAGAAATAAATCTGAAAGAATTAAATAAGATTTGTAAAAACAAAAAAAGGGTTAGAAAGTTTGTTGATGAATATAAATTTTTTGGAAAAAGTATTTATGTTCTTGCAGATGGGAGATTAATAAATCTTGCAGCCGCAAATGGTCATCCTGCTGCTGTTATGGATATGAGCTTTGCAAATCAATCTTTAGTTGCTGAATATTTTGTGAAAAAATTCAAAAATGACGAAAATCTTCCCATAAAGGTAATACCTGTTCCAAAAGATATTGACGACCATATTGCTGAGCTTAAACTTGATTCTATGAATATAAGAATTGATGAGCTGACAAAAGAGCAGGAGAAATACTTGACTTCTTGGTCAATTGGAACTTAAAAAGTATGAGATTAAAAAAGTGTCTGGTCTAAAGAGGGCTGAACCCCTCGGATATGGAGATGAATTATTTCCCCAGCCCTGCCCGTTCTCCGGGGGATGAAAAGGACTGGAATAATAACTCTTTAATTATCATATCAATAGGACTAATTTATATAAATTACATCCTGAAGAAAAGGGCAAGATTCGTTGGGATAAGATAGAATATTACAACAGATTAAAAGAAAAGTTTGATAAGATTAAGGAGAAAGAAAATGAATCAAGATAGACACATATTTACTTCTGAATCAGTTACAGAAGGTCATCCAGATAAAGTTGCTGACCAGATTTCTGATGCAATTTTGGATGAAGTTTTACGATGTGACCCTGATGGCCGAGTTGCCTGTGAGACATTTGTCACAACAGGATTTGCTCTTGTTGGTGGAGAAATTACAACGAAGTGTTATGTGGACATTCCACAAGTGGTAAGGAATACTGTTAAAGAAATTGGCTATACAGAGCCAGAATTGGGCTTTGATTATCGTACTACAGCAGTATTAACTACAATTAACCAACAATCTCCAGATATAGCATTAGGGGTTAACAAAACTGAAACGCATGAGCAGGGTGCAGGCGACCAGGGAATGATGTTTGGCTATGCCTGCGATGAGACTCCAGAATTTATGCCTTTACCAATAATGCTTGCTCATAAATTGGTTCAAAGATTAGCTGAAGTCAGAAAAAATGGAATATTAAACTACTTAAAACCTGATGGGAAATCGCAAGTCTCTATAGAATATGAAAATGGCGTTCCGCAGAGGATTGTTGATGTTGTAATAGCTGCTCATCATTCACAAGATGTAGAAATTGAACAACTGAGAAATGGTATATTGGAGCAAGTTATCAAACCTGTAATATCTTCAAATTTGTGGAATGAAGACATTAAAATTCATATTAATCCAACTGGCAGATTTGTAATTGGTGGTCCGATGGGAGACACAGGTCTTACGGGAAGAAAAATTATTGTGGATACCTATGGTGGGAAAGGAAGTCATGGTGGTGGCTGTTTTTCTGGCAAAGACCCTTCAAAAGTAGATAGAACCGCATCCTATATGGCACGATACATTGCAAAAAATATAGTTGCAGCTAATCTTGCAACAGAATGTGAACTCCAACTTGCCTATGCAATTGGAGTCGCAGAACCAGTAAGTATTACAATAAATACTTTTGGAACAGGAAAGGTTTCCGATGACGAGTTGGCAATAATTGTGAAAAAAGTTTTCCCCTTAAAACCAAGTGAAATAATTAAATATTTAAATCTTAAGCGTCCTATTTATAAAATGACAGCTGTATATGGTCATTTTGGAAGGGAAGAAGAAGATTTCACCTGGGAAAAAACTGACAAAGTAAGTGAACTTAAAAGATTGTTTATTTAGTCCATTTAATTTTTTTATTTATGCAATTGTTAAATGAAGTTGTAGAAATATACGGTGAACTAAAAATTCCTAATGATGGCACAATATGGTATGCAGTTTATACTAAATCTCGTCATGAGAAAAAAGTAGCACAGAGTTGTATGGAGTACAATATTTCATATTTTTTACCTTTGCAGGAGAGTGTAAGATATTATAAAAATCGTGTTGTTACTTTTATGAAGCCCCTTTTCTCCGGATATATTTTTTGTAGATGTAATGTGGATGGGAAAAGACAATTATATCAAACTGGACATATATGCAAGTTCCTTGAACCACTTGACCAACTCCAGTTTGTTAAGGAATTACAACAGATTCGTGGAGTTAGAGAAAAGGGTATCAGATTATTTTCTCATTCTTATTTACAAAGAGGTAGAAGAGTGCGAGTGATAAGAGGTCCTTTTAAAAATTTTCAGGGTAAAATTTCTCATCGTAAGGGGAAATATAAATTAGTTTTAAACATTGATTTGATTCGTCAAGCAGTTGCTGTTGAGATTGATATTCGTGATATTGATTTAGTTGATTAAGATTTTAATAATTTATTAATTATATAGCGTAACATACATATTTTCAGTCAGTTGCAAGAAATAATAATTGCAAGTGAGGAGCACGAAGTGTGCCTATTTAGTGTTTGTCAGTAAAGTCAAAACCTTGCGATCCCGATATATCGGGACGCAATGGTGAAGGTGATATCCAACCATTACGGCGGTTTCACAAGTTCAACCATCCGTAAGGTTTTAATAAAAAAGTTAATTTTACGGACAAACACTATAATGAAATATAAGATACATTACTTCAATTTTCACTAAGATATTAGTAAAACAACTATTGTATATTATGAAGAACAATAATACTCCGAAATCGTTCACTATATTGAACGATACAACCATATTAATTATAAATTTGAGTAATTCCTATTAAAAAGAAATAAAACTATTTCAAATGTCAGAGAAAATTAAATACGATTTGTTGGTAAATATTATTCAAATAAGATATGAAGAGAGAAATTAAAGAGATATTATCTGAAATTGTTGAAAAACTGAAAAGCGATTATAAGCCTATTAAAATAATCTTATTTGGTTCCCATGCTTATTAGTAGGAGAAAGTTATGTTAGCTTATGAATTTGAAACAAAATTAGAAGATGAACATTTAAATTTGCCTAAGAATATTTTGCATAAAATTGGTAAAAATGAAATTGTAAAAATTATTATCCTCAAAAAAGAAGAATATACTCAACAATTTGACACACAAAAAATTGCAAAACAAAAATTGCTTAAATTGAAAGGTAAGGTTAATTGGGAGGGTAATTTAGAAGAGATGAGAGAAGGTAGGTTATGGTCGTTGTAGATACTTCTGTTTGGGTTGATTACTTCAAAAATAAAGAGAATAGTAAAACAAAGTTATTAGAAAAGATATTAAGTTCAAATAAGCAAATTGTTTTGCCAGGGATAATTTATGTGGAGATTTTACAAGGAATTAAAACCGATAAAAAATTCAATGGGGCAAAAGAAATTCTTGATGATTTCATCTTTTTTCCAATGGATAATAAAGAGACTTATTTAAAATCTATTGAGATTTATAGAACTTGCAGAAAAAATGGTACTACAATTAGAAAAACTGTTGATTGTTTAATTGCATCTGTTGTATTGGAAAACAATTTTGAGTTTCTACATAATGATAAGGATTTTGATTCTATAAGTAAATTTTTTAGTTTGAAAATAGTAAAAATGAAGCCTAACAATTGTTCCATTTGACAGAGACCAAGTGGGGATTTTAGGTTAACGCTTGTTATGCCAGTTAAAGATAATCTCATAATTCAGGGCTAATCTGCCATATTGTGTTTCTGCCTGTCCGCCGTAAAACTTTGGAAGGCGGGCAAGTGAACTCAACCGATAAGTATCCTCCAGGTCCTATTACTTATTACTCAAAAGAGGAGATAGCAGAGATACTCGATACCACGGAGAGGATTATCTATAAGTTAAAGAAAGGGACTGAAAAATGACAAAACCAAAAATGGCAGTAATCGGCTCGGGCTCATGGGGCTTTAATCATATAAGAACCTTTTATGCTCTTCCAGATTGTGAACTGGTTGGTGTAAGTGATTTGGTAGAAAAGAATCTGGAAAGAGTTAAGGCTCAGTTTCCTGAAATTAAGATAGAAAAGGATTATCAAAAGTTTGTAGAAAATTCTGATGTAGAAGCAGTTGTTGTAGCCACCAGTGCAGAAACCCATTTTCAGATTGCAAAAGATGCACTTCTTGCGGGAAAACATTGTTTTGTAGAAAAGCCAATTACTCTGGACATTGGCGAAGCAAAAGAATTAGTGGATTTAGCAAAAGAGAAAAATCTAACCTTAATGGTTGGACATTTGCTGCTTTACCACTCTGCTATTGAATATCTAAAAAAATTAGTTGATGAAAAAACTATTGGTGATGTACTTTATATTTACTCCCAGAGAGTCAATCTTGGAAAAGTTCGTTCAAATGAAAATGCCTTATGGAGTTTTGCACCACACGATATTTCAATAATGCTTCATTTAATAAATTCAAAACCTGTAAAAGTATCAGCAACAGGACAGACATTTTTGCAGAAAAGAAAACAGATTTATGATGTTGTGTTTTTCACAATCTATTTTGAAAATGGCGTAATCGCAACAGGACAGGTAAGCTGGCTCGACCCACATAAAATCAGAAAATTTACTATCGTAGGAAGCAAAAAAATGGTCACTTTTGATGATATGGAAATTCGTGAGAAAATCAGAATTTATGATAAAGGTGTGGATGCTTCCAATGTAACCTATGACTCCTTTGCAGAATCTCTTATCTTGCACGATGGAGATATTAAAATTCCCAAAATCAATCTTTCAGAGCCATTGAGAAAAGAAGCAAAACATTTCATTGATTGTATCTCAAAACAACAAAAGCCATTATCAGATGGGCAAAATGGACTGGATGTTCTTAAAATTCTTGTTGCCGCTCAAAAGTCGCTAGAAAATCATGGTAAACCAGAAAAAATTCAAGGAATATAAAATGGAAAATTGGATAGCAAAAACAGCAAGAATAGGTAATGATACAAAAATCGGTCTGAACACAATAGTAGAAAATGATGTAAACATCGGAAATAATTGTCTTATCGGTCATAATGTTGTGATTCATAAAGGTTCAAAAATCGGTGATGGGGTAAGAATAGACGATAATTCCATTATTGGCAAGGAGCCTTTATATTCCCCAAGAAGCATTTTTAAGGCTAAAAAGTATGAACCTGCTGTTATTGGAAACGAATGCCTGATTGGAGCAAATGTAGTCATCTATGTTGGCTGTGAAATTGGAAATAAAAATCTTATTGCAGATCTTTCTACAATTAGAGAGAATGTAAAAATAGAGGATTTAAATATTGTGGGGAGAAATGTTACTATTGAAAATTTTGTAAAAATAGGTAACCGATGCAAGTTTGAGACAAATGTATACATTACAGCTTATTCAGAAGTTGGTGATTACTGCTTTATAGCCCCTTGTGTTGCCACAAGTAATGATAATTATATGGCACGCGATAAAGAACGATATAAGCATTTCAAAGGAATTACCATAAAAACTGGTGGAAGAATAGGCACTAATGCAACGATTCTACCTGGAAAAGTTATAGAAGAAGATGGGATGGTTGCTGCTGGTTCTGTTGTTACAAAAGATGTTCCCAAAGAAAAGATAGTCCTCGGAAGTCCGGCTAAATTATTTAAAAAAGTTGATGAAAGACAGCTGTTAAAAAATAATCTGGATAAAGATGTATAAAAATAATTTTAATAAGTTAACACAAAAACGCATAGAAATTTATAGGAAAATGACACCTCAACAAAGGATTGAGGAAGCAATACAATTGACTGATTTAACTTATGAGGTTATGAAAGAGGGCATAAGAAATCAACATCCCAATTTGGATGAAGCAGCTATCCAAAAACTGGTTTTAGAAAGAATGGAAATATGTCGCAAAAAAGGCTTTTAACCAAGAAAAATTATAGATAAACTAAAAATAAGAGGTGAATATGAAAGTCCCAATGTTAGACCTTAACGCTCAATATGAGCCGATTAAAGAAGATGTTTTACAAGCAATGAGAGATGTTTTTGATTCAAAAAAATTTATTAACGGACCTCAAATAGCAGAACTGGAAAGCAAAATTGCTGAATACTGCCGATGTAAATATGCTATCGGTGTATCTTCCGGAACTGATGCAATTTTAATATCCTTGATGGCATTTGATATTGGAGTAGGAGATGAAGTTATTACAACTCCTTTTACATTTTTTGCAACTGCAGGCTGCATCTACCGTGTTGGTGCAAAGCCTGTATTTGTGGATATAGACCCCCAAACTTATAATATTAATCCAGATTTGATTGAGGAGAAAATTACTGATAAGACAAAAGCTATCATACCTGTTCATCTTTTTGGTCAAACAGCTGAGATGGATAAGATCAATGAAATTGCAAAGAAACATGATTTATATGTTATAGAAGATGCCGCACAAGCAATTGGTTCAGAATATAAAGGTAAGCGAGCTGGTTCTCTTGGAGATGTCGGATGTTTCTCGTTCTTTCCAAGTAAAAATCTTGGTTGTTGTGGTGATGGTGGAATGGTTACTACAGATAATGAAGAATTGGCAGAAAAAATAAGAGTGCTCCGAGCACACGGAAGTAAACCAAAATATTATCATAAGATAATTGGAGGAAATTTCCGCATAGATACAATTCAAGCAGCAGTAATTCTGGTTAAATTTCCTTTATTAGAAAAATGGCATAAGGGTCGGAAGGATAACGCAAAATATTATGATGATAAGCTTGAAGATGTTGTTGGAATCCCTTATGTTGAAAATTATAATAAAACGATTTATAATCAATATACAATTAGAACTGAAAATCGTGATAAACTTCAACAGTATTTAAATGATTCAAATATTGGCAATGCTATTTACTATCCTGTTCCGCTTCACCTTCAAGAATGTTTTGTATACTTAGGATACAAAGAAGGAGACTGTCCTGAAGCAGAAAAAGCAGCAAATGAAGTAATTTCCATTCCTATTTATCCAGAACTAACTGATGAGCAAAAAGACTATGTTATTGAAAAGGTGATAAATGGTATTAATATCTTATCAATAAAATTCGTGTAATTTTTGGCAAGAAATTTTTATTCTGCCTTGAGACTCTTTTATAAAGGCTATTTAAATGACTAATTACAAATATCAAATTTCTAATAAAATTTCAAAT
>JACKQG010004287.1_pt1 | contig 16642 bp, 10 predicted proteins | sample 8237621 | NCBI WGS metagenome assembly JACKQG01 (sample SAMN15677084, study PRJNA649215) | marine metagenome | biome: marine; feature: Black Sea; material: saline water; isolation source: suspended particulate matter (SPM) from the Black Sea western gyre | collected 2013-06-09/2013-06-10 | depth...
CAAATACGCGAACGCGGACAAGGTGCTGTACGAATTGGCGTGGGCCTACAAGTCGTCGGGCGATGATGCCAAACAGGCCGACGCGATTGCCAACTTTGCCAAACTGGCTTCCGGCTACCCCGACAGCTCGCTGGCGGCTGAAGCGAACTTCCACGTTGGCGAGTCGCACTACGAGAAACGCGAATTCGAAGAAGCTGCCAAGGCATACGCCGCCGCCAAGGCCAAGAACCCCGCGAAGGATATAGGCGAGAAGGCCGTATACAAACTCGGCTGGTCCCATTACCAGCTAGAGCAGTACGACGCGGCGCTGGCCGATTTCACTGAGCAGTTGGGGAGCTTCCCGCAGGGTCCCTTGAAAACCGACGCCCTGTTCATGAAAGCCGAGTGCCTGTACGGGCTGGAAAACTATGCGGAAGCCCTTCCTGCATACAAGGCCACCCAGGGCATCGAATTGTCCTCACCCACGATTTCCGTCCTGGCACTTTTGCACGGTGGGCAGAGCGCGTCACAACTGAAGCAATGGGATGAAGCTCTGGCCTTGCTGGCACAGATCCCGGAGAAGCACGCCGAGTCGCCGTACGTGCCCGAGGCGTGCTACGAATTGGGCTGGGCCAAACAGAATTCGGGCAAAGAAGACGAGGCGATGAAGGACTACGAGCAGGCAGCCGACAAATCACGCGGTGCTGTTGGCGCTCGCGCGCGGTTTATGATCGGCGAATTGCACTTTACGCGGAAGAAGTACGTCGATGCCATCCGCGAGTTCCAGAGGACCATGTATGGATACGGAGGCGACAAGGCCCTGCCTGAAGTAAAGAAATGGCAAGCCAAGTCGGGCTACGAAGCCGGTCGATGCGCTGATGTCCAGATCCAAGGAGCGGCCCCGCCCGCCCGACCGGGACTGATCGCTGACGCCAAAAAGTACTACCAATACGTTGTCGACAAGCATCCCCAAGATGAACTGGCGGCCCAGGCCAAAACGCGGCTGACGGAGTTATCTAAGCTGTAATACGCGGCTGCCGGTGAGCCGCGGTACATTTGCTCGTTTAACCGCAAGCCGGAGGCGTGCGCGTGGGCTGCGGCGCGCACGCCTCCGGCTTGCGGTTAAACGAGAACACGGCCAGACACCTATTTTTGTGAGGTTTTTCGGAGAAACGGGGACTCTGCACGACGTGGGGCATCGCCCACCAAGACACACAGGATCGCCCCGCCTATGTCTTGCGATACCGTTACCCATCTCAAACGGAGAATAATCGCGGCCTCTGATCTCGAACTCTTCTTGAAGAACGGATCAACGCACCCCTGAGGATCAAGGGAAATCCATGTTAGATCACGCATCTCACCGGAAGAAATCGCTCTACTGGCTCCTGGGCCTCGCGGTGCTGTTGGCCGCTTCCTTTGCCACCTACCGCTCGGCGGTCTGGGCGCAAGCAGCCGACGAAGACGAAGCTGGCCCCAGCGCGGCCCCGATCGAAGCCCCGGCCGGAGACCCCGCGGACGCGGCCGACGAGCCCGAACCGGCCGGCACGGAAGAACCGGCTGCGCAACAGATCGAAGGCATCAACCTGATCGATTTGATCCTCAGCGGCGGCTGGTTCATGACGCCCATCATTCTGATGTCGCTGCTGGTAGTGACTTTTGCCATCGAACGATTCATCGCCCTTCGACGCATCCGCGTGTTGCCCGACGAGCTGATTGAACAGCTAGGCCAACTGGGCGGCAATCAAGGCGGTTTCGATCCACGGCAGGCATATCGGCTTTGTCAGCAGTTTCCCTCGGCAGCCAGCTCCGTGATTCGGTCCATGTTGCTCAAGGTCGGCCGCCCGCAGTCTGAAGTCGAACATGCGGTGGCAGAGGCCAGCGAGCGGGAGGCGGAACGGCTGTATTCGAACGTACGCTGGTTGAATCTGGCTGCGGCGGTCACGCCGCTGTTGGGCCTGTTGGGAACGGTGTGGGGCATGATCGTCGCGTTTCACGACACAACGCAATTGTTGCCCGGTCAGAACAAGGCCGATTTCCTGGCCAATGGCATCTACATGGCGCTGGTCACCACGCTCAGCGGTCTGGTCGTTGCGATTCCGGCGGCCATACTTGCTCACTACTTCGAAGGACGCATAACGTCGTTGTTCCATCAGATAGACGAACTTCTGTTCAATTTGATGCCGCAAGTGGAACGGTACGAAGGACGCGTGCGATTCAGTCAGAAGATCGCGGAGGAACGTCCGGCCGGCTCGGTCGGCGACGCAGACGAAACAGAACCGACGACCGCTTCCGTTGCCCGCTAGCTTTCGGATTTAGCACGCGTTCGTAGTACCGCCTTCAGGCGGTCCCGCCGGCTAGAGCCGGTACTGCAAACGCTTGATTCCGACCGAAGTCCTCATTGGGGGGGCATCGACGGGAAACGCGGAAATAGGAGCATTTTCCTGACATGGCAGTTAAAATAAAGAAGGGAACGGCACTCGGGATGCTCAGCCTTACTCCGCTGATCGACGTGGTGTTCCTGCTGTTGATCTTCTTCTTGGTGGCCACGCGTTTCGCCCAAGAAGAACGCGAACTGGACGTGATGTTGCCATCGGCCAGCGAGGCCCGGCCACTGACGGTCCAACCCAAGGAAATGTTCATCAACATCGACCACCAGGGCCGTTATTTCGTCGACGGAAACACGCTGACGGCCCAGGAGATCGAAAACGTGCTCCAGCAAGCGATCGCCGACAACCCGGTAGGCCAATCCGTCATCGTTCGCGCGGACAAACGCGTCCAATTGGATTTCGTCGTCTTCGTGATGAACGCGTGTAACAAGGCCGGCATTTTCGACTACTCGTTGACGATCGAAGGACAAGGCGGCTAAGGAGTGGCACCATGGCGAAGATCCGGCGCATCATCCGCAAGCTAAAGCCGACTGCCGCCCAGGCATTCGACGATCAGCTCTGGCCGGTGCTCCTGGCATTGTGTGTGCTGGGCGGCTTCATCATGGGCTCGATCATTGCCTACCTGCGGTTCGACGACCCGCGTTGGTACGCGAACGCTATCACGTGGCTGGTGCTGACCGTCGTCGGCGTGGGCTCGGTGGCGGCTGCCCTTGCGTTTATCGACAATCGTGTCTTTCGCCGCGGCATGCAACTGGCGGTCGTCCTTTGCCTGTTCTTACACGCCACGCTGTTCGTTGCATCCGTCGAACTGAAGATCTTTGGCCGCATTTTCGACGCCCTGATTGCCGAGAACGATCTTAGTGAAACCAGACAGCCGATCACGGTCCCCGAGTACTTCCAGGCGGAAAGACGCGATCAGACCCGACGCGATTTCGAACGGCCGGTGGAGACGGAAACACCCGAACCGGACCCGGCCCCTGACGAGATCGAGCGCCAAGAAATCGAGGAAGAAGAAACGCCATCGGAACCGCAGCCCACTCCGGTGCCCGAACCCGAGAATACGGTTCGCCCGAATGTGCTCAGAAGAGAACAACCGGAAGAAACCGCCCCGCGATACAGCGAGCAACAATCCCGGCTTAGCCGCCGTCTGACCCAGACGCAACCGACCCCGCCCAGCGCGCGGGCCGATTCGGCCGATGTCGAACGCGCGCAGACTCGACCGTCGTCACTCCAGGCCGCCGATAGCTCGGTAGCGCGACAGGAAACCGCAGCCCAAGCCCAACGTCGAATCGCACCGATGGAGCCGTCCACTACGCAACAGCAACAGACAGTCCAGATCGCGCGGCGCGAGAACGACCAGACCCTCGAGCCTCAGTCGGCCGCCGCGCCCACCGCGCGCCGGCAGATCGACCGAGCGATCGCCGTTCCGCGAACCGAGGTCGAACTGGCCGACACACCCGCAACGTCCCAGCGGACGAACCCCAACGAGCTGCGGCCACACACGACGCTGGCCCAAAGGCAGATGACGACCAGCCCGGATGCGAACCGTTCCGATCAGCAGCCCGTGCCCGATACCACAACGCCGGTTTCCAACGAGTCGCAGCGACGCCAGTTGCGCACCGAGGACCGTCCCACGATCGCCGAGACACCGGTTCCAGTATCCAATCGCCGGACGCGCGCCACGCCGCGACCGGATTTGGCTACCGCCGCGGCCAACGTAACGCCGGCCGATACGCCACGGCCGCCGCGACCCGAGTCGACACAGGTCGAAGCCACCACGAGCCCGGTCCGCCGAACGAACACCCAGCTCGAAATCGAACGCCGCACGGTCGCCAGCCAACCGCCGACGGCATCGCAGCAGAACGCCGCTCGCATCGCCCGCCGCCAGACACGACAGATCCCGACCAACGAAACCAACGTGGCCGACACGCTGACGCCTCGACGACAGAACCGGCGCCCGACCGTCGCGTCCAGCACCTTGGCCCAGACCACACAGCCGGCGCCAGTCGCCAATGATACTCAAACCAATCGTCTTCAGCCCACGGCTACCGCCGCCTCGCGACAGGCTACGGCCAACGCGACGGTAGCTCGTGCCGAGGCCCAGCCGACGCCCAACGCACCGGAGGCCACGCCGGCTCCGCGGGCTGCCAGAAGCGCGACCCGGCAGCCTCGCGCGGAATCGGCTTCCGCAGTGGCTCAAGCCGTTCGCTCGCTGCCCAACCGCCGGCCGCAGCCGGCCGTGCGTCCCAGCACTGACACGATGGCAGCTAACGTGACGGCTCCGGCCACGCCACAGGCCGGTCCTGCGGCTGCGGCTCCACAAGCGGTCGCAGGCGCCGTTGGGCGTCGGCAGACCGATGTGCAAGTTCAGCGTTCCGGGGCTACCGCGGAACCGCCCGCCGGATCTCAGCAAGCCGGGGCAGCTCGCACCGCGCGCCGCCAGACGACCGATGCGCCCGCGGCCCAACCGTCCGCGCCGGAGGTGGCCGCCGCAACGCCTCGTCGACAAGTCGGACGGGCCGCCGTGACTCCTGGCACGACCGCTCAAGCGGCCGGCCCGACAGCCTTGGCAACAACAACTCCGGCAGCCGCCGGCGGGCCAACCGCGCAAGCCACTTCGGCCGCGCGACGAGCGACCTCGGGCAGCGCCGCGGGACAGACTAGTGGAGCCCCAGAGGTCGCAGCGCCCACCCCGACCGCCGCGGGGGCGGCAAGTCAAATCGCTCGGCGTGAGACGGCCACTGGCCCAGACGCCGTGGCTGCGGCTTCCGCGCCGGGTTCCACGCCCCGACGGCAGACCGCGACGCCCAGCATAGCGCCCGGCACGTCTGCCGACGCAGCACAGACGCCCTCGGTAGCCGCGGGGGCTTCTGACGCAACTGGCCAAGTGGCTGCCAGTCCAACGGCCACAGCAAGACAGGCAAGTGCCAACTCGCTGGCCGCGCGCGGGCGGGCTCAACCGGCCGTGGCCGCGCCCACGTCACAGGCAGCAGGCGGCGTGTCACGCTCGGCGGCTCGTTCGCCGCGAGGCGTGGATGCCCCCAACATTGCACAAGCGCGCGTCGCGTCGCTTGCCCGGCGACAGTCTACGACCGCATTGCCCAGCGCAGCGAATGTAACGGCGGATGTGGCAGCCAACATGGCGCCGACGCGCGGGGCCAGCGATCAGCCGCGTCCTTCCTCCGCCACCGTGGCGCGTGCGGCCACCGGTAACCCCAGTGCCACGCGCAGCCAGCAGGCCCTTGACGTCCAGGCCGCCAGCCCCTCGACGGAGATTGCCCGGGCCACGACTCGACGCGCCGCGTCGACCGGCGGGCCCAGCATCAATCCCGATGCATCGCCTTCGCCACGCCCCGCACGCACCGCCATGCAGTCCGCCATCGAGGCTTCTCCGACCAACGTCGAGAGTCCGGCAGTTGCCGAAGCAACACACGGGGTAGGTAATCCGGCTGCTGCGCCGGCTCGAACGGCCTTGTCCAGGGCCGTCACGGGCGTTGCCGGCGTCGGTCGCGGGCGGAATTTGGCAAGAGCCAATCCGGCGGCCGACAGTCCCGCAATGATCGCCTCCGCCTCGGCTCGACGAGCTGAATCGGTCCAGAACACGCCACCTGGTCCGGCCCTCTCGCCGACGGCACCTGCGCTGGTGCGCCGCGCCCGCGCCGGCGCGGATATGCCCGGTGCATCGCTCGAGGCCGAGCCTTTGACGCAGATGGCTACCGCCTCCGGTGTGCAACAGCCGGCCGAGTTGGCTGCTAATGCCAGTGCCGCTTTGAGCCGCGCCGATGCCAGCGCCACCCAAGGCCCGGTAACCGGTGCTCGCGGCACAACCAACGTCGACCTTGGACCGACTCGCGTCGTCTCGGAAGGCGGGACCAGCCGCGCAAGTGGCGGTGGTCAGCCGGCCATGAACTTCGAAACCGACTCGCCGAGAATCGCACGCAACACCAACATCGGCGGAGCCCCATTGGCTTCGATCGCGGCGACCACGGTCGTCGACGCTCCGACGTCCCCGCCCAGCGATGCCGGTGGCCGGCCCGCTACGCCGGAAACCGAAATGCAGCCGACGGCCGTGGCACGGGCCGACGCCGGTGGTGGCGAACCGGTTTCAGGCGGACCTGCCAGAGCCACCCAGACCGGACCGCCTACGGAAATGAGCGTGGCCGAGGAGGTGGCCGAGGCTGCGCTCAGCCGTGCCGAACTGGCCGAGGCTTTGCCGGGCGACGATGCAGCCGGCGGTGGCACAGACGAAGACGAGGATGAAGAGGAGCGGCGGCGTCGGCTGGCCCGCGCCGCCACTCGACTCGCATTAGCCAACACGCCGACCACGGCCGATAGCGCGGACGTGGCCGCAGCAGCCGCCACCGGTCAGCAGCCGGGCGCCGCCGCTGCGGCAACTGCCATCGCCAGAGCCGCGACGGGAGCCAGCGACGGTTCTCCAGCGGCAGGTCCGCAACAGGCGGGCCCGTCAGGCGAGAGCGCCACACAACTGGCCACGGGGCCGACCCGCCGCGCAGAAGTCCCCGAGGACACGCCCGAAGGTCCGGCCGTGTTGTCCGTAGCCGCGAACGCGGTGGGACGATCCGCCGCTCGCAGGACGGTTCCTGCAACCACGACGCAAGCCGGTGCGGTTGACATGAGCGTCGCCGCTGGGCCGGGAGCAGCCGAGGTCGTCGCGAGCGCCGGTCCGGCCATCGAGCGAGCCAATGCGGGTGCGACCGGCACGCCGACAGACTCGAACGCCGCGTCGGTTGACGTCGAACCGGGCGGTCCGCAGACCGCTCCAACCGCCGGCGCCGCTCGCGCCCAAGGCAATGACCGGGCGCCTGCCGTCGCGGATGCGAGCGTTTCGCCGCAACTGGCCCGTAGCTCTCGTTTGGGTGCTGCACCCCCGACGGCGATTGCCGCCAGCACGGTAACGCCGGCCGGCACTGGGAACGAAGGCCCAACGGGCGCCGACCCCGGCGGCGAGCAAATGGCAGGTCCCGAACCGACGGCGCTCGCACGAGCTGACACGACCGGCACCGCACCCGTCACGGGCGGCCCGATCGATCCTGTGTCCAGCGGAACAGAAACGGCGGCACAGGCCATCAGCCCGGCAGCGGTCGGACGCGTTGCAGCCAGCGAAGCCGCGCCGGGCGCAGCGACCGCGGGCGGCGGTCAACCCGATGTTGACGCTTCCTTGCCTATCGCACACCGAATCGCTCGCCGCTCAGGGGCCGGAGCCCCACGGTTGGCCTTGGCGGGACCGAATCCAACGAGCGCAGCCGCTGCGCCAGCCGGCGACCTGGCAGCCGGTGGCGGTGCAGCCGGCTCGCCGCTTGCGGGCTCCGACGTTAATCCAGAGGCCACGGCGACCGTACGCACAAGTGGCGGCGGCAATCCGGCAGGCGGGCGGCCGTCCTATGTGGTCGAGGCCGGCCCGGCAGGTGGCGCAAGCGGCGGTGATCTGTTGGCCGCTGCCCAATTCACGCGATCCGAAACCGTCGAAGGCGCACCTGGCTCGCCCGAGGTCGGTGGCGGAACGGCCCGGCCGACTCGTTCGGCCGCCGGACCGGCATTTGCTGCCGACACGCGTGCCGACGCAGTCGCCTTGGCCGGTATACCGGCCTCGGGCGGCGTCGCCGACGGCTCGCCCATCGCAGCCCAAGGGATCGACGCCGCGCGACTTGCGGGCGGCACACGCGCCTCGCCTGCTCATGGACCGGTGGGCGCGCTTGCCGGCGAGACAATCGTCGACGTGCGCACGCCCGGCAATCCGGGCTTGGCTATCGGCACTCGCGGCACCTCGCCCAGCACCGACGATGGCCCGGCAGCCGGCCAGACGGCAAATCGAGGCGCACCGCTCCGGCGGTCCACGCTGAACCACTTGCCCACCGGCTCGAGCACAATGGCCGCCGTGGACGTGCCCGGCCCCGGTTCGTTTGACCCCGTGGCCCAAGCGACGGCCGACCACGCAGTCGGCGATCCGACGGGCGCGTTGGCAATGTCGCGTCAGTCGACCGAAGGCGGTTTGGCGGTCAATATCGATGCTCCCATGGGTGCTGGCGGCCTGGGCTCGGAATACACCGTGAACGTGGGGCTGACGGGCCGGCGGTCGCGCGCCGAGAGCGAGCATGTCCAAGTGCGAACCGCTCGGTTCGTCCGGCAACACATCGGCGGTCTGCCTGATTTCAGCACTTCGGCCGTCGTGGCTGCCGAGCCGTTCCGCCGCCGCACCGGCCAGACTGGCCCGGGCGGCACCGGAGGCGGGAACGGCACGCCGCCACCGTTGACCGAAGAGACTATCGAATTGGGCCTCACGTGGATGGCGCGACAACAATTGCCGGACGGAAGCTGGAGCCTGCAAGGAATCAACAACGAGCGAACGGCCCTGGTCACTGATACTTCGGCCACCGGCCTGGCCCTGCTGGCCTTCCAGGGCGCCGGCTACAATCATCGCGAACACAAATACGCCGATGTCGTCAACGGCGGCGTCCAGTACCTGCTGACCAACCAGAAAGAGAATGGCGACTTGTTCGTTCCGCTGGACGACGAGTCGAACAACAGCGTCTGGTTCTACAGCCACAGCATCGCTTTGCTGGCTTTGTGCGAAGCCTACGGCATGACGCAGGACCCGGCGTTGCGCGAGCCCGTGCAGAAAGCCATTGACTTCCTGGTGGACGCCCAAAATCCCGACCGCGGTGGCTGGCGGTACCGGCCTCAGCAGGGCAGCGACACGTCGGTGACCGGTTGGGCCATGATGGCGATGAAGAGCGGCGAACTGGCGAATCTGAAGGTGCCGGAGGAAGCCTACGCGGGGATTCGACGCTGGCTCGACAAGTCGATGGGATCCACGCGCGAGAAACACCTGTACCGTTACAACCCGTACGCGCCAAACACGGAGGAGCAGCGTCATGGCCGCCGCCCCAGCAAGACGATGACCTCGGTCGGTCTGCTGATGCGGTTGTATCTGGGCTGGCGGCGTGACAACGCCAACATGGCCCGCGGCGCGGAATACCTTGCGGCGAATCCGCCGTCGATGGGTTCGACGCGTGACCCGCAGCGCGACACATACTACTGGTACTACGCCACGCAAGTCATGTTCCACATGGGCGGAGACTACTGGAAGGCGTGGAACGGCCGGCTGCACCCGTTGCTGGTAAACACGCAACAGAAGCAAGGCCCCATGGCCGGAAGCTGGGACCCCCGCAACCCCATCCCCGACCGCTGGGCCCCCCACGCCGGTCGCCTGTACGTCACCGCCATGAACCTCCTCTCGCTCGAAGTCTACTACCGCCACCTACCGCTATACGACGACTACGCGCGGTAAGGCAAGTCCCACGAGAAGATATACCAGTGGTCGGGGACTGTCCCGATTTTCGCGCAGGCTTTGCGGAGCGAAAATGGGACTGTCCCCTTCACGCGTTCAGGCTGTAGGCAATGTAGGCCGGAACAAGCAACCGGAATCGCAGCCGGAACGTCGGTCGCCACAATTGGCGCCGGTGTGCCAACAGGGTATTCCATTTTCCGTGGCCCGGTTGCGCAGTTCCGGCAACGACTCAGGCGACCTCCTTCCGCAGATCGCGGCGATCCAGCGCCGCCTGCCAGAATCTGTCCGCGGGGCTCTTCACCGCGTGGCCGTTTACCTTCAGCACGTGCGTATAGATTTGCGTCGTGCGGACGTCTTTGTGGCCCAACAGCTCTTGCACCGTGCGGATGTCTGTGCCATCGGCCAACAGATGCGTGGCAAACGAATGCCGGAACGTGTGGCAGCCGGCGTGCTTGCGGATATCCAACTTCCGGATGGCGGCGGCCACGGCCTTCTGCAGATACGACGGATCCAAGTGGTGCCGTCGCCAGGCGCCGCTGCGCGGGTCCATGGACGGCTTGGCGGATGGAAACACGTATTGCCAAGCCCAACTCTTGTCGGCGTTGGGGTACTTGCGGGCCAGCGCATGAGGCAACTCGACTCCCCCATAGCCTTCGCGCAACGCCCGCTCGTGCTCCTGCCGTACACAGCCCAAATGCTGCTTCAATGGCTCAACCAGCAACTCCGGCAATAGTGTCGTACGATCCTTGTCGCCTTTGCCTTCCCGCACGGTCACCTGCAACCGCTCGAAATCCAGGTCCTTCGCACGCAGCCGCAGGCAGTCCATCAACCTCAAGCCCCCGCCGTACAGCAGCATGCCCATTCGCCACCGCACGCCCTGCAACTCCTCGATGACCGCCATCGCCTCTTCGGGCGTGAACACCACTGGCAACCGCTTCGGTTTTTTTGCTCGCACGACATCGTCGAGCCAGCCGAAATCGCTTTCGAGTACCTCGCGATAGAGTAACAGCAGGGCCGACAACGCTTGGTTCTGGGTCGAAGCGGCCACATGCCCATCGACCGCCAAGTGCGTCAAGAACGCGGTCACTTCCGGGGCACCCATTTCCAAGGGATGCCGTTTCTGGTGAAACAGAATGTACCGGCGGATCCAACCCACATAGGCTTCCTCGGTACTCCGCGCCAAATGCCGCAGCCGGCAACGATGACGCACTTGGTCCAGCAACTTGGGCTTTCTCCTTGTTGGCTCTCTGCTCTGCGCCCTCTGCTCTCTGCTCTGCGCCCTCTGCTCTCTGCTCTGACTCATGACAAGTCCTCCTCATTCATCGCGGAACAGGACGGGCCGCCGGAGCATTCTGCGACGGGCAGAGGTCGACGTCCCCCCATTCCGCACTCGTAAGCATGTACTTGCGTACATTACATGAACATAAGGACACGTGTCAAGCTTGCGGAGGATTTTTTTCGAATTTGCCGGCGTGTTATGCCGCCGATCACTACCGCATAACGCCGCGAGCCACACGGGGAGAAATCGCCGCAAACCGTGACTGCTCAGGGAGTAGCCGCTGCTGAGCCGTGCCTCGCCGCTGCGTGTTATGCCGCCGCAGACGTGCCACATAATACCAACCCCCGTTAGGAAGTAGCCCTAAAGGACTGCCCTTTGCGGCATTGGTTGCGTCTTATGCCGCCAGATGGCACCGCATAACGCGCTTGCCCAAGAGTCCCATATCCGTCGTAATCTCTTCCCAGATCTGAAGTTGCATTCTCAGACCGGCGGGTCAGCGACGCGTCTTATGCCGCCGAAAAGCGCCTTCATAAGACGCATACCCCGCAGGAGCCCCCACCACAGAGGAAGTGGTCGCGCATTTATGCGGACCGCATAACACGCATCCTCCATTGAGGGAGAATCGGCGGAAAACGTTGCGGCATGGCACTTGCGCGGGTAGACTGATGGACAAGTTGAGGAGTGTTATGCTGCCGGAATTGCCACCATAACTAATTACGAAGGCACCGTCCGGCGGCAGAAATAGAAGTTCCGCATCGGACTGGGGCGGCGGTCGCGAACCCAGATGGCTGTGGCGGTGTCCGTAGGATATGGCGCAGTACATTCCATCATTCCCCTTCTTCTATTCGTACTGGGAGCCACGGCTGGAATTGGCTGGTCGTGTACTGCTTGATGCTCAGAATTGCTGGTTGCTGACCGATAACGCGTTTCCCGTGGACAAAGCTGCGGCCGCAATTCTGTGGATCTTCGCGTTCGACTTTCCCGCGGCCGGTCGGTTGGGATATCGCGGCATCACCCGCAAAGAACTCTACGCTCGGAGATTCGACGACTGGTGTCAGGCTATGGGCACCGCTGCAGAGGAATGCACGCGGCTGCTGCCTCTCCGCTCCTCAGCAGATCGCGAGTTTGCCGTGGATGCAGTCTCATCCATTCTCTTTGACGCCTCGCGAGAGTGGGAGAATGATCCGTCCTCCCCGACGCCGAAATCAGTTGCTCGCCAATGCGCAGATTTCCTGGCGACCAATAGATTCGTGAGACTCCACGCCCCTGATGCGCGACCGACATAGAACTGCCGTCGCCTCTCAACAGCCCAAGTGCGATCACTATTGGATGGTGTGCAGTGGATAGGGAAATGTTAGACTGATAGAGCCAGAACACATTGACGACCGAAGATGCGGAACCAGGCGATGCACGCGAGGCGGGCTTGCGTGCGGAATTACAGTGGAAGAATCACGCTCCCGCCCGCGTGATCTTGGTCGTTACGCCAGACTATGAACTGGGAAGTCGAAATCAACGAGTCGATCGATGAACGGATCGAGCGTGATGGCTACGATTCGCTGTCGGAGCCAGAGCGTCTCTACCATGGTGTCTGGTGGCTTCTTTTTGTTGCTTACGGTCCAGGATTCATTCAGTATTTCCGGGACACTCCGTGGGCATGGGTCGCTGCCGCGAGAAAGGGCCTGTCCGCTATTCGAGCAGATGGGATGGCTTCTCTTTTGGACCAAGCGATCGCACTACTGCCCAATGGAGAATTGCCCGTCGATGCAGCTTCAGCGGAAACAGTCTTCGAGCAATTGAAGTCAGAACGGGAGGACAGAATCGAAGAAGTGTGCGGCAGGTTCACAGACGAACCGTACCCAGAAGAATCGCTTGCTGCATATGCCCAGACGCACGACGATCGATTCACTGGGCCGCGGACTCGCCTCGAACTTTGGCAATCCAAAATAGACCGAGGCGTAGATACCACGCCCCAATATACGGCAAAGGTTATGGACTTCGAGAAAGAGGCGGAAAAGGACCGCCCCTACTCGTCGCGGAGCTGTCCGCATTGCGGATACCCGACACCCGACTATCGTGCCAGGTGCAAACGATGCGACTACCCACACGGAAAGGCGTAACAAAGCGATGCACGCCGAGCGGCCTACGCTGTCCGGCACTGCATCGCTTTCCTGTTTGGCATCGTCCTCGCTCGTTCAATCATTTTCCAACTGGTCCGGCCGCCGGGTGATCGCGGCCGTTATTTGCCTAACCCACGCTGTTCGCTATGTCCGACAATTGGATCGCACTCATTCCTGAAGATCCTCGGCATGTGCCTGATCCCGCTCGGCAAACGCGCGCCCGCGACCGATTCACTGAGCTCGCGCCCGACTCCGAGGAAATCGAAATCAAGGTCAGCGACCACATCGCATTCTTCGATTGCGGCGAAAACTTTGAGCGTATTCGTTGCCCGTCCTGCGACGCCGAAATACCGACCGAATGGTGGCAAGAGCGGATGGATGATGATTATGGCGATAACGGATTCACACTCGCGCAATACCCCACACCGTGTTGCAGCGCCAAGCACTCGCTCGACCAATTGATCTATGAATGGCCCCAGGGCTTTGCACGGTTTTCGCTCGATGCGATGAACCCCAACATCGGCAGACTCGACGATCAACACAAAGCGGAATTCGAGGAAATCCTCGGCACACGACTACGCGTCATTTACCAGCATATATGACCCCGCATGCTCCGGTCGCGGCGCATCGTTCGTCGGTCACCGCAGCAATGGATGATTGCCAACGTCACGCGCTGCAGTAAAATCCATGAACGTTCACTCGCGGGCCAAACGCCTTGCGAAATGGATACATAGCATACGGCAAATAACAAAGAAATGCACGCGAGTTGCGGATCGCGCGTTTTCTGATGGTGAAGTCACTTGTCCGCAACCGCGTGATTTCAAGCGTTCTGCCAAGACTTTGATTGGCCGCACAAACGAAGGACGTTCCTTTCATGCTTAAGATCCTACGTCACCGCATTTTGACTGCCCTTGCGGCGGTCGGGGGGCTGGCAGTTGCTGCCTACGCACAAGTCCATGAAGGTCCGCGATCACCCGGTGCACGCGTCACATCTAAGATAAACGAGGTCGCCTTTGCCTACCGTTGGTGTCCCCCGGGCGAATTCAAAATGGGGGCTTCTGACGACGCAACGGAGGAATACGGCGAACGCTTTGTGCCGCAGCATCGAGTGCGTATTTCCAATGGATTCTGGATACAGGAGACAGAGGTTACGCAGTCGCAATACGAGATGGTGATGGGAACGCGGCCGTCGTTTTGGCAATCACGTAGGAAGCTGCACAACCCTGTGGAGCGAGTCTCGTGGTTTGATGCGGTAGAGTACTGTGCCAAGCTCTCGAAACTGGATGCAGGCTATCTCTACCGGCTGCCGAGTGAAGCGGAATGGGAATACGCCTGTCGCGCTGGTACGGTGGACCCTCGATACGGTGACCTCATGGATATTGCATGGGTTTTCGTAAACACGGACGAAGGCGAAGGAAGCACGGGGCACCGCGCTGTCGGCAAGAAGGAACCCAATCCGTGGGGGCTGTGCGACATGTTTGGCAATGTGGCGGAGTGGTGTTCCGATTGGTACGGGCCGCCCCAGTCGCTGGCTACCTCGGGTCCGTCCGGGCCTAAATCTGAAGAATACCGAGTCGTTCGCGGCGATGACTGTTTCGCCGATTGTACAGAACATTTTCCGGGTTGCCTCGCCGGCGCCCGCGGGAGTTGGCGTCCAAGCGAGGCACGCCGAACCATCGGCTTCCGTGTCGTACGCGTGCCGATCACCGCGAAATCAGACGAAGGCAGAACAAATCGGTGAACCGGAGTCGGCTCACCTTTCCGTTATTCAAGGTCCATTCCTTCGATTACAGTTGTTGGTGTGTCAACGTCAACTCCGTTGGCCCGCCAACCCGGTTACCTCAGACGTTCGGCGTGAGGGGCCTGACTTCTGGGGGATGGATATGGCAGCGTTCGTGGTCATGATCGCAGCGTCGCTCGCCGCATCGACCGGCATTGCGGAGCCCGTTCCCGAGCGCATTCAGAGACATTTTAGGAGCGACGACTATACGGTTACCTGGGGCGCCGCAACAAGATATGAGCCTGACGCCGACTTGGAGATCGGCGACGGCGAAGGGCACGGCGGCATGCTCCGTTGGCTACGATTCCGGCCAACGCACGAATCGGTGGATGTCCTGTCCATTGAACTTGACGAAGGCTCTGGCTCGTACAATTCCAAGTGGCCACCGGATCGGGTGCAGGCGACCGTTCGGCACGCCCGAATGAGGCGCGACGCCTATGCCTCACTCGTGGAAGACTTGGGTGTCGTAAACGCTGCAGAGGTGAGACTGATCCAGCGCGAGGGTTGGCCGCTTAGGTCCTGGGTCGGTTCGAACAACTCGTGGGCTTACGCCCGACTTGCAGCGAAGAACAAGACGGTTCTCCGACTTGATTGGGCCGGCAATTTCAGCAGTCTTTCCGCTGCTGACAGTGCCAAGCCACTGGCCGCAGTTGGGTTGGCACAGGACGCTATTGAGGGACTTGAGTTCAAGGCTTACGTTCTGAGCAAGGAAGATCGAGTCTGGGCCAGTGAAAAGTTTGCTCGCGACTGGAGGAAGTTCGAACGCTGTGAGTCGCATTGGTGGGTACGGGAAGCTCACATTGAGCTCGTCGGGATTATTGGCGACGAATCGGCTCTGCCCACCCTGCGCCGAATTCTTGAGGGGCACCCCAAAGATCGCTTCGGAGACGAGTCGGACGACCGGTGCACATACTGCGCAATTAACGCCGTCACACGGCTCGTAAAGAAGGATGTGCGGGACAAACCCGTCGAAGAGATGGACCTTGAGAATACGCGACGAAAAGTCCTTGATCTCCTTGGCGTCGAAGTTGGAAAGAAGCCATCGCCAGAGACCAAAGACACGCCGAAATCGGGTAGCCGGGGCGGTTGCCCGCCCAAGCCCCCACACCACCTAGCATGCGGCTCCGCACTAGGCGGTTCCGCGAAGAGGAGCAAGTGCAACCCAGCCTTGCTTTAAGGAAAGAAGTCCCTGTTGCTCCAGCCACTTATTCGGCATCGCATAACGCATGGCAGGTGTACGTGACATCCGCCAGTACTTCTTGCGACTGATCGCGTGTTTGATCGCCAAGTCGAGACTCACACCGAGCCGCACAAGTTTACGAACCTTTGTGCGTGGATAACGCCACTGTTTCCAATAGCACATCCGAACTCGCCGACGAATCCAACCGTCCAGATCGACAAAATCGTCGAACTGGCGAGCCAGACCGAAGTAGCCTATCCAACCTCGCAAGTAGCGATTCAGGTCGGTCAAACGTCGCTTCATCGAGATGCCCCGGCTGCGACCGGTTAACTGCTTGACGCGACGTTTGAAGGCTTTCAGCTTCTTCGGTGCGACCTTGATCGTCACACGACTGCCAAAGAAAGTGAACCCAAGGTACTCGCAGCCTCGGGCCAGCCTCACACTGCTCTTCTGCTGGTTGACCACCAGCTTCAAATGCTGCGTTACGTAGCACTGTACCGACGCGAACACTCGCTCGGCACTGCGGGCGCTTCTGACGAAGATGAGAAAATCATCTGCGGTGTCTTTGCGGCGAGCGTGCAAGATCTTTTTCGGAGCGGCGAGCGTGCGGT
>JACKQG010004289.1_pt1 | contig 16638 bp, 15 predicted proteins | sample 8237621 | NCBI WGS metagenome assembly JACKQG01 (sample SAMN15677084, study PRJNA649215) | marine metagenome | biome: marine; feature: Black Sea; material: saline water; isolation source: suspended particulate matter (SPM) from the Black Sea western gyre | collected 2013-06-09/2013-06-10 | depth...
CGGATACACGCTGGCAACATAGCAAGCACAGCCGTCCGCTTCGACAGGGGCTGCGGCGCTCTTTTATTCAGCTTGGGCCCGGGGGTAGCTTCGGGCATGACCAACGAAACCGCCTGGCGTATCTACGGTTCTGAACTTTCGCCCTACTCGCTCAAGGTCAGGGCATACTTTCGCTACAAGCAGATCCCCCACGAGTGGATCATCCGCAGCCAGGACCGCATGGAAGAATTCCAGCGCTACGCCAGGCTCCCGCTGGTTCCGCTGGTGGTATCGCCCGACGAGGAGGCCATGCAGGACTCCACTCCCATCATCGAAAAACTCGAACAGCGTTTTGTCAAACCGTCCCTGCGGCCGACCGACCCGGTGTCGGCCTTCGTATCGGTACTTCTCGAAGAGTACGGCGACGAGTGGGTCAACAAGCCCATGTTTCACTACCGCTGGTCGCGTGAAGCCGACCAGGATTCGGCTGCCGGTCGCCTGGCCCTCGACATGCTGACCTCGGATGCCGACGAAGAGGCACTCTCGGGCGTGACGGCGGTTATAAAAGAACGCATGGTGCCCAGGTTGTCGTTCGTGGGCAGCAACGAGGGCACCGCGCCCATAATAGAAGAGTCTTTTGCCACGCTCACTTCCCTGCTCGAAACCCACCTCGCCGAGCGGCCCTATCTTTTTGGTGGACGACCCTGCATGGCCGACTTCGGCATCGCACCACAGCTCTACCAATGCCTGACCGACCCGACTGCCGGTGGGCTGCTGCGCGACAACAGCCCGGCTGTTACTGCATGGTGCGAGCGCATGCTCACCCCGCTGGTGCAGGCCGGGTTCGAAACCTGGGATGCGTTGGCCCCCACGCTCGAGCCCCTGCTCGCAAAAGAACTGGCAGCCGTGTTCCTGCCCTGGTCAACGGCCAACGCCGTCGCCCTGGCCCGGGGTGACGAGAAGTTCGAAGTGGACCTCAACGGCCGACCCTTCGTGCAGCAGACACAGAAGTACCACGCGCGCTCGCTGGCCGCGCTCAAGCAGAAATACACCGATGCGACCGCGCAGGCCGACGACGAGTCCACGCTCACCCCCCTGCTCAAACGCAGCGGCTGCCTCGACTGGCTGGCCGACTGAGCGAATTTTTTCCTGACGCGGCGCGCCACGGCCCGCGTTATACCCACTGCCTGCTACTAGTTCGCGCGCGCATATCACGGGCGAAACAGTTTTTTCCCGCTTGTGTCGGATTCGCATTGACCCCAAGCGGTAAAACGTGTTGTTTTTGTTCGCGTTCTGAAATTCGCCTTTCTGACCTGCGGTTCCCCCGACGCCACCTCCAGCCGGCCGCCCGATAAACGAGGGGCAAGGGGGGACGATGAAAATACCGGCAGGGAATCTCAACTTCGCTTTGCTCGGACTCGTGGCGGCGCGGAGCTCCGGTGTACACGGCTACCAGCTCAAGACCGAGTTCGAGGCCCTCTGCGAAGATTTCTGGCAACTGAACTACGGCCGACTCTACCGCGCGCTCGACAACCTCGAGACCAGCGGTGAACTGGTCGGCGAACAGCAGGTGCAGATCGGCCGGCCCAACCGCAAGGTCTATCGCATCACGAGCAAGGGTGAGCAGAGTCTCGACGACTGGCTGCTGCAGCCACTCTCCGACGAACCCCGCCCTCTGCGCGACGAGTTGTCATTGCGCCTCTTGTTCCTGCGCCACCGCGACCCCTTGAAAGTACAGCGACTGGTCCGCGAGCAACGCGCCATCTACATGTCTCGGCTGGCCCGCGTCGCACGACGGCGCAGGAAGCTGGACGGCATAGATTTTGAGGCCACCGTTACCCGGCTGGTGATGGACGGACTTGAAATGAGGGTGAAGGCCGATCTGTCCTGGCTCGATCACGTGGAGCACACGCTGCTCGAAGAAATGGCCGCGGCCACTGCGACCACTGCGACCACCATCCGCGACCAATCAACGAGGAGAACTAACCAATGATTCGTTTTAAAAACGTCCACAAGACATTCGGCGCCGGCGATAACCAGGTCTGCGCGGCCCAGGGCATAGACCTCGAGATCCCGGTCGGCCAGCTCTGCGGCATCATGGGTCCGAGCGGATCGGGCAAGAGCACCTTGCTGCACATAGCCGCCGGCCTGGTCGATGCCGACCAGGGCTCGGTGAGCATAGGCGCGCGCGACGTCTCGCGCATGACCGCCGAGGAACTCACCCTCATGCGTAGGCGCGAGGTGGGCGTGGTCTTCCAGTTCTTCAACCTGCTGCCCTATCTCGACGCGCGTGAAAACGTGGAGCTGCCCCTGTTGCTAGACGCAATCAACACGGATGAGCGCAGGAATCGCGCCACTAAGGCGCTCGAAATGGTGGGCCTGCTCCACCGCGCTACGCATCGTCCACCGCAGATGTCAGGCGGCGAAATGCAGCGCGTGGCCATCGCCAGGGCTCTGGTGATCTCGCCCAGGCTGGTACTGGCCGATGAACCCACTGGCAACCTCGACTCGGCCGCCGGCCGCCAGATCATAAGCCTGCTGCGCGACATCAACGACAGCACGGGTGTCACCATGCTGGTGGTCACCCACGACCCGGTGTGGGCGGCCAACTGCGATCGCGTGGTACGGCTGGTGGACGGGTTGGTGAGCGAGGACACCTACCTGAAACCTCGGGACAGTGTCGACAGCGAAACTAACGGTCGGCCCGCGGTGGCAGAAACCGGTGGCAAAAACGGACGCAAGGCAGCCACGGCCCTGCAGTAAAAAACAGTGTTGCGTCTTTTCAGCCTGGTCTCTCTTCGCGAGCTTCGGCTTAAACCCGGTCGCACGGCGCTCATGCTCGGCGGCATAGTGGTGGGAGTGTCGATGGTGTCGGCCATCGAGCTACTCAACCGCGAGGTGGTCGAGCAGTTCCGCGACTCGATGGAAAACGCCTCGGGCCGCGCCGAGCTACAGCTGGTTGCGCCAGGCACCGACTCGCGCCTGCCCGACGAGCTGGCCTACGACCTGGCCAACGTCTCCGGAGTCAAGACCGCGCTACCGGTCATAGACGCCTCGGTGCCCATGGCCGACAGCGCGAGCCGCCTGCGACTGTTCGCAACCGACTTCACCAACCCCCGCGCCGAAGAAACCTACGGGGTCACGATCGTGGGCGGCGGCGACCCACTCGAAATACTCGCCGACCCTGGCGCAGCCCTGCTACCGGAACAGACCGCCCGGCGCCTGTCGCTGGCCGTGGGCGACACGGTCACGGTATCCGGCGCCATCGGTCGGCAGCAGTTCCGGGTGGCCGCCCTGCTCGCTGGCGACGGGCTGCTCGCCGCCACGGGCGAAGATTTCCTCGTCATGGACATCATGGCCGCGCAGAGACTGCTCGCGCTCGACAGGTTGGTGGACAGGGTAGACATAGTGCCCTTCGAGGACGCCAGTGTGGCCGACATCAAGGCCCTGCTCGGCGAGGCCGTTGGCCACAAGGCCCAGGTGGTGACTCCCTACGGACGCGGAAACTATTTTGCCAACGCGGTGTCAAGTTTCCAGGTCATGGTTTTCTCGCTCAGCCTGCTTGCCCTGCTCACCGGCATGTTCATCGTCTACAGCGCGGTGTCGGCCTCGGTCGTCTCGCGGCAACGCGCTATTGGCACGCTGCGCGCGGTGGGCGTACTCAGGCGCGAGATCATGTTGATGTTCGCCGCCGAGTCCGTTGCCTGCGGTGTGGTAGCCTCGACTATCGGCTGCCTGGTGGGCGCACTGTTGGCACGCCTGCTGTCGAGCCAGTTGTCGGGAGCCATGGGAGTGATCTTCCAGGTGCGCGCCGAGATCACGGCCAGTGGACTCGACGCCGGTGTCGCGCTCAAGGCCATAGGCCTGGGCACACTTTGCTCGCTGGTGGCGGCACTGCTGCCAGCGTGGAAAGCCGCCTCGCTGCACCCGCTCGAAGCCCTCGACGACCGCCCCAGTGGACGCGAAGCCCTCGAGGGCAGCCAGTCACGTTACTTCAGCCTCGCCGCCGCTGTACTGGTGGCGCTGGTAGTCGCCTGCATCATCGCGGAGGTTAAATTTCGCTCCATCATGTTAGGCAACATCGCCTCGACCGCTTGGTTCCTGGCCTTCATACTCGCCAGCGTGCCGGCCGTGTCCTGGCTCGCGCTTCGCCTGCGCCCCGCCCTTGTGCACACCTTCGGACTGGCTGGCCGCATGGCATCGGAGAGCCTGGCGCGCAGCTCGCGCAGATCGGCAGTCGCCGTGGCGGCGCTCGCCCTGAGCCTGGCCACCACCATTACCTTTGCCGGCCTGTTCCTGAGCTTTGAGCGTTCGATCGTCGGCTACGTGGGCACCTTCATGGACGGCGACTTCTCGGTCTCGTCGAGGCACACCCGTGGTGGATGGCTCGAAGAGCCCATCGACTCGGCCATCCTGCCCAGGGTGGAGACCGTGCCCGGCGTCGACCGGGTAGAAACACTGCGCCTGGTTTCGGGCTACCAATACGGGGCGGCACGGGTAGGACTGCTGGCCCTGTCCGACGGTTTTTTTACGGTGGATCACTACGGGCCGTGGTTCGTAGAGGGTACGGCCAGCGATGCGCTTCCGGCCGTGAGGAAGGGAGCTGCGGTGCTGGTGTCCGAAAACTTCTCTCGCCTGCACGGGGTTGAGTTAGGACAACAGCTCTTGATGAACACGGCCGAGGGCGAACTCGATCTACCGGTGGTGGGCATAGTGGTGGATTACACCTCGGACCAGGGAGCCATAGTACTGGCCTCGCGACTCTACGCCGCGCAGTGGCGTGACCCCACGGTGAACCGCCTGCACGTGTACACCTCGTCGTCGCGCGAGCCGGCGGCCATGCGCGCTGCGCTGGTGCACGCGGTAAGCGACCGCGAAGACCTCAAGGTGCTGTCGTTGTCGTCGCTGCTCGAGTACCACTCGAGCCACGTTCGCCGCGCCTTCGCGCTGGCGGGATCGCTCGAGCTGCTGATGCTCATCGTCACCTTCGCCGGCATCGTCGACGTGCTGGCCTCAAGCGTAAACGACCGCCGGCGCGAATTCGCATTGCTGTCGGTGGTGGGCGCCGATTCCCGGCTGCTCACGCGCTCGGTGATGGCCGAGTCGGCGGTACTCATCAGCGCGGGCATCTGCCTGGGTATCTTCGGGGGCGCGGTGTCGGCCTGGATGTGGGTGGAGTTTCACTGGACCTGGTTGCTCGGCTGGATACTCGAATTGCACTTTCCCTGGCAAGCAACGGCGCGGGCAGCCCTGCTGGCGGCCGTTGTAGCCACGCTGGCAACCTGGGGCCCGGCGCGGACGGCCACCCGGGTAGACACGATGGAGGCTCTGCGCAGTGATTGAACAACGCTTGGACAGGTCAAAAAACATGGAAGCCGGGGCTGCGGTTTCGAAGGTAACGGCTCCCGCTGCTGTCTCGTCGCGGCGCTGTCCCTCGTCGCGCATAGCCGCGGTGGGCAGCTACCTGCCGCCACGCGAATTGTTGTCGGTGGACATAGAGCGCCGCCTGCGCGTGGAAGCTCCACCCGGCTGGATAGAAGAGATCACCGGCGTGCGAGCACGCAGGGTGGCGGAGCCCGGCACACCGGGATCGGAACTCGCCGCGCTGGCTGTGCTCGACATGTTGGAGGGCAGCCGCTGGTCTCTCGACGACATAGACTGCATCATCGTGGGATCGGCCACCGCCGACTGCATAGAACCCTGCACGGCCAACATGGTGCAGTCACGCCTGGGAGCACGCGGCGCCGCCTTTGACGTAGGCAATGCCTGCAACGGGTTCCTCAGCGCACTGCAGGTGGCCGACGCGCTGGTCACCACCGGTCAGTTCGGCTGCGTGGCCGTGGCTTGTGGCGAATCGCTTGCGCCCTTCGTACCCTGGCACCTGGCCGAGGCCTCCGCCGATCCGCTGGAATACATCGGCGCCATAACCCTGGGCGACGGCGGCGGCGCTGTCCTCGTAGTACCGTCGGCGGGCGACGGCCGCGGCCTGCTGGCCAGTTCCTTCGTAACAGAAGGTGACATGTGGGAGGCCGCGGTCATACGCTCTGGAGGGTCACGCTATCCCGGCGCCAGCGACGGCAACTGGTTCACCTGCCAGGCCCGCCCGCTCTACGATGCGGCCTACCGCGTGCTGCCTGACATGATAGAGGACGTGCTCGGTCGCGCCGGCTGGCAAGCCGACGACGTGGACCTCATCGTTCCCCACCAGGTGAGCATTTCGGCGGTCGCCAACGTCGGCTGCCGTTTTGGATGGACGGTGGACGACGCCGTGTTTACGCTCACCGACTGCGGAAACACCGCCGCCGCGAGCATGCCTATGGCGCTCTCAAGAGCAGCCGAGCAGGAACGCCTCGACACCGGTAGCCGCGTGCTGATGGTGGGTGCCGCAGCCGGTTTTTCGGCCGGCGTAACCGCCCTGCGCTGGTAAGATCGCGGCCGGCGGCCGATCACCGTCGCTCAGCCGCGACGCAGCTCGAAGCCATCCATCACCGGGGCAGGCTCGGGAGCTTCGCGCAGGTAGGGCAGCAAACCGCGCGCGCGCAGCAATTGGTCGGCGCGCGTGCGATCATCATCGGCCAGGTGCTTGTAGCGTTCGGCGGTACGCGCGTGTCGCCAGGCGGAGTAGCTGTTAAGCCAGCGTTGCTCGCTCACGCCCAGTACCGGTTGCTCGGCCATGCCAAGCACCCGCGGTACGGGCTCGCCCGGGGCGAGGTGGGCGATCTCGGCCGCAGCGGCACCGCTCGCCACCAGCTGCATGGGCACGAACACCCGGCCTATCTCCGACAGCAAGGGGCCGAGACTGTTCCTGAACTCAAAGTCGTTGGCCCAGGGGGCGGGCGGGGCGGCCTCGTTGACCTCGGCCAGCCAGGCCATAACCAGCGGAGCGTGCGCGCGCATGCGCCGGGCAGGCACCGGGTCGCGGCCCAGGTGAGCGTGCATGGGGCCGGCCATGGCAATATCGGCGAGCGACACGCGGTCGCCGAGGAGAAACCGGCTGCCGTCGAGGTGAAAGTCGAGTACTTCGAGCAAGCGGTTGAACCACTCGTCTATCAAGGGGCGCGTACGATCGCTTATGCCCAGCGGTGGCAGCGATGACGACATGCGCTCGGCCATGCGCGCCGACTCGGGGCCGGTGCGCACGCTCCAATCGTGCTCGATCCACGCGCGCTGCTCGGGAAAGCTCCAGCGAAAATGCATGGCCGGAAGTATCATCGCCTCGTCGGCAAAATCCTGGATGACCTCGGCCACCAATCGCAGCACCGGGTCGGCGGGTAGCACGGCCGGTTCGGGGTGCAGGGCCTCGATCGCCTCTACCATGCGCGGGGTGTCCTGCAGCACCTCGTCGCCTGATATCAGCACCGGGATGAAGTACGACCCCGTGGCCGGCCGTATGACCTCGCGGTACACGGCGGGCGTGGGAGCGATCTCCTCGTAGTCGACGTTCTTGTACCTGAGCAGCGGACGTATCTTCGCTGAAAAGTACGAAAACGGCGTAGCCATGAACTGCCAGCGAGCTGCCATACGTATTCCAAGATAACCGCTGCCGACCCAGCCGGTCAATCCACTATCGCACCCATACGGGCGGGTAAGCCGCGATTTTCTGCGCGGCTGTGGAATCGACGTGTATTGCAGCGTAAACCTGTGGCGTGTCGCGCACCACGATTGCAGAATGTGAACTGTATTATGAAAGCCCCGAAGCCGGCCGCTACCGCGCGCCGATACTGCTGTTGCCGGGTTTGTTTCAGTCCTTCGAATGCTGGCGGCCGTTTACCACCCGCCTGGCCCACCGTGGCTGGGAGCTTTACCTGCTGCCGCGCGCCGGCGGCTCGGGAGACCAGAAGAGCGCGGGGGCGACGAGCCTCGAAGGGCTGGTGGAGCAGACCGCCCGCGTGGCCGAGCAGCTGGCCCGGCGAGCCAGCCAGGGCTACGCGCCGGCCGACAACGAAGATGCCGAAACCAACGCCGGTGTCATCGTCTTCGGCGCTGACCTGGGTGCGCACCTGGCCGTGGAATTGGCGGCGAACGTGCAGCCCATGGCCACGGTGCTGTTCTCGGCCGCGACCCCCTGCCAACTCGGCGAAAGCTGGCAGCGCGCGCGCGGCCTGCTGCAACGCTGGGGAGTGGGCAAGGCGAGACCCGGCGCGGCACCCCCTGGCGTGGCCGGTAGCGCCCGCTCTGACAACTGGCTGAGCGAGGAGCCCGACTGGCTACTGCCCGAGCTGCTGTCGGCCGCGGTGACGCCGACCGATTCGGCCGCACCGGCTGATACCGGCGATCATGCAGCAGGCGCAGTACCCACGCTTCTGTTTTCTTCGCCCAACGATCCGCTCGTAGAGGCTGGCGCCGATTGGTCGCGGGTCTCGGCGCAGATTTCAGATACGCTTTTACCCGGACACTGGTGGCCGGCACTTGCGCGGCAGCACCTGGCAGACGAAGTGCACCGTTTTCTCGTGCTCACGCTCGGTGACCGCGTGGTAGACTTTCCCGATTCGATTTTCGACTGAAAGGGCACGCGCCGGCAGCCAGGGTTGAGTGAGGGCGCGCGCTTGTTAGACTGTGCGTGCTCGCCACGCGCGCCGCCCGCGCGAAAAAACACCAAGGAGTTCAACCGTGGCCGAAACCCGAAAGTCTCTTCAATCCGAAATCTCCGCAAACTACCGCTGGTGGCAACACGTTGCCACGGACCTGCTGCTGGCCGGCGCAGTGGTTGCTTTCGCCCTGTCTCGAATCGAGGGGCTGACGGCTGCCGACCTCACCACGATTCCGCTGGCCTTCCTGGTGGCCAACCTCGGCGAATACCTGCTGCACCGCTTTCCCATGCATCGGCCCATGCCACCACGCGAGATCTACCGCCGCCACACCTTGTGCCACCACGTGTTTTTTACCCAGGACCGCATGGGCATGGACTCGTTGCGCGACCTGCGGTGGATACTGTTTCCCGCCTACTCGGTGCCGGGACTGGTGCTGATCATGATCCCGGTCGCGGCGACGGTGGGCGCCTTGGCAACTGCCAACGCCGGCTGGCTCTGCCTGGTGGTCACGGCCTGCTACTACCTCATGTACGAGTTCCTGCACACGGCCTACCACCTGTCGCCCGAGGGGTTCATCGGCCGGCAGCGCGCGATTGCCTACCTTCGCACGCTTCACCAGGACCACCACGACCCGCGCCTGATGGGGTCGTGGAACTTCAACATCACGTTTCCAATCTGGGACATCATCATCGGTACCTGGTACCGACGGGGCGCCGGGGCCGCCGCTACCCCTCGTTGACTACGAAGCGCGTGCGCGGCAGTCAGTGAGGAATGACAACTGCCAAGTCCGCCAAAACGGCCAAGCCCGTGAAGCCCGCCAACATAAAAGTCGGCAACAAGCTGCCCGCCTTCAACCTTGAAGCCACGGGTGATCAGGAGATAAAGCTCGCCGATCTTGCCGGCAAAAAAGTCGTGTTGTGGTTCTACCCGCGCGCCGCGACACCCGGTTGAACGCAGGAAGGCCTGGACTTCGCTGGTTTGCACGCGAAGTTCAAGCGCGCCGGGGCAGTTGTCCTGGGCATTTCACGAGACACGGTCGCCAAGCAGGAAAAGTTCAAGGCCGCGCAGGGTTTCCCCTTTGAGCTGCTGTCGGACGCCGACGAAAAAGTCTGCCGCAGCTGGAACACCCTCAAGAAGAAGAACATGTACGGCAAGCAGGTGATGGGAATTGAACGCAGTACGTTTCTGATCGGTGAAGATGGGCGACTGCTGCGCGAGTGGCGCAAGATCAAGATTCCCGGCCACGCCGACGAAGTGCTCGCCGCCGTCAAAGAGTCTTAAGCGGCGGCAAAGAAGGCGGGCAGGCGGCTGCGGTCGCGGCGCTCGAGGCCGGCGGTGGCCAGGCGGCCGAGGTACTCATCGACCACCACGCGGTAGATCGAAGCGACCCTGGCGCGGCCACTTGCTACCTGCCCAGGCTCCGTGCCCCCGCCCCCGATCACGATCAGCGGCTCGAGCATCTCGGTAGCGCCGGCTATACCCGCAAAGCAATGCTCCACCGAGTCGAGGTACTCGTTGAGAACTTCCTGCCGGCCTTCGCGATGGGCAAGATGGTAGGCGAGGTTGCCCATACCATAAGCAACCAGCCGCGCAGCGTCCTGCTGGCAGCGCCGGAACAAGTGCGCGTCGATGGTCGACGCCGTGGCAGCGACACGGTAAACGCCGAGCAGCAGGCTGCCGACCAGCAGGTTGATACCGATCGAGCCTTCGATGTAATTGTCGGCCATGAGCAGCTCCTTCAGGGCCTGCTGCACGTTGGCGCTCGCGCGCTTGAGACCGCCCGAGCTGAGCGCACGCTTGCGAAAGACTTCCACCGCGCGGGCCTGGTCCATCATCTGCGCACAGAGCAGGCTTTTGAGCTCGAGGAACTCCTGGTTGATCGCGTAGACCCAGCGCGAAGGAAACTCCATGGCCACCAGCGACACTTCGCTCAACGTGGTGCACAGCTGGCACATCGAGGCGGTCACCGCCGGGTCGAAGTCGGTGGCCGCCAGCGCCTTCCAGTCGACGTCTACGGCCGGGGCCCAGCGCCGAGATTTTGATTCCTCGTAGAGCTCGCCGATGTTGTCGGCCCAGATGTCCGACTTGCGGTTCTCGGTATAGCCCATGTCGGGCAGCCCGGGCACCAGCACCGAACCGCGCGCTGCCATGGAATAGTTGTGGCGCACGAACTCGGGTAGCAAGTCCCAGGAATAGGTGCCCTTACTGCAGTCCTCGTAGGTCAATCCGCGCCTCGGGTCCGACGGTGTACAGCGCACCCGGTCGGTCTCTATCTCGTACCAGTCGAGTATCAGCTTGCCCTCGCTGAATTCCGTGCCGCGCTTGATAGCCTCGGGGTCATCAAAGTACTGGCGGTCGGCAAAGTAGGCCACTTCAGATAGCCCCCTGGGCGGCCAGGCCCTGCTTGGTCATTTCGTACACCTCGTGAAGGCGACTGCGCTCCCTGCGGTCGGTAAGACCGCACTTGTCGAGCCGCTCGAAGTATTCCTCGGTCTGCCTCATCTGGAACATGCCGGTTATGACCAAGCCCTTGTCTATATTCTCCTTCTTCAGGCCCTTGCCCGAGAGGATGACGAAAGGCTCGAAAACCTCGTTGGCAAAGATCGATCCGAAGAGAAAGTTCTCCGCCTCCTCTAGATGGGCGTGCAGCGTTTCGCGGCATTCGGGGTTGTGTTTCATGAGCCACTTGAGGTGTTGCATGCCGTAACCCACGTGGCGAGCCTCGTCCTGCATCACCAGGCGAAACATTCTTTTGTCCGCGTCGGTCGGGCTGATGTACTCGCTGAAGCGAAACATGGTGAGCACGTTGCCCTCGGCCTGCAGGTGCAGGGTTACCGATGCCTCCGAAAAGGTCTCGGCGTCGCGCAGAAACTTGAGGTTGTGTTCGTTCTGCACGCTGGCGCGCATCAGCCCGTAGCCGGTAGACAACGCGCGCTTGCGAAAGATCTCGGCGTGGCGCGCCTCGTCCATGGCCTGCAAGGCGATGAAGTTCTTCACCTCGATGAAGTCGGCGTTGACCTGGCCCATCCACTTGGCAGGCACATCGGTTGCGATCATTTCCACCTCGGTGAGAAAGGTGAGAAGCTGGGCGTAGGCCTTGCCTATTTCCTCGGGGAGCTCGGCCTCCTGCAGTTCGGCCCAGGGAATGTCCGTGGTGGCGTCCCACTGCCGACTCATGGCCTCCTCGACGTAGCCCTCTACGTTGTAAGCCCACACGTCCGAGCTGCGATTGACGCTGGCCTGCATGTCGGGAACCCCGTCGGGAATCTCGGCGCCGCGCGGTGCGTAGCAGCGATTTTCACGCACGACCTCGGGCAGATCGGAAAAACCGTAACCGTCGACGTCCAGGTCGCGAAACGTGAGCCCGCGTCGCTCGTTGGCCGAAGTGCAATGGACATCCTTGGTGGACGCGTCCATCCAGGACAGGTCGAGCTCGCCCGTGCGCATGCTGTAGAGGTACTTGTCGACAAACTCGTTGTCGTCGAGAAAATGACTGGTGGCGAGATAGCTCATGACGCGTACTCGATCTTCAGGTCGGCAGCCAGGTCGAAATACTCCTGTATGCTCTCGGAAAACCTGAACAGCTTGTCGTGTCGCTCGGGGTCGTCGTAGATCACTTTCATGCCCTCTCCAAAATGCGTGAGCGTGTTGATGCCGTGGTCGGTGTCGGCGCCACCGTTGGACTGGATGTTGCGCAGCATGTCCTGCCACTGGGCGATGTCGGCCTCGAGCACGAAGTCGGGATCCTCGCCTTCAAGGTTGTCTATCTCGCGCGCGCCCATGCACTCGTAGACCTCGAAGTTGAGCAGGTAGTTACGGCGCCGCTCGCCCGGTCCCACGACCGTGACACCAAAGGTCGTGTCAAAATAACCCAGCCTGGTGAAACGGTCCTGCTCCTGCGCCATGCGATCGTTGAGCGCTTCGAAAAAACTGGCGGACGGAAAATCTACTTTCATCGTGGGCTCCTGCGGCCCACGAAGAATATCCACCACTCTAGCCCATGCAAGGGGACCAGCCAGCTGGCCGCACACCGGGCCTGCAAGCTTTTAGCCGCTTCTACTCAGTTGATGTAGCCGAGGGAGCGAAGGTGACGCAGTACGTCTTCGCGGACGGGGTCGTTCTCGTCGGGATCGGTATCGCCCGGGTCAGTGTCTTCGCCGCGTTTCCAGGTGGCCACGCTGCCCGCCTCGCGGGCCACGGCCGGGCCGGCCTCGAACATGCCATCTATCACCCGGCCCACCATGTCGCGGCCCACCGGCATGCCCATCCAGGCCAGCACCGTGGGCGCTATGTCTTTCACGGTGGCCCCCTCGACTTTGCAGCCACGTTTTACGCCCGGCCCCGCCGCCACGATTATTCCCGTGTCGCGATGGGCACCCGAAAGATGCATGTAGTCGGGCTTGGTGATGGCAAACTCACCCACCGCGGGGCCGGCGCCGTGGTCGGAAAGCAGCAGCAAGGCGCTGTCGGGAGGCAAGCGGTCCACAAACAACCCTAGTTCTTCGTCCACCCAGCGCCAGTAGTTTTCAATGGTTCCCCCGAAGTCGCGAACCTGCTCCTCGGTCACACCCTCAAAAAACTCGGGCTGCATGAATTTCCAGAAACCATGTTGCACATCGTCGGTACCGCGCAGGTAGAGCAACAGCAGCTCGGGCGGCGCCCCGTCGTCAAGCAGGCGGTGGGCGGCGTCAAGATAAAAACGATCGCGGGTCCACGCGCGCACAAAACGATCAAAGACCAGGAAGTTAATGCGATCATCGGGGGGGGCATCCGTCGCGCGACCAGCGGCTATTCGCTTGGGATCGTAATCGGCCGTCAGGAAGCGCGGCATGGCTTCGGTCACCTTGCCAGGCCCCGGCGGCTTGAGGTCGGCCAGGTAGCCGGCCGGAAAGGTCCGGCCCTCTACGCCCGTCCCGTAGTGCGCGCGATCGCTCACGATGCGACCGTTCAAGGCTTCGGCTGGCCAGCTTACGAACCAGCCTATTACCGCGACATCGACACCCGAACGCGAGGCCATGTTCCACAACGCGGGAGCCGTGCGCATGCCGCTGTCCACCGGCCGCGGCGAATCGCCCCCGTGGGTCCGCAGGAAAAAGGTGATGCCGTGCTCCTCGGGGTCCAGGCCCGTGGCCACGGTGGTCCAGATGACCGGAGAAACGCTCGGCTTCATTGAGCCCAGGGGTGCGCGACATCCGCGTTCCGCGATGGCGGCCAGGTTGGGCAGCTTGCCCTCGCTTATCCACGGATCAATCAGGTCCCAGGTGCCACCGTCCAGCCCGATCACGGCCAGGGTCGCGGGCCGCTCGTGCGCCCGTTCGCAGCCGGCGACCAACAGCAGCACGGCGACCACCACTGCGTACTCGCCCAAGCTCTTCACCAACCCCCTCACGACTTCACTTCCAGGCTGCCCAACTGCCGCAGCCCTTCGTACAATATCACCGAAACGGCGTTGGCCAAATTAAGACTGCGCACTCCCGGCTCGGCGATGGGGATGGTCAGTACCTCGGCACCCGCCGCCGACAGGGCTTCGATGCGCTCGACACCCAGCCCCTTGCTCTCGGACCCGAACAACAACAGGTCGTCCCGGGCGAAGTCGTGCTCGGCATAACAACGCCCGCGCCTGGCCGAGTTGACGATCACGCGGCCCGGCGGATGATCGTCGACCCAGGCAGCCCAGTTGTCGTGTACCGACAGGGCGACCAGCGGCCAGTAGTCGAGACCGGCGCGACGCAGGTAACGATCGTCGAGCGAGAATCCCAGCGGTCCGACAAGATCAAGCGGAGTGCGCGTAGCCGCGGCCAGCCGCGCTATGCTCCCGGTGTTCTGCGGAATCTCCGGCTCTACCAACACTATGCGCACGGTCAGCCCTTGCACGCGGCCAGTGGCCAATGTTGCCCCCGGCAGCTCAACACCGGGTCGCCACCGGCGTCGTTGATGGCCCCCGCGAGATGGTAGTAGGCCGGTCGTAGAAAGCGCGCGGGCATCACGCCGCGGCTGCCGCGGTCGACCCGGCAGTAGAGAACGTTGTCATCGCCAACGCACAGCGAGCCACAGTCGAGTTCGTTGCTCTCGCCGTCGTTGGTGCGCACCGAAAACCCCTGGTCGGGATCGCCGTCCACTGACACCACTACCAGCGGCGTGTCTTCGACCACGATCGATGCGCGGTCAACACCGACATCAACTACCCAGCCGCCCTCACCGTCGGCGGCCACGTGACTAGAAAACAGGAGGGCTATGCGCTTGTTGCTGATCTTTTCGCCGTCGGCGTACCAGTGGCCATCACGACGAAAAACAATCTCCGCTCCCCCGATGGCCCAGAAACCTGCCCTTGTCATATCTTCGCCGCCCGCGCTCCGGCAGCCCAGATTGCCCGCGCCACCGGGTGGGGGCAACCCTCGCCGGCGCCGGGCGCGTGAGACGAGCGGCGATCAGCTTCCGGTGAACTGCAACGATACCACCGGAGCCTCGGCAGCGTCTCCCGTGGAGTCCCAGGCCACGACGTCTACGACGAAGGCCTGCTCAACCTCGATGTCATGGCGGCGCTGGAAGCGGCAGCGAGCAAGTTCAACCGGGCCGGACACCCCGTCCAGGGAGATCATGCCCAGCGACAGCTCTCGCAGGGGCAGCACGTTGTTGAACACGGCGAGGTCCACCGAATCGGAGACCACCTCGCAGCTCACCTTGTCGCCTGCGCCAAGAAAACCGCCACCGGCGTCCGAATAATCGACGACCAGTTGCAGCGCCCCGTAGTTACCCGCGCTCTCGAGGCGCAACGAAACACCCAGCATGCAGTCGTAGCTATCCTCGAATCCGACCGCGGTCCTGAGAACGCGGCGCGCGTCCTGTGCAGTCACGCGACCATTGCCGTCCACGTCGCAGCGGCCGTGGTCGCAACTGCTCGACAGCCCCACGGCATTTCTCAGTATGCGCCGCGCGTCCAGAGCTGAAACCTTTCCGTCGCCCGAGGCGTCACCGCAAATATCCTTGAAGCTACAATCTTCGAAGCAGCCTTCTTCTTCGTAATCGTTGTTCACACCAGCGCCGAGATCACACTGCTCGACTTCGCGGTGCAGAAAACCGTCACCGCAGCTGGCCAGCACGCAACCGTCGAGACAGTAGTCACCGTTGTCAGAGTCGGCGTCATCGCACTCCTCGCCCGGATCGACCACCTGGTCGCCGCAGCTGGGCAGCGAGCAGTCGCTGCGACATGCGCCGGCTGCCTGGTCCGAATTGAGCGTTCCGTCATCGCAACTCTCTACGCCCGCGTACAGGTAAGCGTCGCCACAACTCGCCGCCACGCATCCCCTTACGCAGGAATCCGAGTCGTCGTTGTTGCCATCGTCGCACTCTTCGCCCTCATCGAGAACACCGTCACCGCAAACCCGGCAACCCGATAGCGGCAACAGGCCGTATACCTTGCCCCTGGGCAGCGGTGCCACCACGCCCATGTCGGGAGTCGTGGCGTCTACCACGCCCACGCTGAAGTCAGCCGCCGAGATTACAACGCCACCGGCAACCGCCGTCTCCGACGGTGTAAACAGGCAGGACAGCACGGCCTGGTCGGCTGCAAAACCAGCCATCGAAACGAAGGCTGCGTTGAGGCGCCGGTCTGACACCACGTTGTTAAAACTCGAAAAGGCCCCGTACACGGTACTCTCGCAAAGCACCCCGTCGGCTTCGCCCGGCAACTCGCCGGCAGCCTCCGAATAGTCTACCCACAGCTGCAAGGCCGAGTAGCTGCCCTCGCCATCAACCCCGATCAACAGCTCGTACGCTTCGGCCACGCAAGCATCGCCACCGCCTGGTACGGTCGTCGTCGTACTGCCGCCTACGGTCGTGCTGGTGGTGACGGTCGTGCTGGTAGTGACGGTCGTGCTGGTGGTCTCGACCGGAAGCATATCGTCGCCGCCGTCTTTGCCGGGGCAGTCCACCGACCACACAGAGACCGAGGGCAGCGGCGCAATGGCGGTCACGTTCTCGTCGAGCGCTTCTGACGCCACGACTAGAAAATCTTCGGGCGCCGGTACGACCGCCGCCTCGATACCACACTCAAACAACGCGACCGGACCCATGACGCCAGCCGGTTGAAGAAAACCGGCCACCAGTATGCCGATCGCTTCCTGGTCGT
>JACKQG010004290.1_pt1 | contig 16638 bp, 14 predicted proteins | sample 8237621 | NCBI WGS metagenome assembly JACKQG01 (sample SAMN15677084, study PRJNA649215) | marine metagenome | biome: marine; feature: Black Sea; material: saline water; isolation source: suspended particulate matter (SPM) from the Black Sea western gyre | collected 2013-06-09/2013-06-10 | depth...
TAAATACTATTACTTCAGTGGGACACTGTAGCTAACAACAAACAGCGGGTCGGTTTCTACGCCATCCACGATATCTTCCTGTGCCAGGTTGACAGCGAACGTCAGTTCGTCATTGTAGGAATAGGACAGAGTGACGTGGCTGTAGTCACCAGGGTTAGTTACATTACCACCACTATCTTTGAGACCAGGTTTATCAAATGAAAAAGCACCAAACAGGATGTTGTATTTTCCAACGGTGTAATCCAGTGTGTAGTAGATGTAATCAGAACCAACGATGTCACTGTCGCTGCTAATGTAAAACTTGGCGCCAAAGTCCATATAACCCAGACCCAGGGCTATTTCTGAAAGGTCGGTATCGCCCAGATCAGCATTAGTCGGTGTCACGGTTGGGTCATCTGTAGTGAAGCCTTCTTCCGGATACAGATAAAGTATGTAAGAAATATCGTAGCTGAAATCACCGGCTTTACCGGCAAAACCGAGATACAGGTCCGTTTCGGTACCGTCATCTTCGTTGGTTGTCCAGACTCCAGCGTACATACCTGACTCATGGCTATAGTCCAGACTTGCAGCAAGTGCCGGTCCATCTGGTGTCAGGTTAACACCGCGCCATAAATACATATTAGATAAAGTCAGGCTAGCGGATGTTTCGGCCTGGGCAATTCCGGGAAGCATGCTAAAGCTACCGATCGCCATAGTGGCGGCTATAGAGGCGGCTGATATTTTGTTGAATTTCATAAGGTTACTCCTTAAAGTGCGTCAAAAAATAGGCTGGCAAGGTTTTATTGAGCCATCCCGTTAAAAAATGTTATTCACAGTACTCTTAAGCGGGTTCGGGGCCATAATGTGAATAATCATTTAATTCAAAGAGTTATATTATTTTGCTGGGGATGGTCGAGTTGAGCTTTTAATGTTAAGCCCATGGATGGTGCTTGTTTGTTGCGGCGGCACCGTATTGGTGCTTTAACTGGGCTTTTCGCCAGGTTTGATCGACTTGATGAGTAATTGTTTTGAGGGCTGTAAAACTGAAACTGGAGGAGCGATGAATCAACTGATGAATCAGATGATGGGGCATGCATCCGTGCGTGATTACACGGATCGGATGATTGAGCGTGCATTACTACTGGATATTATCCGCTGTGGTCAGGCGGCGTCTTCGTCCAATTTTGTACAGGCCTGCTCGGTGATTCGGGTCAGCGATAAGGCGAATCGACAGCGTATTGCCGAAGCGGCAGGTCAGCAACGCTGGGTGAACGAGGCGGCTGAGTTTCTGGTACTTTGTGCCGATCTAAAACGGATCGAGTATTGTTGTGAAAAAACGGGTCTGGAGTTTCCTGTGGGTTACACCGAGCATTTTATGGTGGCGACTATCGATGCCGCGTTGATGGGGCAGAATATGCTGCTGGCGGCTGAATCGGCCGGGCTGGGAGGGGTGTTTATCGGTGGTATTCGGAATAATCCGCAGGTCGTGGCGGATTGTTTAAGCTTGCCCGATCAGGTTTATCCGGTGTTTGGGCTGTGTCTGGGCTGGCCCGCGCGCAAACAGGCTGTTAAGCCGCGCCTGGCGGTAGAGGCGATCCTGCATGAAGAGACTTATCAGAACGAGTCTATGGCTGCAGATATTGAACACTATGATGAGTTGATGTCCAGATACTATGCGCAACGCCAAACTTCGGTGCGCGATAGCAACTGGTCACAACAGACGGCTGCTGCGGTGCATGGAAAACGGCGCGAACATATGCTGAAGTTTCTTCAGCAACGTGGACTTGTTAAGCAGTGAAAGTCGCTGGGTGGTATCGGCCTTTAGGTGGACAATAATGCGGCGAACACGCGTGCTGGTTTATACGACGTGATCGGTGAAGCGGTCACGAATGGCTAAAAATTCGTCCAGATTATCGAGAAACAGATTGACCAGTTCTGGATCAAAGTGTTTGCCAGACTGCTCCCGGATCAGCTTGACCATATTTTCGACCGGCCAGGGTTCCTTGTAACAACGCGCAGAGCCGAGCGCGTCGAATACATCAACCAGAGCGGTAATGCGTCCATATAGATGTATGTTGTTGCCTTTTAATCCGCTGGGGTAGCCGCTGCCATCCCATCTTTCCTGATGTTCCAGCGCGATAATCGCCGCCATATTCAGGATCGGTCGGTCGGAGCCCTGCAGGATTTCATATCCCATCTTGCAATGGGTTTTCATGATCGCAAACTCTTCTTCGGTGAGTGCTCCCGGTTTTTGCAGGATACTGTCCGGAATTCCCAGCTTTCCAATGTCATGCATCGGCGAAGCCATGCGGATAAGGCGTGCTTCGTCTTCATTAATCCCGGCTTTCAGCGCCAGTAACTCGGAATACTGGGCGACCCGGTTGATATGCAGGCTGGTTTCCCGCGAGCGGAATTCGGCTACATTACCGAGGCGGAATAATATTTCGCGGTGGGTATCATCGATTTCCTGATACAGCGAAATGTTTTCATAAGCTATCGACATATTCTGGGTAAATAACTGTATCAACTCTTTGTTGACGTCGCCAAGTTCGACTATGCCGGTAAAGTAGACCAGTCCGAAGCTGTTACGATGATTCTTGAAGAAAAAAACGGCGCTATTATTCTCGATAATAGTCTGTTGCTGCTCAATCGCCCGGTTGATGATCTCGATGTCTTCATCGCGTAGTACCTGAGCAATGGATTTTCCGCTGGATTCATAAAAGCGTCCGGCACCCGTTAAAATCTTAAGTGCACTGGCATCTTTCTGCGAGGCTTCACAGCCAGCCAGGAAAATGGAATTCTCTCCATTTGTGGCCATTAATACTTCGCTGTTGAAGCCCAGAACCGCAGAGATCTGGATCAGTAAGCCTGAAACAAAGTCACCCATCTGATAGTTTTGAAACATATCGGCGGTGGCGTGGATGACCTTATTCAGGCCGATCCGGTGTTGTTCGAGTGCGAGTAAATCGCGATAAGAACGCAGAGATGAGTACATCATGGTGCGCAATTTTTGAATCGTCAGTTCGGTTTTATCTTTATAGTCATTGATATCGTAATCACGTATGACCTCTTCTTCCGGCGCGGAGCCTGGCTGACCGGTGCGTAATACGATGCGTACAAAACTATTACCCATTGCTTTGCGGATATGGCGGGTCAGGGTCAGGCCGGTATCATCTTCTTCCATCACGACGTCGAGTAAAATCAGCGCCATGTCAGGATGTTGCGTCATCAGGTCTATCGCCTCCAGGCCGCTAAAGGCATGATAGAAGTGAATCGCTCTGTTTTGGAAGGTAAATCGTTTCAGTGCAAGTGTAGTGACATCATGTACACTCTGCTCATCGTCAACAATCATCACCTTCCATGCGTCAAGTCCTCTGCGCTCTGCGCTACTGGATAATGTGGGTGCTGGTGTCGGCATGATGGAAAATAATGTACCTGAAAATACAGGGTATTATAGATGATGAGTCATCAAATAATACTACTTTAAATTAATCAAATAGAATTTCGGAATAAAATTCAATGTTTGTGCTTTGGATACAATAAACATGTTTCGCAGTTTGAAGTTCAGAGGCCTGGCCGCTGGAGTGGTGGTTAGTACCGGCATGCTGCTGATTGCTTTTTACGGGCAAAGCCTGCTGCAGGATAGTGAGCAATCCACCCAGCAGCAGAGTAGGGACTTAATTGCGCTGAATCAATTGCTGGATCACATAAAAAAACCAATATCAGGCATTCAGTTTTCATTGATCGAGTTTCTGCTCAACCTGAATGATGAGGGGCGCGAGCCGGTCAGGCAGCATTTAAAGGAACTGGGAAAACAGACCGTTTCACTGCAGAAAAATGCGCTGGTGCGTCAGCAGTATTCAACTCGCAATAACAGCCAGCGAATATTCGAACTACAGCAACAACTGGTGTCGACCATTGAGGTTATTCTGGGATTTGATTATCGGCAGCGCTTTCCGCTGATTCAGTTGCTGATGGAAGAGTTGGAGCAGGCCGACAAGCAGTTTCAGCAACAGTTACTCAGGCTCGAAAATATTGCACTGGCAACCAGAGGTTCCGGATCCAGCGATGATCAGATTCAGCCCTTGCTAGGGCGACTCAAGTCGATCTGGGCAGAGTCGACCGGGATTGCAAAACAGATGATCGCGAGTCGCACCGGCGTATTCGGTGAGCCAGACGCGACCATAGAGGATTTACAGAGAATCGTTGATTCCACGTTTACAGAATGGAATCAACGATTTGTGGAATTAAAGATGGTTCAGAGTGGGCGTTTTTATGGGGATGAGTTCAGTCGGGCACAACAGGCGCTAAATGGATTCCATGGGTTGTTGCAAGGCATACTGGGGCGACTAAGTATTGCCGTTACTTCTGTGCAATGGAGAAGGGTAGAGGCTTTGATGGTGGCCGATGTGAAGTCCATCATGGCGGCTCTGAATCATGAAATTACCCAGATGGAAAGACTCGATGGTGAATTGACCGAACGCCATATCTATCGCATGCAATATGCTTCTCAGCAGTTGTCCAGTTTTCTCTGGCTTCTGGTTTTCGTATTTCTGGCCCTGATCATGTCGACCTATCTGGTTTTTGAATACTGGATCAGAAGGCCTATCGAAACGGTCGCTATAGCGATGCAATCCGAAGCGAAACAGGTGACCTGCAAGCCCCTGCATCTGACCGGGGCACGCGAAATCGATTATCTGATCGAGGCCTTCGCCCAGATGCAAAAGCAGATTCGTTGGCGTCAACAACGTCTGACTTCAATATTACAGAATGCGGGCGAAGGCATCATCCTGATCGATAACGAGCATAGAATTGACTCCTTTAATCAGGCTGCTGAAAAAATATTTGGCTTAAGTCACGAACAGGTCATTGCGCAACCTGTGCAGCGATTGTTCGATCCTTCAAATCCACAGTTGATTGAGCGAATGCTGAGTGATGACCGACTGCAGGGAGATCAAAACTGGCATTATCTATGTCTTGGCTTGTATGCCGATGGTTCAGCGTTCCCGATGGATTTGACCATCAGTCAGATGAAACTGGTGGATCAGCGCTTCAGGATTTTACTGGTGCGTGATGCCAGTGAACGTATCGCCAATGAAAACACGATCAATCAGGCCCGGCTGGATGCAGAAGCCATGCAGCAGCAGCTGGGCAGGCAGGTCAAGCAGCTTGATCTTTCACTGAAGCAGCTTAAAAAGACCCAGAAGCAACTGGTGGAAGCGGAAAAAATGGCTTCGCTGGCGGGGCTCGTGGCCGGTGTTGCTCATGAAATAAACACACCCATCGGGGTTAGCGTGACGGCGTCTTCGCATTTACACGATGCGCTCACGAACATTCAGGGACAGCATGCGGTTGACAGTCTGCAGGCGCAGATTCTGGATGAGTTTATCGAGGATGCCAGTGCGGCGACCAGCATCATCCTGAGTAATCTGAAACGCGCTGCAGCACTGATCAAGAGTTTCAAGCAGGTTGCTGTCGATCAGAGTAGTGATGAAATGCGCATGCTTAATCTGCATGAATATCTGGATGAAGTGGTGCTCAACTTACACCCGGCGTTAAAGAAAACGAAACATGTGGTAAACATCGATGTGGCCAGTGATTTTCATCTCAAAACGATGCCCGGGGCTATTTCCCAAATTATTACCAATTTGATTATGAATTCACTGGAGCATGCTTATGATAAAGGGGATGCCGGCGTTATCTCTATTAGTGCAACTCTGCAGCGTGGGCGAGTTGAGTTGATCTTCCAGGATGATGGTAAGGGTATAGAGCCGCGTCATCTGGGTAAGATTTTTGAGCCTTTTTTCACGACTAAAAGAGGTGCAGGCGGTAGTGGGCTGGGGTTGCATATTGCCTATAATCTGGTCACATCCACTTTAAAGGGTAATATTCAGTGCGTCAGCACTGTGGGGCATGGTGCTCGCTTTATGATCCGTTTTCCAGAAACGATCCCACTTAAAAAGTAATGCGTTGGCTTTAACGCCAATAATCAATATTTAAAAAACTTAATGGCACTCACCCCTAATTAGTTTAGGATGTTAGGTTCGATAAAATAAATCAGTGAAGTTCATGTCAAATCAACCAACATTTCAGGATACATTAGGTTTTGCTTCGGTAACTCAGGGTATTAATGCAAGTCTTAACAAGGCCGAAGAGTTAATGCAGGAGTTCAGCAAACAATCAGAACATATTGACTGGGATCCATTAAAAGCCAACGGTGTGTATCAGGAACTGTTCAGTAAAATGCTACAGAACCCTGGTAATATAGTTCAGGCAAATATGGATTACTGGAAACAGGGGCTGGAGTTATACCAGAATTCACTACAGGCGGTGCTGACAGGACAGGTTCCTGTAACCACGGTCACAGAAGATAAAACCGACCGCCGTTTTCGTCATGAAGGCTGGGCGGAACAGCCGGTATTCAACATGATCAAACAGAGCTATCTGTTAATGTCACAGTATGCGCGTCGACTGGTTCAGGAAACGGAAGGCCTGGATGATAAAACCGCCGCGCGGGCAGATTTTTTTACCCAGCTTTATCTGGATGCGATGTCACCAACCAATTTTTTGACCACCAATCCTCAGGTGTTAGATAAGGTTGTAGAGACAAAGGGAATGAATCTGGTACATGGTCTGAAAAATATGCTGGATGACCTGGAGCGTGGAAAAGGTAAGTTATCGATCAGTATGACCGATTACCGAGCTTTTGAACTGGGACGTAATATCGCGACCAGCAAGGGCAAGGTGGTGTATGAAAACCGTATGTTTCAGTTGATCCAGTACAGCCCATTGACAGAAAAGGTCAATACTACACCGTTACTGATTGTTCCACCCTGGATCAACAAGTTTTATATTCTTGATTTACAGGAAAAAAATTCAATGATCCGTTGGCTGTCTGAACAGGGGCACACGGTATTTGTAATCTCCTGGATAAACCCGGATGCCAGTTATAAAGACATCGGCTTTGAAGAATATGTGCTGGAAGGGGTACTGGAAGCCATCGATGCCGTCGAGAAAGCGACGGGCGAAAGTAATATCAATACCATCGGTTACTGTATCGGCGGTACTTTGCTGGCTACGACGCTGGCCTATATGGCACAGAAAAAAGATGAACGCATCAAAAGTGCCACCTTTTTTACCTCAATGCTGGATTTTGCCTCTCCTGGAGAGCTGGGACTGTTTATCGATGACGAACAGTTAACCGCACTTGAGGAAAAAATGGATCGTGAAGGCTTCCTGGACGGTGGTGAAATGTCCGGTACCTTTAATCTACTACGCGCAAATGATCTGATCTGGTCGTTCTATATCAATAACTACCTGCTTGGTAATGATCCGCGTCCGTTCGATCTGTTGTACTGGAATTCAGACTCGACTCGGATGCCGGCAAAAATGCATAAGTGGTATCTGCGTACTCTGTATCTGGAAAACAGCCTGATCAAGCCGGGTGCTATCTCCATTAAAGGTACGCCTATCGACCTGACGGCCGTGAAGACACCTGCTATGTTCGTTTCTACCGTAGATGATCATATCGCTCCGTGGTTATCCACCTGGGCAGGTGCACAGCATTTTTCTGGCCCGGTACGGTTTATACTCGGTGGTTCCGGGCACATTGCCGGGATTATCAATCCACCCGCAGCCAATAAATACGGTTACAGCATGACGACAACCAACAAGTTGCCGAAAAATGCGCAGTCCTGGGCTGATAAGGCCGTGAAAAATGAAGGTTCATGGTGGCCAGCATGGGATGACTGGGTGGGTAAAAATAAGGGTGATAGTATCGATGCGAGACAGCCTGGTGACCATCAGTTACCCGTCATCGAAGATGCTCCCGGTCGCTATGTGAAAACAAAAATAGTCAATATATAAAGCCCTGAATCAATCAGCGGCTAATTACCAGAGAGAGGAGATTATGAGTAGAGTAGCAGTAGTAACAGGAGGAACGCGTGGGATCGGTGAGGCAATCTGCCTGGCGCTGAAAAGTGCAGGTTATCGGGTTGCCGCGACCTATGCAGGTAATGATGCATCGGCGCAGAAATTTTCTGCAGCTACCGGGATTCCTGCTTTCAAGTTTGATGTGGCTGATTTTGATGCCTGCCAGAAGGGAGTAGCCGATATCGAGGCTGCGCTCGGACCGGTGGAAGTGCTGGTGAATAACGCCGGGATTACGCGTGATACCACGATGCATAAAATGACTTTCGAGCAATGGAATGCTGTCATTCAAACCAATCTGACTTCGTGTTTTAACATGAGTCGGGCAGTAATCGATGGTATGCGTGAACACAGCTTTGGACGAATCGTCAATATTGGATCGATCAATGGGCGTTCCGGGCAATATGGTCAGGTAAATTACGCTGCAGCGAAGTCCGGTATCCACGGCTTCACCAAGGCGCTGGCACTTGAAGGCGCGGCCAAGGGAATCACGGTTAATGCGGTGGCACCAGGTTATGTACTAACCGATATGGTAAGAGCTGTACCGGAAAAAGTACTGGAAAAGATCATCTCCAGAATACCGGTTGGGAGACTGGGTGATCCGGATGATATCGCACGTGCTGTTATGTTTCTGGTGGGTGATGATGCTGGTTTTATTACCGGTGCGACACTGGATGTCAATGGCGGGCAACAGATGTACTAAACTGCTACTGCTAAATCCGTAGTGCTAATGCCGGCTAATTGCCGGCATTTTTTTGTCCTTAATGTTTGTATAAGTCGATTTCACTGCCTGAACAGCGTAGGAATCCGTATCATTCTCTGAACAACACACTCGACCTTCCTGGCAACGGCTGCTAATCGGTTGCAGTCAACGATAGGGGTATGCCCGCTAAGTCTGCTTAAGATCGACAAGCCTGGCTATTATATTTCCTGTATACCCTGGAAGGCTGCCGCCCTGTCAACTGAGCAGCATCTCTTCGGCTCATTAAATCGGTAGACCAGCGAAGAATTCTTACCCACGTTCTGGCTGCCAGCCTTCGCACCGTATTAACGAAGTCAGTCTAAGTTGGATTATCGAGTGCAAAATCAACAACTTAAATTTAATAGCGAACATAAAAAAAAGCGCCCCTAAAAGGGGCGCAAACTGGTATTTTGAAGAGGAGTCATCAAATACCTTCTGAGGCAACGACTGGATTGAGGTGCTCCAGCCGTTGTAGAGAAGCTTTGTTACTAAGCTGACATAAACATGCCGCCGTTGACTGGAATATTAGCTCCAGTGGTATAGGCATTACGTTCATCGGCCAGCCATGCTACGGTGTAGGCGATTTCTTCTGGTTTACCCATTCTGCCTACCGGTACTGCGCCAACAATGGCGGTCAGTACGGCTTCAGGCATGGAGCTGGTCATAGCCGTTTCGATATAACCGGGTGATACTGTGTTGACAGTAACGCCTTTGGCAGCTGTTTCCTGAGCAACTGCCATGGTGAAGCCATGCAGACCTGCTTTGGCCGCTGAATAGTTAGCCTGACCAAACTGGCCTTTCTGACCATTCACTGAAGAAATGTTGATAATGCGTCCAAAACCGCGTTCAGTCATTCCGTTAACAACCTGTTGAGTGACATTGAAGGCGCTATTCAGGTTGGTATTTATGACTGCATTCCACTGATCCGGAGTCATACGCTTCAGGGTCTTGTCGCGAGTGATGCCGGCACAGTTTACCAGTATGTCAACCGGGCCCAGTTCAGATTCGATGCTTTGAACCATCGTTGTGCAACTGTCGTAATCAGTAACATCGGCTGGTGCAATGTGTAAATCCAGATTGCCAGTTTTATTTTCAGCTAACCAGCTCTCAGCCAGTTCTTTATCGGCCGGGAAATAATTCGCGACTACGGTGTGACCGGTAGATGCGAGTTCTTTACAGATACTGGTTCCAATTCCACCGGTGCCACCGGTTACAAGTGCGATGCGTTTAGTCATAAATACCTCTTGAGTTATAATGAGTGAACTAGATTAAGCTGCTTTCTTAGCCGTTTTCTTGATCGCTTCAACACTGGAATCCATCGCTTTAGTGGAATACTCAGTGTTCAGCTTGTATGCATCGTCGATAACAACTTTCAGGCCTTCACGAGTTTTTAAAGCGTTGTCGGTAGACTCTTTGACATAGCCAGTTACGGTTTCAACCATTGCCTGCATCATTTTGCTGGAAGCCTGCGCTGCTTCAGCAGGAGTTTTGGCTGCGAAAATTACTGTGCTGCTGGCCAGTGCGGTATCCATCAGGTTATTGGTTAATTCAACCTGCTTGCTGATGAACCATTCTGTAGAGGCTACATTCAGATCGCCAAAAGCACGCAGAGTTAACATTGCTTTTGTGTTGTATTCATTGATGAAATCGATTGCTTGAGTATTCATGGTACGAGTCTCCGGGGTTTTAAGTTAGTTATTTGTGCACTGCACAATGCTGCACTGCACAAATAATATGTCCGGGGGAATAAATGTCAAGCTGGAAATGAAAAAAAACTTAAAATATTTTTTGACGGCTTATTAACGCGTTATTAATCAATGGGTTGGGGAAAGCGGAAAATTAAATTTTATTTTCCGTTCTTCTCAGTTTGACTGGCGTTGAAGAAATTGCGTTGCAGTTTCTGGAAGTGATCCATGTTTTGCTTCGACATTTTTGTCCATAAATCGAAAGGGGAACCCTCCAGTGCCTTATCCAGCTGGTCCACCAGGGACGCCTGCTGTTCGGCAAACATTTGCATACTGGCCTGCAGGAAGCTGGAAAAATTATCTCGACTGGTATCTGAGTAATTGCGAATGAACTGAGACAGTACGTCACTATTGAATAGCGGGTCGCCGGCATTTTCCTGTTCAAGAATAATTTGTAATAGAATGCTGCGGGTCAGGTCTTCACCGGTTTTCTGGTCTATGACCTTAAATGGGGCGTTTTGTATAACCATCTGACGTACTTCATCGAGCGTGATATAGCAGCTCTCCTGGGTATCGTAGAGTCGACGGTTGGGGTATTTTTTGATCAGTCGGATGTTGTCACTTTCAGCAGTCACTATTATGCATCTTTGGCTTTAAACGAGCGCATCATAGCTTAAGTTTTATGCTTAAGCCATGACATAGCTCATTGAGGGCTTGTGTGCGTAAGCTAGTTGATAAGTTACAGCGCCATAGCGACTCCCTGACCGCCGCCGATACATAATGTGGCCAGTCCTTTCTGCGCCGACTTGCGTTGCATGCTATGCAGCAGGGTAACCAGAATGCGCGCACCGGATGCATCGATCGGATGGCCGATAGAGATGGCTCTGCCACTGATATTCACTTTATCCGTGCCTTAGTCGAGCGATTTATTAACCGAAAGAGTCTGAGCTGCGAAGGCTTCATTCGATTCAATCAGATCCAGATCGCTGATATCCCAGCCTGCTTTGTGCAGGCATTTCTGAGTCGCCGGAATTGCTCCAGTTCCCATGATCGCAGGGTCAGCGCCGGCGCTGGAAAAATACACGATTCTTATGAATATTATTCATCGCGCACCACAGACCATCGATTATCATGCTGTCTTCCAGCTCCCAGTTGCCCATCATTTTTCCATTACGGGACTTGGGCAGGACATGCGCAGAAATGCTCATATTTTCCTGGCCACCGGCAATCATGATATCGGCGTCTCCGCAACTGATAGCCTGAAACGCCAGATGCACCGCCTTCAGTCCGCTGCCGCAAACCTTGTTGTGATGGTCATGACGGAGGTTGTTTCTGGTAAACCGGCTATTAACGCAGCCTGACGTGCAGGGTTTTGTCCGGCTCCGGCGGTGAGGACCTGACCCATAATGACTTCATCGATAGCGTCGGGTTTGACGCAGGATTGATCGAGTAGTGACCAGATCACTGTGCACCCAGATCAATGGCAGGAACTGTCGATAGACTTCCCCCAAATGAACCTACCGCTGTTCGTGTTGCATGCGTGATGACGATGGAGTCCGACATATTTGATACCTGGCTGGGCTGATAATTTGTATTGAAATAATGACCTTCTATTTAACGCGTTGTTTTATTGCGGTGCAATAATGGTAATGTTAGTGTTGTAAGAATTAAATCAAAATAAGGACTGGAAAATGACCACCAATGAGCAAAAGCCACAAGAGTACATGAATCAACTGTTTGATTTGCAACAGCAGTATTTAAAAAATCTTGAGCAGGCTTTCAACCTGAAGCAACCGGCAGCTGCGGCTAATCCGTTTGATCAATGGTGGCAGCAATTTCCAAAATCAGGACAGAACGACTTTGATAGTTTTTTCAAAAATATGTCTCATGTTGGCATGGGGTTTATGCAGAACCCATTAAGTGGCATGCAGGAGCAGGCGGAAAAAGTCCAGAATATGACGAAATGGTATAACACCATGAATAATCAGTTTAATGACTGGTCGAAGTTGAGTTCATCGGTAAATCCCCTGTTTGATCGCATGAATGACCAGTTCAAACAGCAGTTACAGGCGCCTTTCGGAATGGGTATGCCGTGGATGCAGAATCAGTTTAACCCTTCTCAACTGACCGATGCGATGAACTCTTCGGTGTTAAACCTGTTGCAGAATCTGTTTAAAGGTGAAGAGAAGCAGGCCGGTGAACAATTGTTAAACAGCCTGCAGCAATATCAGAGTTCAATGATGCATTACAACCAGTTGATGGCTCAGGTCGGAATTGACAGCCTTGCTCAGGTGCAGAAACAGATGGATCAGATGAAAGGTAAAAACCTGGAAGAAGTTTTTGAGTTGTGGATGAAGGCTAGTCAGGATGTTTTTAATCGTGAAAAAATGGGCGAGCCCTATACCAAGATTCAGGCTCAGCTGGAAACTATTCAACAGACTCTTAAAGCGGATTATGAAGAATACCGTTTAAGCCTGGCGAAAAATCTGGGACTGGTAACGCGCGCTGAGTATGAAGCGGTTACCCTGCAAATGGATATGCTTAAGGCAGAGCTTGAAGCGTTAAAAAAAAACATTAAGAAAGGTGCCGTAGACAAACAAAGCGGAGCCGAAGGTGGGGCCGATGACTTTACCGTGATCAGCGGAGTCGGCAAGAAGTTCAATGACAAGCTGCACGAACAGGGTATTCATAACCTGCAGCAGCTGGCCTCCATGTCGGATCAGATGTTAAAAAACCTGGACACGGATTTACAGGCCAAAGGTCGTATTATGCAGGACCAATGGCGTGAACAGGCTGAGCAATTTCTGAACACCATGACCGGTAAAAAATAACCTTTCAGCCAAATTAGATTGGCAGACAGAAAACTAGCTTATTGGGGGCTAACTCCAATAAGCTTTAGTCTACTTCATCGGGACAGTCGCCTTGCGTTATGGCTTTTCTCCAGTTGGCCTGGTTTCACCTGACCGCGACTAAACCAGGAATGATACCGGCATAGCCGATGGCGCAGGAACACCGAATTAAACGGAGGTTCCTTGGCTATTATTTTTGTTGCGTAGATAATCAATCACCTGGTCGGCATTCTCAGCAGGTGGAAACACCGGATAAAATACTTTCTGGATGACGCCATCATGCGCAACCAGTGTGACCCGTTTTGCCAGAGTCTGGCCATTGGACTGCATTGTCGGTAACGACAGGCTGTTAATGAATTTCAATTCGCTATCGCTAGCCAGCGCAAAGGGCAGTTGCAGCCGACTGGCGGCTTCGCTCTGATATTCCGTGGTCTGAGTACTCAGTCCATACACTGTAGCTTTCAATTTACACAGTTCCTGATAGTGATCTCGAAAAGCGCAGGCTTGCGGTGTGCAACCCATCGCGCCTGGAATCTGAGCCCAGCCGTCTGGCAGTGCCACGTTGGGACGTCCGGTCATGGGGTAAATATAGATCACAAGGTCGCCGTTAATGGCCGCAAAATTAACCGAAGTCTGATGTGTGGTCACCAGCTCCAGATCTGCGAGCGGCATGCCAGGCAGATGATTGCAGGCACCATCATCCTCGGGTACAGGAAGTTCCAGTGGTAGAGTTGCGGGTGATGTCATGATTCCTCCTGTTCAGCTTAAGCTCAAAGGGAAACGCTCTGATGCTCGGGTGACCAGAGCAGGTTGGTAGTCAAATAGTCTGGCTACGGCAATCAGCGTTGAGAGCTGGCTTGCTGCTTTTTTTCCTTCTCTTCCTGCAGTCCCTGTTTAGCCGATTGAAAAAACTCAACCAGTATCATCACGGTAACGGCTGCGACGATTACGCCAAAAGGTATCGAGCCTATCGATACCGCAAGCCCGATGACGAAAGTAAGGAATATCCCTACGGCAATCAGGCCGGTAATTAAATTATCCATGGTGATCTCTCATTGCGTTATAAGAAATGGCGCTAGTCATTCAGATACTCCAATAACCAGCGGGCAGTGCGAAACAGTCGGGCATCATCATTTTTTCCGGCGACCATCTGGACTCCGACCGGAAGACCCTCAGGGCTCTGTAACAGGGGAATGCTTAGCGCAGGGTTGCCACAGAAAGTCCAGATCGTATTCATCAGCGGGCTGCCGGTTTTTTCCAGTCCGGACGGTGCCGGGCCAAAGGTAGAAGGGGTGATGATCGCATCGTATTCATCGAATATTTCTTCCAGGCTTTGGTTATATTCACGCATGCGCAGAAGGGCGGCATTATAGTCGGTGGCTAATACACCTTGTCCGCGTTCAATCATTTCGCACAACACGCTGCTCAATTGAGATTTTCCATCGCGATACTCACGGGCAAAATTACGTGCCAGATCAGCCTCCATGATGTTTTGATGATCCTGATAAATATCTTTAAACAGGGCCGCCAGATCGATCACATCGATGATCTTGCGGTTTTCCTGGTTAACATTGTCGATCAGTTCACGTAGTCCATCCTTGGATGAAGCTTCAAGCTGATCCCACATCGGCGTGCGTACAAACGCGAAATGCGGATCGAGCGGTGGCTCCTGCGCCATGATGCTGGCTATTGCGGGTGCTGCCATGGGCTGCATCGCGCTATCTCGACTGTCGTAGCGCATCAGCACATCGGCGATCAGGGCGAGGTCTTCGAGGCTGCGCGCAAACACGCCGATCGTATCCAGGGGTTCTGACTGGGTCAGCACGCGGTAGCGTGAAATACGTCCGAAGCTGGGTTTGAACCCATATACCCCGCAATAGGATGCAGGTCGAATCACCGATCCATTGGTCTGAGTCCCCACGCTTAACGGCACCATGCCGGCAGCAACGGCCGCGGCAGACCCACTCGATGAACCGCCGGGTGTATGCGCGGTATTATGCGGATTCCTGGTCTTGCCCGGAGCCATGACTGCCAGTTCAGTGGTGACGGTTTTGCCTAAAATTATCGCACCTGCTTCACGCAGCAGGGCTACCAGCGTGGCATCCTCGGATGGTGTACGCCCCTGATAAATCACACTTCCGCGCTCGGTCGGGTAATCGAAGGTATCGATGATATCCTTGATGCCTACCGGAATGCCATGCAAGGGCCCCAGCGCCAGTCCACGGCGACGAAACTCATCGGCCTGGCGCGCCTGTTCCAGTGCCAGCGCTTTGTCCAGATGGGTCCAGGCGCCTATCTCCTGTTCGATTTCGTCAATCCGTTCAAAGCAGGCTTCAACCAGTTGAGTTGATGAAAGCAAGCCCTGTTGCAGCGCTTCACGCACCTCCAGAGCGGTTAAAAAGTTTGCGTTATTCATCGATGTGCGAGTTCTCGGTTAATCTTTTGTGTCATCAGCGGTTTATTTTCCAAACAGGTAATCGGGTAGCCACAGGGCTATGCCGGGGAAGTTATACAGCATTACCATCGAGAATATAATGATCCCAAGATAGGGCATGATTCCGCGGAAAATATCGATTAGCTTGATATGTGGTGGCGCCACACCTTTCAAATAATAGGCCGCCATTGCCATCGGTGGTGTGAGGAATGAGGTCTGTAGATTGAGCGCGACCAGAATGCCAAAAAATAGCGGGTCCACGTGGAAGGTTTCCAGCATTGGCAGGAAAATTGGCACGAAGATAATGATGATCTCGGTCCACTCCAGCGGCCAGCCCAGTATGAAGATAATCGCCTGCGCCAGAATCAAAAATCCAACGGTTCCAAGATCGAGTGCGAGCACCATTTCCCTGACCAGATCATGCCCTCCGAGGTAAGAGAATACCGAGGCAAATGTCCATGAGCCGACAAACAGCCAGCACACCATGGCCGAGGTTTTAGCGGTAAGGTAAACTGCCTGCTTCAGACGCTCCCAGCTGAGAGAGCGATACAGCGCCGCCAGTAACAGACCACCGAAAGCGCCCACACCCGCCGCTTCAGCCGGTGTGGCAAGCCCCATCAAAATAGCGCCTAACACGCTCATGATGAGAACTGCCAGCGGAACAAAAGAGGTTAACAGTTGCCACAGGATTTGACCCATTGGCGGTATATCCTCCTCGGCTGGCTTGGGCGCTAGAGCTGGATTCAAGGTGGCTCTACCGACTACATAAACCATATATAAACCGGCTAGCAACAGGCCGGGGAAGAGTGCTGCGGCGTACAGCCGTAACGGTGATATATCGGCTATGGCAGAGTACACAATCAGCATGATCGAAGGCGGTATCAGGATACCGAGACAGCCACCCGCACAGATGACACCTGCGGCAAAGCTCTCATCGTATTTGGCTGCCAGCATGGCGGGGAAAGCCAGCATCCCCATCAGGGTCACCACCGCTCCAACAATGCCTGTTGCGGTGGCAAA
>JACKQG010004291.1_pt1 | contig 16633 bp, 18 predicted proteins | sample 8237621 | NCBI WGS metagenome assembly JACKQG01 (sample SAMN15677084, study PRJNA649215) | marine metagenome | biome: marine; feature: Black Sea; material: saline water; isolation source: suspended particulate matter (SPM) from the Black Sea western gyre | collected 2013-06-09/2013-06-10 | depth...
AGCCCCCGCCCCAATTTCCAAAAGGGTACTATTCTCATCTAGCTCAAGGTATTTTAATAACTTTTCTGCTTCAGATTTAGTCGTCCAACTCGAGCCGATATACCCACATCCACAAACTTTATTAGTTATGTTTTGAATAACCGGCGATCGTGCCACTTCGTAGTCATTTTCTAAACGCTCAGTCTGAGCTCTTTCTTTATCAGTCTGTTTCATAAAAAAATAATAACAGAAATTAATCGAAATGTGTATGGTACTCTCTTAATAAAGATCAAGGGTTGAATATAATATATTAAGAATACAAATCTATATTAAAGATATTTATTTTTTAACATACTCTTGCTTATTATTGATTGTATTCTTAACGTCTGATGCAAAGCTGTATAAGCCAAAGGTTTTACTAGTGACAAAAACTAAGTCCAAACCACTTCCTTACATGGAACGTATCAAAAAGTATTATATTGGACTGGGTTATAGTACTCCTTACAGATGGGCTAAGCTTGACAGCATACCGTTTACTTCCCTTAAAAAGCCTTTATCAAAAGCAAGAATTGGAATAATCACCACTGCATCCTTATTTAATCCAGCCAATGGTGATCAAGGCCCAGGTGCACTTTATAATGGTAAAGCAAAGTTCTTTACTACTTATGCCAAGCCCATTTCACCTTTCCCCGATGTTCGCATATCACACATAGCTATTGATCGTACTCATACGACCGCAACTGACATGGCAAGTTATTTCCCGCTTTCAGCTTTATTTCGGCTTTATAAGGCTCAGTATATAGGTAGCATCTCTCCTAACTTGTATGGTTTACCCACAAATCGCTCGCATCGCGTTACAATAGAGCAAGATTGCCCGAAACTAGTTTCTCTATGTAAGGAAGATCGTGTCGATGCAGTAGTTCTAGTACCAAATTGTCCAATATGCCATCAATCAACGGCATTGGCAGCCTCCCAACTAGAAACAGCTGGAATTCCCTCAGTCCTGATGGGCTCCGCATTAGATATTGTTGAACATGTTGGCGTTCCACGCTTACTGTTCAACGACTTTCCACTTGGAAATGCTGCTGGTCTACCACAAAACATAGTGTCACAAGATTTAATTGCTAAAATGGCTGTTGATCTTCTATATTATGCGATCGAACCGCGTACCACCGTAAAATCTCCATTAACTTGGTCGGGAGAGTCAGATTGGAAGAAAGACTACTCCAATATTGATCAGCTATCAGCTAGTGAGGTTAAACGTCTTCGCGTAGAATTTGATAAAGTAAAAAAAGATGCGAAAGCCATTAAGGCTTTGTAGAATTATATGGTGGCCAGGGGCAGAATTGAACTGCCGACACGAGGATTTTCAGTCCACTGCTCTACCACTGAGCTACCCGGGCACCCTTTATAGTTCCCTGTAGGGAACCGGTGCGTTTTAGGACACACAACCAAAGCTGTCCAGAGGAGAATTTATAAATACGTTCCAAAAATTCGTTATTACGATTATTCCAACGTATAAGGGTCAAAGAGTTCATCATCAAAAACATCAATTGGTTCACCTGGAACAACATAACTTTCATTCGCCCATCTATTTAAATCAATATCTGAACATCTTTTTGAACAAAAAGGTTTAAAATTTTCAACATAAACTTTTGAGCACGTGGGACACTTCATAATTTCAAACTAAGTCTTAAAGGAACACGCTCCCTTTTTCTTTGAATTTCAAAGTGTCCTAATGGCGTCCATCCTACTAAAGTAGACTCAACAGGATCTGTCTTAAAAGATTTTGTTATTGCTAATTCAAATTGTTTTCGATCTTTCTTCGCCATGGGAGCTAAATCTAAGGTAATTTGCCCCCCTAGGCCCCTTAACCTTAATTGCCTTGGTAAAACTCTTGCTAAATGCAGATTTGCTTTCAAACCTGAAGCAGGAGAAAAGTCACCTCCCGTATTGACATCAACAGCGACAAGCGCCCGGGTTGGCTCAATGAAAATTGAACCTAAACCCATTACCACTCTAGGATCCATTAACTCCACTAACTGATCCAATATTCCATTCTCTTCAAATCCTCTCATAAAAACCTGACTTTTTTTAAATACTGGCCACTCACGCAAGGCAAGCGCATGTGCATTGTCTCCTTGAACTAACAGTTCAATTTCAGTGCCTTTATCAGATAGAACTTTTTCGGATAAATGTATAAGCACCTTAATTTCTTCTAATAAAGTTTGATCATCCAAATTTATTGCCATAGACCTTACAATCATTCCACTATTTAAATCTTCAGGAACAGTTTCATTAATGATATCTAGTATTCGTAACTTTTCTTCATCAGACTTTATCTGCCGGGAAACATTAATGCCCTTCGCATGAGGAGTAATTATAACACCTCGACCCTTGAATATAATCCTATCTGTAACTGGTATCGCCTTCCCTTCGTCTGGATAACTTGTTACTTGGATTAATATTTTTTCGCCTAACCTCAATCCTTTTGCGTTACGTAAAAACCCTTTAAAACCATCAGGGAGTTTTATAAATACGCCTCCTTGTCCTTTAACAAATTGATCGATAACCCCTCGACAGATAGTACCAGGGACCAATCCAAAGGAATCAGGTGACGTTAGAAAAAAATCTTCCAACTGACCTGCTATTACAAAAGCCGCAGCTTTCCTTCCATCAATTTCATCAAGAATGATTGCAGTATCTGTCATTTATTTTAAAACTCTAATCCCTGCTACGCTAAGTAGAGCTGAAGTTTCTGCCAAGGGTAGCCCTATTATTGAAGAAAAAGACCCTTGAATCCAGGTTACAAATACAGCCGCATATCCCTGCAAACCGTAACCGCCAGCCTTATCTTTCCAATCTTCCAAACTCACATAAGCGTTTAATTCACTATTTGAAATATTTTTCATTTTTACGGTACTAATAACGCAGCGTTCCAAAAGCTTATCCTGATACTTAACAGCTACAGATGTAATCACTTTATGACGACGCCCTGATAAAATCTTTAAAAATTCTCTAACTTGGTCTTCATTGGAGGGTTTTCCCAAAATTCTGCGTCCAACACATACAATAGTATCAGCTGTCAAAAGAACATCATCGTATTCCACATCAATAGCATTAGCTTTTTCTTTAGCCATTCGGATACAATAATCTCTTGGGAGTTCTAATTTTTTAGTAGCTTCATCAATATCAGGTGATTTTATTAAATCTGGTTTTATTCTAAGCTGTGATAATAACTCTAGCCTTCTCGGCGAACTAGAGCCCAAGATTAGTTTTTTGGGATTTTTGACCTGATTGAGTATCACTTGAACCTGTAGTTAATACGCCCTTTTGAAAGATCATACGGCGTCATTTCAACCTGAACCTTATCACCTGCGAGTACTCTTATACGGTTTTTACGCATTTTTCCTGCAGTATGAGCAATAATTTCATGACCATTCTCCAGTTCCACCCTAAATGTTGCGTTAGGTAAGAGTTCTTTTACAATCCCTGGAAATTCGAGAAGTTCTTCCTTAGCCATTTTAATTCCGTTCCTGTTTATAATATTAAAGCTGTTGGCTACTAAATGCTCTCTCTAGCATAATTATTCAAGGAATATTTTATATTTTATTAGTGATGAATTTTACAACCTTCTAGTATTATAATGTCAAATCTCCAAACATCTTTATAATTTGGTTCCGAATCTGATCTCGTGCCTGTCTATACGCTATAAGTTTTTCCTCTCTTCGGTCTCCAAGGCCAGTTGGATCCATAATAGGCCAATACTCTATTTCCAAGTCATAAATTGCTGTAAGCTCCAGTGCTCGGTGTTGACTTGCCGGACTAAGAGCAACAATTAAGTCAAAGCTAGAAATATCGTCTCCCAACTTACTCATTTCATCAAAAGACCGAGTTTTGTGCCGCGCCAACTCAACAGAAATTTCTTCACACACCGAGATAGCAAATCCATCAATTTCAAGGTCATTCTTTACACCTGCAGATTGAGCATAGATTGCTTTTCCATAAAATTTCTTAATCATTCCTTCAGCCATAGGAGATCGCACAGCATTATGATCACAACAAAACAAAATTGATTTTGGTAAATTTTTAACCCTCAAACCAATCCCCATAATGTAAGACACAAATTAGTGTAAAAAGTCTACGAGCGGTATCATTATCCAACTCAACTTTTCCTTCTAAACGTTCCTGCAAAACTCGTGCACCTTCGCCATGGATACCTCGCCTAGCCATATCAATTGTCTCAATTTTACTAGGAGATAACCTATTAACCGCTTCTAAGTAGCTTTTACAAATCTTAAAGTAATCCTTAACCACCTGCTGAAAGGGTACTAATGAAAGTTGAAACTCAACTATCCGTTCTCTATCACTATTAAAAACTTCAAAAACTAAGCGTCTCTCAAATATTCTAAGATTTAATCGATATGGGCCAACAAAATTTGTTTCTTTAGGGATCGCAAAAGCATTTTTTTCGAGTAGATCAAAAATAGCAACTTCTCTTTCTTGAATTATTTCAGGTGTTGCTTTATTTGGGTCACCCCCCTCAAGCTTTATCTCAATTAAATAACTCATTTCAGGTTACTGAGCCAAAGTTTTTGGTTTTATTTAATAGCTTATTATGCCAGAGGTTAATTTCCTCTCTAACAAGTGCAAGTTTATATATCATTATGGTTAGGCCTTTTTTTGGATGGTGCATGATATGGCCGTGTTACGTCTTGTAACAAAACATTAATACACTCTGCTTCTAGAGAAATCACACTTTTACCAGAAAAAACTAACTCAAACCTTCCAGACGCATCCTTTAAATCTTGCCAAAAAACTGTTAATAGAGAAAACACACCAGCCCCATTTTCTTGATTAATTCCTTTCGAGCTTACCTTCATAACATCATCGAATATTAAAAGAGATTGCACCCTTTCGGAATCTGTTAAATTTAAATTATCTTCCCAACGAAACCTATTAATTAATAAAGCAAATCTGTGCTCCTTAGATCTCCATGAAATTTCAGATTTTGGGACAACTGAATCTTGAACCAAGGATGAAATAACTTTTAAGTCACTGGAGTCTACTGCTTTCAACTTTATTGGACGATCTCTACCGTCTTCAAATCTAGCGTCAATACTCACCCAGAAACTCTTTCTATTAGTGCGCCACACGAACTCAACTTTTCTTCAACTCTCTCATAACCTCTGTCAAGATGGTACACACGGCTTAAAACAGTCTCTCCTTGTGCCGCTAAACCTGCCAAAATTAAAGAAACTGAGGCTCTCAGGTCAGTTGCCATGACCGGTGCACCTTTAAGCACCTCTACGCCCGTCACTTTAGCCACGCCTCCATGAACATCAATCTTAGCACCCATTCTAATAAGTTCTGGTGCATGCATAAATCTATTCTCAAAAATCCGTTCCTCTAAAACTGAAATGCCACTTGCAGTACAAAGAGCAGCCATTATTTGTGCTTGTAAATCAGTAGGAAACCCGGGGAATGGTTCAGTTAATATATTCAATGGTTTAATTCGATTTTGCAATCTTCGTACAATTAAACCTCTTTCACTTTCCTCAATTTCTACTCCAGAATCTTCTAACTTTTGACAAAAAACACTAACTATTTGACGAGTTCCACCTAGTAACTCAACTTCTCCACCCGCTATTACCGGAGCAAGCATATATGTTCCCAATTCAATTCTATCAGCAATCACAGAATGTTCGGCTGATTTTAAACTGTCCACACCAATAATAGTTATTGTATCACTGCCGTGTCCACTTATTTGAGCGCCCATCTTTATTAGGCACTCCGCAAGATCTATAATCTCAGGCTCTTTAGCGACGTTACTCAATACACTTGTACCCTCTGCCAACGCGGCTGCCATCAGTGCATTTTCAGTCGCTCCTACAGAGACCATCGGAAATTTAAATTCTGCACCCCTTAACCTTCCAGAGCATTTTCCAAATATATATCCATCCTTAAGGTCAAAAGTTGCACCAAGGGCCTCTAATACCTTTAAATGTAGATCTACAGGTCTAGCACCTATTGCACATCCCCCTGGAAGAGAAACTATAGCATTCCCCTCTCTTGCTAGCATTGGGCCTAAAACAAGAATCGAAGCTCTCATCTTTCGTACAATATCATAAGCTGCTGTATGGTTGGTTATATTCTTTGTGGTCAGATAAATTGTCTTACCTTCATTTTCAGAGATAACTTCACAGCCCAGTGAAGAGAGCAAACCTGACATCATTCTTATATCACTAAGCCTGGGCGCATTAGTTAATTTAAGCGTACCTTCACATAAAATAGATAAAGGCATTAATGTCAGACAAGCGTTCTTGGCTCCTGCTATCGGAATTCTTCCATGGAGAGGACCATTCCCTTTTACTACAATTTTATCCATAATTTATTGTTTTATACCGTTTTCTTTTGAAGTTTTAATAGTTTTTCTTGACCGAGTCTGTTCTTTTCGCCGACCCATATTTTCTTTTAAAGCCTTTTTCAAACGCTCTTTCTTATTTTTTTCAGATATAGATAATTCTCTATTCTTATTTATTTCATTTAAGTTACTCATAATAGGTACTTACAGTAGGCTTACCATTGCGTCTAGATTATCCTTGCGTAAAAAGATTTTTGATCGTATCCAACGCGTCAGTTATTTTTGTTTGCTGTGGTAGCTCAGTGGTAGAGCACACCCTTGGTAAGGGTGAGGTCGGGAGTTCGATCCTCCCTCACAGCACCATTATAAATTAAATTTTCTAAGTTTACTTCGTATATTTCTAAATATTTCACATTATTCATAACCCGTTAGCGCGTTAAAAAATGAAATGAAAAATAACAAAATATAAGGGCCGATGAGTCAACATTGGCCCCTATAATGTAAAAGTTCTATTTGATAAAAGCGAAGTTTACTTCGTGAATGATTGAGTGGAATACTCACTCTTATCTAACTTTTCAACTACACCTACTTTTCTAACGTAATCTACAAAGCTTTGAGCATAATCAAGATAAGTATCTGTAACTCTACCTGCTTTAGAAATTGTACCAAAAGTCAGGTAACCATCTTTGCCAGCCGAAATATAGTTATTGGTTACAACTGTGTAGACTCTTTCCATATCAAGTTCAGTCCAAGCTGTATCTTTTGGCCCCTTAAACTCGAGTCCTTTAAAACGTGACCCTTTGTTCTTTGAAGTATCAACATGCCAGCGAATCCCCGCAGCGTAGGGATACGCACCAGTTGAACCATCAGGACTCAATGCATAATCCAGCGCTTCCTCTAGAACTTCTTTAATCTCTTCCCCACTCATTTTTAATTCCACTAGTGTATTAGAGAATGGTAGCAATTCGTAAGCATCTCCTATTGAAAAATCACCAGCAGAAACATCTACTCTAACACCACCAGCATTTTGTATTGCAATGTCTGAGGTTCGCGCCATATCGCGAAAAGCATGAGAAACTAGATTAGATATATCTGAGCCGTATGCTGAGGTTTTTGATACGTCGCAAAGCTTTGACTTTCCCTGCCCTGGGATCCGTTCCAGGCATAAGTCTTCGGAGACACTACCTATTTTAGCAGCTTTCAACTTATCAACTTTTGAAGAGAATTTTGCCAAAAGTGCTATTGCATCAGAATCTCCTTCTATAAGATGTAACTTTGGATCAGCGCTGATTGCGTCTAGAACTTTTTGCCTTTCTACTCCCTCTATCTCTACTCGGTTGCCATCAGCGTTCTTTCGCTTGAAGCTGTCGCCAAGCATCATATGAGGTAGCCCCTTACAGGTTTTAACAACACCGTCATTTGTAAATTCTATATTTAACTCTCCTACTATTTGACTATATTGCCAAGCTTGCGCCACACAAACTTTCGTTCCATCAGCATTCTTAACCACTGTTGGGTAGGGCCCCTCACTGTTTAAACCCAATTCTTCAAAATTGCCTAATAAGGAATGCGAGTCACCTCCTATGATCACATCCACACCTCTTAAATTTTGTGCCAGTTTGAGGTCATTTCTATATTGATAATGTGTAAGAAGTACAATGTGATTTACACCTTTTAGTGTTAATTCATCAATATACTTTTGGGCTGTTTCAGTTTCATCTAAAAATAAAGTACTTTCATCTGGACTAGAGGAGTTTTTAGTCTTGGAAGCAATATCAATACCAATTACTCCTATTTTCATACCAAACCTACGGTTTATTATAGTATAGGGCTGGATATAATCTGTAGCAGACGTTGCGGTTAATGGTGAAACCCCAACTTTTGGAACTACATTCGCACCTAAAATAGGTGTTTGGCAGTCTCCCTTATTTAAAAAATCAAGAAAAGTTACCAAACCTGCATCACCATCATCAAATTCATGGTTTCCAAGAGCAAAAGCGTCAAAACAAACTTCGTTCATTAATGCCGCATCAGCTTCACCCCTGAAAAGCGTGTAGAGTAAATCACCAGTTATAGCGTCACCTGCATGAAGCTTTAAAATATTACTCTTACCAACGGATAGTTTGTCGAAAGTACTAATAACAGCTGGGAATCCTCCCGACCGAACGCGTGTTTTTTCTCCACCAATATTCAATGACATTCTTCCATCAGGTTGTAGATGGGAATGGTGATCATTAATATGTAAAATAGTAAGTTGATTAGTTGGGGCTATAAGTTGTTCAGCTGAGGCTATACCACTCATTATTATAGTCACAAATATTAAAGATAAGGATTTTGAAAGTCGCATTTTTTCTCCAATTCGAGTGTTTCAAGTTTGATTCTCACTTTATAACATAAAAAATCATATTACTAATTTGTAAAACTTTTATTACATCGATATTTTAACATTCTATTCATTTTAGTAGATCCATCATATACGTTGGAGGCCTACATTTTTTCTGGTGTATTATTTTTTCTAGTATAGTACGATGCTCACCATTTGCAAAATCTGCTGCATGTATACCGCTTTGAACGAATAATGTATCCCACCCCATTATATGACCGCCAAGGATATCATGGTCTAAACTATCTCCAATCATTAAAAGACGATTTGCGTTAAGAATAGTTTGCAGATTCTTAAAAACTTGTTTGTGGGGTTTCCCATAGTATAACACTTCGCCTCCACATTTACTATAATGATCAGCTAATACTCCTGGCCCGGTTATTAACTTCTTGCCAGGACGTGGGCTCAAAAGATCAGGGTTTGAACAGTAAAGTGGGATACCCAAAGCAAGGCCCGTAGCTAAAATAGCTTGCCAGTCTTTAAGATTATCATCATCAGGTAAACCCATTAATAAAATTGCTTGAGCAGAATTAATAGAGCACTCTAATGAAATTTCTAAACCATTAGCCCACACCTTAGCGTCGCCCAAATTGCGTTCGATTGGAAAGAAACTCTCCTCCTTAATTTTTTTATAAGCTATATCCCGCCAAAGTGCTTCACCGCTTGTCATAATAAATTCAAATAAAAAGTTTGAAAAACCCATTTCAAAAATTCTTTTTGCGTTGGGTTCACTTCGTTTTCCAGAATTCGATAAGACTGCCAATCGAGTATTACTTTTTTTCAAATCTTCTAAACACGCTATCACACCCTCATATGCAAGATTACCATCATGAAGAACTCCCCATTGATCAAAAACAATAGCATCATATTTTTGGGAGATTTCAGAAATATTGTTAATTATTTCGGTCATAATACTCTATTAATTATCTTTACTTCAATTAGTATTTTGTCTTGTTAGCAAAAATAAGAACACAATAAAATTTCTTTGCAATTCTGTTCATATCTAGAGTAGAAAATATTTGATGTTGATTGATATCATTAGATCAATTTCCTCGCAATATATAATAAAACGTCTATTTAGTTATTGATTTAAGATATTTTTTAGTATTCGATAATTTGTTATATAACCATAAAACATAGGGGGGAATAAATAATGAGACGATACTTAATACAAACAGTTAAAAGAGCTGCTGCTATTGCATTTTTTTCAGTTGTTGCAACAGTTTCTGTAGCAGCAGGTGTATCTGAAAAACTAGATGCGTGGTTAGTCCAAAACGCACTTGGCCCACACGCAACTAGCCAAGAAAACTGGGAAGAAATTGTTGCTGCAGCCAAAGAAGAAGGTGAGGTAACTGTTTACACAGCTTCTGGTAGAATTGCAAAATTAGTTGACCATTTTGAAGCTCTTTACCCTGGAATTAAACTTACCGTTTATGATTTAGGCTCAGTTAAGACGATTGAAAAAACGGTACGTGAACAAGATGCAGGTATTTTTACAACTGATGTTATTACAACAGGTAATTCAGGTCAGGTGATTTATGAGCTTTTAGGAAAAAATCGTATTTTTAATTATGTGCCTGCACATTATGTAGACCGAATTCCTTTGGAAAATCGCGATCCATTACTTATTCGTGTAAACGAAGCCATGGTTTTTTTCTATAATACGGAATTACATCCAGATGTTGCGCCAATAAGCAATGTTTGGGAATTAACACAAGAAAAATATCGTGGTCGTGTAGGAGTTAAAAACCCAATGGCATCAGGGTCTTCATTAATGGGTCTTGCGACATTAGTTCAGGAGCCAGAAGAGATGGCTGCAGCATATAAACGTTTAACTGGAGAAGATATTGTTCTTGGTGATGGTGTGCCTGACGCTGGTTATGAGTTTGTGCGCAGGATGTTAGCTAATGATTTAGTAATTTATAAGTCAGGATCAAAATTAGTAGATGCTGCTGGCAAAGCTGGCCAAGATGATGCGTTGATTGTTATGGGAAGTATGACATACATTTCTCGTAATGAATCTAAAGGTAATGTGAATGCAATGTTGTCAGACTTAGATCCTGTTTCACGTATGGTTTTTCCTACCTATATGTCAATTGCTGCACATGCCCCAAACCCGAACGCAGCAAAGGTTTTGATTGCATATCTATTAGGAAGTACAGACATAAATCTAGATACCAAACTTGAGAAACCATACATCGAGGGAGCAAGCTTTGATTTACTTCAGGGATTGGCACCATATCACGATGCAGGCTCAGTAAGTCCTCGTAGTGACGTTCCATTGCCTCAAGGTGGTGAAATATGGGATCAAATGAAGGGTTGGAATGTTTCTGCTAAATTTATGTGGGAGCAAGGGCCTAAACTGCGTGATTTTTGGAATATTCACTCAAGTAAATAAAGGATGCTTAAATGGGGCAAATACTTCTTAATGGAATCGTAAAGTCCTATGGCAAGGAGGTCGTAGTAAAAAACCTCGACCTCCTAGTCGAACCTGGAGAATTTTTAACAATACTTGGGCCTTCTGGTTGTGGTAAAACCACAACCTTAAGGATGATTGCTGGCTTAGAAGAACCAAACCAAGGTAACATAAAGTTAGATGATAAAGTTGTTTTTTCACGTAATGAAGGTGTGGTTATCCCACCGGAGGCCAGAAATCTTGGTTTAATATTTCAGAGCTACGCCCTATGGCCGCATATGACAGTGGAGAAAAATATTACTTTAGCATTAAAAGAGCAAAAGATATCTAAAGATGAAATTGCAAGTCGATTGGCTAACGCATTGGATATGGTGCAACTCACAGGATATGCTGAACGATATCCCTCCGAACTTTCTGGAGGTCAGCAACAAAGAGTTGCTGTTGCAAGGTTGATTGCTTTAAGGCCGACAATTCTTCTCATGGATGAACCACTTTCTAACCTAGATGCTAAGTTACGAACTGAAATGCGTGCTAGTTTAAAACGTTTGCATCGTGATCTCGATGCAACCACTGTTTATGTTACGCATGACCAAATTGAAGCATTAACTTTATCTGATCGAGTGATAATTATGAACGAAGGTCAGATTATGCAAGAAGGTTCTCCATACGATATTTATCATCACCCAACTAACATTTTTGTTGCAGAGTTTATAGGCGATCCAGGGATTAATTTATTCGAAGGAAACATTGAGAATGGTAAACTTAATTGTGGTGGAATTTCAATTCCGTTACCAAACAATATTTCCAGCAATAATGGTCGCATAACTGTGGGAGTAAGACCAGAAAAAATCGAAGTTTCTGAAAGTAAAAAAAGTGGTTGGCAAGAAGTGACCACGGGTATAATCCAACCTACAGGCGCTAATACAATAATGGAAGTGAAGTCTGAAGATACTTCCATAACGGTACTACAAAATGGGTTTATTAATCTATCTGAAAATTCAAAACTTTGGATTAATTTTGACCCTAAAACTCTAAGTTTTTTTGATTCAAAAACGCAAGAAAACCTGCGTAATAAAATGGTTTAAAATAATGTCAAAACTAGCCAGTCAAAACTCACCCAGCATTTGGTCTATGCGTAATATTTTTTATCAAACTTATAGATTAAAAAATAGACCTGAGATAATCACTGGTTTAATAGCCCTTTGCTTTTTAGGTTTTGTTGTACTGGTACCTCTTATACAAATCATCAAAGATGCCTTAACGTTTCACAGTTATGATCTTGCTTATAAACCAGATGGGGTAGTTGGTGAATTTACTTTTCTTCATTTAGATCGTGTTTTCAATCAACCAATATCGGCAGCACTATTTTATAAGCCACTTCTCAATAGTTTAAAAATGGGTTTAGCTGTAACTGTAATCGCATTAACAGTCGGGTTTTGCCTGGCTTGGTTAATGGTAAGAACTAATGTCTGTTTTAAAGGTATTTTTGGTGGAATGCTTGTTATTCCGTACATGATGCCATCTTGGGTTATGGCGATAGCATGGCTTAGCTTATTCAAGAATGATCGTATAGGTGGCTCCGAAGGGTTACTTACATATTTAACAGGTGTCCAAGCTCCAGATTGGGTGGCTTATGGGTTCTTCCCAATAGTAATAACATTGGCATTACATTACTACGCATATGCTTATCTATTAATTTCGGGGGCGTTAGCAACTATAGATAGTGAACTTGAAGAAGCAGGCGCTGCTAGTGGCATGGGTAAGTGGAAACGCATCCGGGTAATTACTATACCATTGTTAATGCCAGCGATTGGTTCGGCAATTGTTCTAACATTTATTAGGATTCTTGGTACATTTGGCACCCCCGCATTACTTGGCTTGCCTGTACGTTTTTTTACATTCTCTACACAAATATATGCGTCAATAAACGCTAGGAACCAAGGTGATGCATTTGTTTTAGCATTAGTTTTGATAGTTTTAGCTATATCATTTATTTGGATCAACAGTCGAATAATAGGCGTGCGTAAAAGCTATGTTACAATGACTGGAAAAGGCTTCCGAAAAAGTGAAAGTGATCTTGGAAAAATGCGTTGGCCAATCACTATTTTAATTATTTTGTTTCTATGTATTACGGTAGCGTTGCCCCTGATTTTATTGCTCTGGGAATCATTAACGCTTATCCCTGGAGATTATAGTTTGTCCAACCTAACCAACTATTTTTGGATAGGGCAAGGAAACGTCAGTCTTGCGTATGGAGAGCCTGGAATATTTCATAATAGAGGCATAATAGAGGCATTATTGAATTCAATTAAATTAGGCTTTGCCGCTGCGCTCTTTAATGGAGTTCTTGGTCTTTTGGTTGGATATGCAGTTGTTCGAGGACGCGGAGCGCGTTTATCAAAATGGTTAGAGTCGATAGCCTTTGCGCCATATATCTTTCCCTCAATAGCGTTAGGTGCAATTTATATTGGTATGTTTTCAACAAATATAGGTCCAATACCAGCGCTATATGGAACCTTTACAATATTAATATTAATTACTGTAATTAAGAATTTACCGTTCACCTCAAGGACAGGAATCGCGGCTATTTTGCAAATTCATCAATCATTAGAGGAAGCTGCCAGAGTTCAAGGTATCGGCTGGTTTAGACGTATGCTTCGGATTATTATTCCTCTATCCATGAGTGGCTTGGTAGCCGGTATGTTGTTAACATTCATTACAGCAATGCGTGAATTATCTCTGATAATACTACTAATTTCACCAGGGAATATGGTATTAACAGGGTTAATATTCAGTTATCAAGAGCAAGATATGGCTCAACATTCCAGCGCTGTAACATTAATGCTCGTTCTAATTATCATATCTATAAGTGTTATAGTTCGCATAATGTCGAGACGTGCGGGTGTCGGCCGACTGAATGTGGCTTAAATTTTCTATCTTTCTCTGATTAAAAGTTGGTTACAACTCATAAAAAGACTGAAGATGTATCCTAGATTTCAATTCTCTCTTAAAGAACCATAAAAAGAAATTTACGATAGATTTCTGTAAAATAGATTAATCAATAGGCAAGTAATAATAAACTACATAGTTACTTCTAAAAAATCTGGAGCGGGCGACGGGAATCGAACCCGTATCTTTAGCTTGGAAGGCTAAGGTCTTACCATTACACAACGCCCGCATATTTATATTATTTAACGTCATTACAATGAAAATTACAGCATCGTCAAATCTTAATTTGAGATTGGCCTTAGATCATCCTCTATATATGCCATAATTATTTCTGAGAAATCTTTTTCTGCAACAAACCCTAATCCCAATGCTCTTACAGGATCAAAATTTTCTGGCCAGCCAGAAACTATTGTTGTAACTTTTGTATCTTCAACAAATTTTATTCTATCTACAGCCTCCTGACCAGCAATAGCGCGAAGGGCTTCTATTTGTTCAGCCACAGTGCAACTAACACCTGGAAGATTTAAAGATCTCCTGGCACCAAGTTTATCAAAATTCAAACTCGCCGCATAAACTAAAAAACCAATAGCTGACCTTGGAGATACATGCCAGTGCCTCACACTATCTCTTACCGGCAAGATTGCTTCCAAGTTATTTAATGGCTCTCTAATTATACTCGAAAAAAAAGATGAAGCTGCTAGATTAGCTTTACCAGGTCGGACACATACTGTTGGCAAACGCATAGATATCCCATCGATAAAACCTTTCCGACTGAAATCACTTATCATAGTCTCACAAATTAATTTTTGAGCACCGTATGACGTCTGAGGCGCACATAAAAAATCATCACTTATCTTTTCTGGATATGGTCCACCAAAAACTGCTATTGACGATGTAAAGATAAATTTTGGCCTATAACTTCCAGCTGACGCTAAATGTTCATTTTTTATAGCATTTAAAAGTCTCCATGTTGGATGAAAATTAACCTCCCAACCAATATCAAAATCTGTTTCTGCTTGACCTGAAACGACGGAAGCTAAATGATATATTAAGTCTGGTCTTTCCTTTGCAATGCTTTCAATCTCACCTGGTTTGGAGATATCCCCCACTCGTATCTCACCTAAAACCTCAGAATCATTTGAAAAAAATAAATCATGTAAAATAACTGAGTTATTTTTTAAGCCAACTTTACCTCTTTTTATTTCCTGAGCTAACTTATGGCCTATCATACCGCCACCACCTAAAATAACAATTTTCATTCAGTAATCCTAAAATTTTTAATAATTTTGAACATAAACTAGAATGACGTTTTTTTCTACACCCATTTAATCACAAAGATTTTATACATGCATTTTCAAATAAAATAGTTCCTACAAGCTATTTTTTGCTTTCAGCACTTTCATATAAAATATACGGTATTAATTATAAAATATTTAAAAAATTTGAACACTCTAAACTATTTTATATTAAGTTCTTGAATAAGGTCATAGGAGAAACCATGGGAAGACTGGAAGGAAAATCTGTACTTGTTACAGCCGCGGGTCAAGGAATAGGTAGAGCTTCCTCCATAGCCATGGCTAAAGAAGGCGCAAAAGTATTCGCTACGGATATAAATATGCAAACCTTAAGGACACTAAATGATGATGGACATCCTAATATAGTGACCTTTAAGCTTAATGTTTTAGACGACGACTCCGTTGCTAATGGTGTCTCTCGCGCAAATCCAGATATTATTTTTAATTGTGCTGGCTTTGTTCACAATGGAACAGTTTTAGAGGCTACTCCAGAGGACTGGGATTCCGCGTTCGATTTGAATGTAAAATCGATGTACAGAACAATTCAACATGCTTTGCCTAATATGTTAAAAAAGGGTAATGGCTCTATAATCAATATGGCTTCCGCCGTCTCATCAGTAATTGGGGCTCCTAATCGTTTTATATATGGGACAACCAAAGCTGCAGTTATCGGATTAACAAAATCAGTTGCTAGTGACTACATTACTCAAGGCATAAGATGTAATTGTATTTGTCCAGGAACTGTTGATTCACCATCATTACATGATCGTCTCCATGCAACTGGGGATTATGAAACAGCAAAAAAAGCATTCACAGCACGCCAACCGATGGGTAGACTAGCGACCACTGAAGAAATTGCGGCCCTTGTTGTATACCTGGCATCGGATGAATCTGCTTTTACAACAGGCCAACCACATATAATTGATGGCGGCTGGTCAGGTTAGGAAAATTTTAATGACTAAAACTCTAAGATCTCAAAAATGGTTTAATAACCCTGAAAATTTGGAAATGTCAGCTATTTATCTTGAACGCTATTTAAATTACGGCCTGACACGTGAAGAGCTCCAATCTGGCAAGCCAATAATTGGTGTAGCCCAGACTGGGAGTGATTTAAGCCCGTGCAACCGACATCATATTGAACTTACTAAACGAGTTCGAGATGGTGTAGTATCGGCAGGCGGAACAGTAATAGAGATTCCTGTACACCCCATACAAGAAACAGGAAAACGACCAACCGCCATGTTGGG
>JACKQG010004292.1_pt1 | contig 16631 bp, 11 predicted proteins | sample 8237621 | NCBI WGS metagenome assembly JACKQG01 (sample SAMN15677084, study PRJNA649215) | marine metagenome | biome: marine; feature: Black Sea; material: saline water; isolation source: suspended particulate matter (SPM) from the Black Sea western gyre | collected 2013-06-09/2013-06-10 | depth...
TCAAGGTTGCAGGCATTGTGAAAAGCCAGCAGACTTTTTGTGTCGGCAATAATCTTTTGCAGGGAATCGTAATCTGATAGGTGTCCTGTCATACCGTTTTCCTGCCAGGTATGCTTTCCATCCAGCGCTCCAGGCTCTCCAATGCAAGTTCGGAACGATACTTCCCCCGGAATTTCTTAGGAATTTTTTTTCCTTTCCCGGTGGGCAGAGGCGGAAAAAGGCCGAAATTGATGTTGGATGGTTGAAAGTGCTTGGCCTCTGTATTTGAAAGATGGCAAATGAGAGACCCTAATGCTGTTTCCGGCGGCGGAAGAACAGGGACTGTATCATTTAGAAGAGAGCCTGCATTCAAACCAGCCAGGAGCCCTATAGCTGTCGACTCAATGTATCCTTCAACGCCGGTGATCTGGCCGGCAAGCATAATATCCGGTCGGTTTCTGAGCTGCAGGGTCGGTGTTAATACGTCAGGAGCCTGCACAAATGTATTCCGGTGGATACTGCCAAGGCGGACAAAGTCGGCCTTCTCCATTCCCGGGATCAGTCGAAAAACCCGTTTTTGTTCGGGGTAGGTCAATTTGGTCTGGAAGCCAACCATGTTGAAAAAGGTTCCTTCCCTGTTTTCCTGACGAAGTTGAACAACAGCGTAAGGATCCATGCCGGTCTTGGGATCAGGAAGTCCTACCGGTTTCATCGGCCCGAACCTCAGGGTGTTTTCCCCTCTTTCGCACATCACTTCAATAGGAAGACATCCTTCAAAATATTTCTGTTTTTCAAAGGATTTCAATGCCACTTTTTCCGCACCGGACAGGGCCTCTATAAAGGTGTCATATTCTTTTTTGTCCATGGGACAGTTCAGATAATCCCCGGGGCCGTCATCGTACCGTGAAGCCAGGTAGATAATGTTCAGATTAAGGGAATCTTTTGAGACAATAGGGGCAATTGCATCATAAAAAGAAAGTTGGTCCTGGCCGGTAAGATCCCGGAGGGATTCAGCCATCCTGTCAGAAGTGAGTGGGCCGGTGGCCAGAATTGTAAGAGAGGTGTCCGGTTCTGAAAAGGCTGTTATCTCCTGCCGTTCGAGGGAAATGTTTGGATGGGAGGTGATTTTGCCGGTGATAAATTTTGAGAAAAGATCCCGGTCGACAGCCAGGGCTTTGCCGGCGGGAACCTGTGTTGCTTCTGCAGCTTCAAGAATAAGGGAGCCAAGGCGCCGCATTTCTTCTTTGAGAAGCCCTATGCCAGAGTAAGGATCATTGGAGCGGAAAGAGTTGCTGCAGACAAGTTCGGCAAGGTCGGGTGAGGAGTGGGCCGGACTGAAATGGTGCGGCTTCATGTCGTAGAGTACGACCTGGCAGCCCTTCTCAGCGGCCTGCCAGGCCGCCTCGCAGCCAGCCAGCCCTCCGCCTATAACAGTGACTTGTTTCGTTGAAACCATTGATAGCCTGTTAAGAAATTATGGGATGGTGTCGTAAAAGGACCGTTTTTTACGACACCATTAACCATTAGATTCCCAGTTTTTTCTTAATGGCATTGACAACAATATCACTTGAGGTGCCGACAATGGTTTCCAGCAGGCCCTGTTTTTCATAGAAACTTGCAAGGGGAGCTGTTTTTTCATTATACGTGTCAAGGCGATGGCCAATGGCCTCTTCTGTCTCATCTGCACGCTGTACTGCCGGAGAACCGCAGGCGTCACAAATACCCTCTACTTTAGTAGGGTTGGATTTGGTATTGTAGATTGCCTGGCAATCAGGGTTCTCACAGGTGCGGCGGGTGCAAAGTCGATCAAAAATGACATCGCGGGGCACGTCAATGTTGGCGACCATGTCAAGCTTGATGCCGAGTTTGGTAAGTAACTGTGTCAACTCTTCAGCCTGTGGAATGGTGCGCGGGAAACCGTCAAGGAGGAAACCGCCCTTGCAGTCATCTTCCTGAAGGCGGTGTTCCATAATGCCCATGATCAGTGAGTCGGGGACCAGATCGCCGCGATTCATATACCCTTCAGCTTCTTTGCCGAGATCAGTTTTTGCACGGACAGCACCGCGAAGAATGTCACCGGTTGATATCTGAACTGAACCGTCTAATTTGGTAAGCAGTTTCGCAACAGTGCCTTTTCCGGCGCCGGGAGCGCCAAGTAGAATGAGTTTCATTTTTCCCTCCAATTAATATGCTAATATTTTATTTAACCCACAGGAAATACAGAGAATTTTCCATGAATTCCGAGATTGATGTGTTGCATCAAAGGATGCGAACAATCAAGCAATATACACAATAATGTTGCTGTCGTAAATAGTCGTGGATGTGTGAACTTATCAAATTAAACAGAATAGTTCTGTCGAACTAGCGATAGGTTTGAGCGGGCTAGTGAAGTTTGAAAATTAGGATCTGTGCATTAGGGGTTAAACCAGAGGGAAGTTTGATATATTCAGATATTTGATGTGGCGATATTAATGTCATTCGTGACCTACCCACCGTGGTGGCATAGTCAATCAACTATGCGAAGGCAAGATCGCAGAATCTATTATAAAACTCAGTGAAGAATAGTATGGCTGGTGAATTACATTGTTCGGTAATCGTTGCCGATAGTGTTTTGGGAGGACAAAAAATTAAAATAAATCTATTACCTTTTCCCTGAAAACAATAGCCGCTTTATAGAAATAAAGAAACAAAAAGGGATCGCAGCTTCACAGGACTAACTTGATGGTCTTATACTGTTTCGAGCCCTTTCCGATATGCAAGTTAAAGCATAATCTGAGAGCTTGTTTCAGGATTTAGATCAATACATCATCCCGCCTACATAAACTCCTGCACCCACGAGAAGGTTTTTTGATGGAACTTTATAAATATAAGTGATCTTTTTTGATGGTGATTTCTTCCCTGGTTTGGGCCACATATAATCTACCCAACCCTGTCCCGGATCCTTGGCAATGTTGACAAAATGAACGAAGATCGCTTTGCCTGTGGCATCGGTTTGAAGAAGTACATGCTCATGTTGGGTAAGTTCAGGCTGCATGGGATGCGCCAAAATTTTTCCCTTCAGATCCATCAGGAATACGTAGGAATCTTTCCAGACAAAAGGGCCTTTGGGATCGCTAATCATTTCAAGAGACTCTTCTAATCCTCGGGCATTTATCATTGCGGCTGCTTCATGGGTTTTTAGAACACATTCTTCCGTTGTTGCCCTTTCCCCGGCAAATGTTTGAGAGGAAAAAAGAACTAAAGTTGATATGGCGAGAGCAATAACAAATCTTTGCATTGTATATATCCTTTTTTTATTTCTTTTCCTGTAGGTACCACACCGTAATAAATGGTTTATCTGATCCATGGTTTTCCCACCGGGAGAACATCTCTGCCAAAGATCTGGGCATAAATGACATGAGCCATCATATACCACGCTGATGCGGCGCATAGCATAAGTACATACCCTGCAACCTTTGTCAATTCAGGAAAACCGAAATGTGCCAAGTCAAGGAGAATGAAGCCGATAAGGAGTAGCGTAAATGTTATGGCCATTGCTCCATGAATTTTCATGGCGGGAATCCACATGATAAAAGTGTAAATGGTCCAGACCACCAGGAACCACCCTACATCGGTTGTGCTGGAATGATAAATGTTAAAATGATTGAGAATGAAAATTATTCCAAGAGCTATCCAGAAAGCCCCATAAGATACAAAAGCGCTATAGCCGAAGTTATTGCCGCATTTGAATTCCTGGAAACCGGCGAGCATCTGGGCTAATCCGCCGAACACAAAGGCAAGTGCCACAATTGGCCCGATATCACACCATCCTATATTATGCACTTGCAGAAGCATGGTAGTGAGAGCAAATCCTGCAAGACCGACAACCGCCGGATTCCCTTGAACTGTTTCTCCATTGGACATGAAATGGACCTCCTGGCAAAAAATAACAGATCGTTAAAAATATTTTGTGGAGTACTGTATAATAATATACTCCGTTTCAAATTCTAGTCTTTGCATACATACCATATTTAATGATGAACACTATTGTCATTTTAAAAATCTATTTGAAAGCTATAGACCCCTTCTTCTAGGTAGCTTTTCACTTCAAATCCACTCTTCAACAAAACAGATTGCATTTTTTTGTTGTTTCTGAGCACTTCAGCCGTGAAACCGGAGATTCCGTTCCGTTTTGCGATTGTGATTAAGTGCTTAAACAAAAAAGAGCCAATTCCATGCCCCTGCCATTCATCTCGTATTATAAAAGCGACCTCAGCACGATTAGTCTTTGAATCAAGATAATATCTACCAATGGCAATAATCTCCTCACCATGAGCCGCGGGAAGCGTGCCGACCATAGCGACATCTTTTCTATGGTCAATATATACAAAATTACGAACTTGTTCATGGCCAAGATGATGACAATGAGTCATAAAACGATAATAGAGAGTTTCTTGGGAAAGAGCATATAAAATATCTTTCATCTTTGACTCATCTGTCAAGTGGATAGGGCGGAAATGAATCAATGTTCCATCATCAAGTAGCATGGATGTCTTCATTTCCTGCGAATCAAGGATGAATCGGCCTTTTATATCAGCAAAATCTTCTCGGATATATTTTGCATCCAAAGCTTCTTTAAAAAGCTGTTCTCGAAAGTCTGGGTGGGCAATACTGATTAGAGCCAACGCCCTTTCCTGAATAGATTTCCCATGCAGGTAAGCAACCCCGTGCTCTGTAGCTACATAGTGAACATCCCCCCTGGTAGTCACCACACCCGCTCCAGATGTAAGGCGTGAAACAATACGGGAAATAGTTCCATTTTGGGCTGTTGACTCAATGGCAATAATCGCCTTTCCTCGATGAGACCGGGCTGCTCCCCGATTGAAATCAACCTGGCCACCAATTCCGGAATAAAATTTTGCCCCCAGGGAATCTGCACAAACCTGCCCAGTGAGATCAATTTCCAGTGCGGTATTTATTGCCACCATCTGGTGTTGGCGGCCAATAATGTATGTATCGTTAACATATTCTGTAGGACGGAATGAAAAAAGTGGATTATTGTCGATATAATCGTAGAGCCGCTGGGTGCCCATGCAAAAGCTGGTTACGATTTTGCCGCGATCCAGTGTTTTACGCAGACCGGTTACAGCCCCCGATTCAATGAGATCGATTACGCTGTCTGTTAACATCTCCGTATGAATGCCTAAATCCTTTTTTGACTTGAGAAAACATATCAGGGAATGGGGGATCTCTCCTATCCCAAATTCAATTGTTGAGCGGTCGTCCACAAGTGCAGAGATATATTCGCCTATACTTCGAGCTTCCGGAGAAGGTTCTTCGAGTTTCACCTCTAATATAGGACGGTCAACAGGTATCAAGAAGTCTAAATCATAGATATCGAGGTAGCAATCTCCAAAGGTTCTAGGCATGGAAGGGTTGATGAGGGCAATAACAAGGGAAGCATTCTCAATGGCACTCTTTATTATATCTACAGAGACACCAAGGCTTACTTTTCCCCGGGAATCTGGCGGCGTAACCTGTATCAAGGCAGCATCAATAGGAAGTTGACCTGAACTAAAAATACGGGGAATATCTGATAAGGATATGGGAGTATAATCTCCAAGGCCTTGCTGGATAGCATCCCGAATCGTACTGCCTATGAAAAAGGAGTTGATTGAAAAGCTGTGAGAGAATTTTTTATCGATGTACGGGGCATCTCCTTTGGTCAAAAGTTGTACAATCTCAACATCAGAAAGCTCTCCGGCTCTCTTGGTAAGCGCATCAATAAGCTCAACGGGCTCAGCGCATGCTGTCCCTACAAAAACTCTATGCCCAGGTTTTATTCGTTCAACGGCTTTATCAGCTGTGGTGATAAGGTCTTTGTATTTTTGTTGCCAGCCAACATCAAAACTTGATTTTTTTACATTCATTACTGCTGCCTGCTTAAAGGTTGAAGAGTCATTCTGGCATCAGCAACCACAGGATCAACACCAATTTCACCAACAATATACGGATTGATATCAAGCTCTATGATTTCTGGAAAATCAGTAGTCAACTGGCTGATTCTTTGGAGACCAATAGCAATTGCAGCAAGATCGACCTCTTCGTGACCTCGCTTGCCTTGTAGTATTTCATAAGATCGTGTGGATTTAAGCATTTGGAGTGCTTCATCCAAAGTTATAGGAGCCAGATGAAAGGCAATATCTTTCATTGATTCAACGAAAATGCCGCCAAGGCCAAACATAAGCATTGGGCCAAATTGAGGATCGCGATTCATGCCAATTATGACTTCAAGCCCTTTGTTGACCATTTTTTCAACATAAAAACCATCAATCCATGCGTCAGGGGCTTTATGGCCAATGCGCATAGTCATTAGATCAAAAGAATCTTGTACTTCATCACGATTATTTATATTAAGTCTGACCCCGCCAATATCAGACTTGTGCACAATATCAGAAGAAACAATTTTCATAGCAACCGGATAGCCAATCCTTTCAGCAATCTCCACAGCCTCTTCAACGCTTGTTGCCAAGTAGCCTTCAGGTATTTGAAATCCATATGCCTTAAGGATACTTTTAGACTTTACCTCACCTATCTGAAAACTGTTGCTTCGTATTTTTCTGGAAATGGTTCGCTCGACCCGTCGACGATTCACTGGAAATCTTGTCACTACACGTGGTGGCATTTTCCGCCAGGAAGCATAATCATACATGGCTTTCAGGGCCGCAACGGCGCGATCAGGAGTGGGATAATCCGGAAGTCCAGCCACCCCCAGCTCGTCACGTCCAGGAATGATATCTTCCCCTCCCATAAAGACCGCAAGAACTGGTTTAGTACCGTTAATGCTGGCGGCCATAGCACGGATTGTATCAGCTGGTCTGGTCATGGCACAGGGAGTAAAAAGCATAATAATAGCATCAACATCTGGATCTCTTTGGGCGGTGTTAATGGCTTCTACATATTGCTCAATATCTCCATCTCCAAGTACATCAACGATATTCCCTGTTCGTGATTGCTCTGGTAATTTCTGGCGTAGTGCCATCGCAGTGTTACGACCCAGCCTTGCAACCTGCAGGCCAGCATTTTCTACTGCATCAGCTGCCATTGTGCCTGCCCCACCGGCATTGGTGATGATGAGTACCCGGTTACCTCGAGGAAGAGGTTGCATAGAAAAGGCCGCGCCAAAATCGATAAGAGCGTCAAAAGTATCTGCACGAATAACACCTGATCTTTTAAATGCAGCACCATATGCTATATCGGGTTTTGCCATGGCACCTGTATGGGATGAAGCAGCTCTTAGTCCTGCTTTGGTAACACCTGATTTGAAAATAATTACTGGTTTTTCTTGAGAGGCTTCAGTGGCCGATTTGACAAAATCACTGCCGTTCACAATGTCCTCAAGGTAGCCGACAATAACTTTACTTTGCTTATCCTGGGCGAGATAATGAAGCAGGTCACTTTCCGTTATATCTGCTTTATTTCCGACACTAATTAACTTGCTGATTCCCAGATGACGCTTTGTTGCCAAGTCAAGGAGTGTGGTGCATAATCCTCCAGATTGAGAAAATATAGAAATTCCGCCAGCAATGGGCATACCGCCAGCAAAAGAGGCATTCATCTTATTTTCTGTATTAATTACCCCAAGGCAGTTTGGCCCAAGCAGTCTCACCTTATGCATTCTACAAAAACCAGCAATTTCTTTCTCTAAAGTTGCACCGTCGTCACCAACTTCTTTGAAACCTGAACTGACAACAATGATTGCTTTGGCCCCAGCTTCTACAGAATTTTTAACGGCCTGCAGCACGACCTGCGATGGCAACGCAATTATACTCAGATCAATATTTTTTTTGTATTCAGCAAGGGATGGGTAACAGGAAAGGCTCTGTGTCTCGTCTGCTTGAGGGTTGACAGGGACAAGGTCTCCCTCGTAGCCTGCATCTATTAAGTTCCTAAGAATATCATGGCCAACACCCCCCTGTTTGCGAGACACTCCTAGAATGGCGACACAGCGAGGTGAGAATAAGAACTCCAGCATAGTTCAAGCTCCTTATTAGAAAAAAAGGTGCGACAACAGAAAAAGACAACTTAATGGTTTTAAAGAATGTGTATATGCCTATGCGTTAAGGAATAAGAAAGAATCGTTCATGCGGGTACTATAAATCTCCACTTAACTACTGTCAAATAAGGGAAAATACATTTTTTGCAAAAGGCTCTACTTTATGAGTTGTTTTGACGTTTGTCTATGCGGGATGATGGGTTAATAAAAAAAAAGGCCGGTGCTGGGAGGGGCACCGGCCTTTTTTTCTCTTACGAGAAAGCAACAAGGAGAAAAATGAAGAAAGGAGAAAAAAATGAATTTTTGTATGTCTTTAGTATGGAGACATCACCGTTTCACAAAGGGTTCCGAAAAAAAAATCTTTTTTCAATTTTTTTAAAAAAAAGAAAGGTAACTGTTCAGCAGTGCTTCAGGTACGCACAAGCAGGCCGCCGAACTATATAGCCATATGTGAGAAGGCCTGACTGTGTGTAGATGGGGTGCTGCTGAACAGTTACAAAGAAAGAACCACAAGATTCAGCAGGCCGATGAAAAATCCAAGAAGGGCGCCAAACAGGTTGATATATTTGAACTGCTCCTCCATGATGCTCATCAGCAGGCCTTCGAGGCGAAGGAGATCCAGGGAGTCAACTTTGCGGGAAACCATTGATCGGATGTTGAGCGAGTCCACCAGGCCCGGGACCTCTCTGATAAGTATTTCACTGATTTGCGAGAGTAGGTAATCTGCAAATGATTCCTGTATTTTCTTTGGGATAAGGTCTGCCAGAGGGCCAACCGGTTTTGCAAGCAGCTTTTTCTCGATAAGTTCCACAATAAGATTGTGTATCACCTGTTTTGTTGCGGATGATCGAAATATGGCGGTTATTTCTGATGCTGCCCATTGCCGGCCTTTTGCTATTCCTTGAGTTCCAAAGAGTTCCGATAGGGTCTGGAGTAAAGGCTTATCCAGCTGTGCCGTGAAGGTTTCTTTGAGAATGGCAGTCAGAGCTTTGGCTGTTGAGGGTTTTGCCAGAATTATCGCTACTTGTTTGCTGATGTCGAGGCTGATTTCTTCAATTTTGGCAGGATCAATTTTACTGAGCAGGGTGGAACACGGCATTTCCATAAAATGAGATGCTTTTTCTCTGAAGATAGTGGTCACTCGCTGTTGAACAGCTTCGTCTCGCAACCAGACACTGATATCATCGCTTTTTTCGTTCAGGTACTCATTGACTTTGGTATGTATCGTTTCCGGTTTGATAAAACCACCCATCATGGCGGCGATAGGGCCAAGAGAGTTTATGAAGTTGCCGATGGCTGTCGTGATAGTCTCTACTATCTTTGCCCTCATTTCCGGTTCCTGAATAAGATGACCAAATTTGTCAAGAAGGCCGGGGACTTCCTGTTCCAGGCGGTCAAGGACAAGCTCCGTTATCTCTTCAGGTATCAGATCATTGAGAGATCTGTTTTCAGTCTGGAATTCCTTTAACTTTTTTTGGATAAGAGTGCTTATCCACTGGTTAACTTCCGGGCTGCCAAGAAATTCTACAGATTTCACCTCAAGATAGGTATAGAAGTTTGCTCTGCTGTCCTCGGGGAAGATATCCTTGAGATTTTTTTTCAGAAAAGTTGTGGCCTGGGAGTCAACAGCATTTTTGATTGTGTCGGCAAATTGGCTGCTGTCGAGATACCCATGCATGGCAGTCAGAAATCGCAAGCGGAGAACTCTGATACTGGCACGGAAATATGTCTGGAAACGATGGGGAATGATAGTGCTCAATGGGCCAAGATCCTTGTTGAGCAATACATCAAGGCGGCTTTCAATGAGTTCTTTTAAATCTTGCTGAAATTTCTCTCCGGCAATTGCCTTGCTGACATCAGCACTTGTAAGGAGATGTGCGCCAACCATTTCCCCAATGTTTTCGGCAAGCTGATTTCGTTTGGACGGAATAACGCCTGGCGTCATAGGAACTCTGATGCCGAGAACCCTCCAGGCCTTCAAGGGGCGGAAAAGCATTTTTATGGCTACATAATTGGTCATGTAACCGATAAAAGCACCAAGAACAGGGGGGGCGAGAAACTGGAGGGAGATCATGATTTCAGGAGTCTTCCCAGTGTTTCATCTACAGCCAGAGCCTGCTGCATGGAGGCCTTCAGGAAGTCGGAGCTGAGATAGTCACGGCTTTTTTCGATGGTAGTGCATAAGCCGTTGATATCTCCTGATTCTGCCAGGTCTATGAGCTTGAGAATGTTTTCTGCAAAACTCCGGACAATTTTGCGGCCTTCACCACCGGTTGACATTATCTCGGCGTATGTTCGCGGGTTTTGGGAATGAACTCGGGCCATAGCCAGAATTCCATAAAGCGATGTCAGGGTGGAGTGATTGCCTATGTCACTGGTATTGATACTGTTCTGATCCAGGGCCATTGCCAGTGCAACTGAAATGGTTGTTGGAAGTTTCTGGCCGACGCCCATGAGCAGGTCATGCTGCGTTGGGGAGTCATGACATATATCGGCACCATGTTTGTATAAAAAGGCCTCAAATTCACTGCAGAGGGCACCGCTCCGTGGTGTGCGGACCACGGAGGCATTTTTGTCTTTCATGGTTACAGCTGCAGGCCCCCAGAGATTATGAACCAGCATGATCTCTACGCCCTGGCTGCATTTCTCCATGGCAATGTTGAGAGTGTTTTCGGCTTCCCCCGCTAAGAGAACCAGGGCCTGACCGTCTTTCATGTACGATCCGTATTTCTGAATGGCTTCCGGAGTTTTGCTGATGGGAACGCATATCATAACGACATCGACATCTGCTATCATTTCCTCAGGGCGTATGGGTGTGCTGCGGCCGGTGAGGATAGTTTCATACCCTTCACTTTCAAGTTTTCGCGCAAACCATTTACTCATGTCCCCGGTGCCGATAAAACCGAATTTTTTTATGCGTTTGACGCGCATGTCAACACGAGGATAACTGCCAAGAATTTTTATGGATTGGGGTTCCTGGATGACATTATGCTCGAGGGTGCGCAGGGTGTCTTTGATGTTGCCGTCTTTGATATGACCTTCAACTTCCAGGTAGATCTGCAGCTTTTGGGTTTTGGCATCTGCTTCAACCCGCATATCAAGGATGTTGATGCCGCGGCGGGTAAATTCACCGAGGGTATCAAAAAGCATTCCCACCCGATCTTTCAATGGTATTGTAATCAGGGAAGTTGCATCGTAGCCTGTTGAGCCGGCTTTTTTACGGCCCAGGATGGCGAAACGTGTCTTGTTGTGGGGGAGCACTTCCCGTTCCCGGATTATTAATCCGTGTTCCTGCAGAAGATTTTCAGCTTCAATGACACCGCGGTTTGTAAGAGTATTCTGTTTCATCTCGCTGATTGCCTCATCGAGATCCGGCACGGCGAGAAGCGAAATTTCAGGGTGATGCCGGGTGAAATAATCCTCACACTGGCGAAGCACAGTCTTTGTTCCCACGATCAGTTTCAGGTCATGGAAATCATCCAGTGAGGCAAGAGAAAGATGAATGGGAAGAACGATATTGTCAATCCAGTAGGCATTGATTTTTTCCATGACCTGGAATGATTTGAGAATACCGCCGATTCTGGTGTTGTATACCGGAAGAATAAGATAGTCTGCTTTCTTGCTGCTGAATGTTTCAGCTGCTCTGTCAAAATGCGAAAAACTTAATGTTTCACAGTCTGGACTGAATTTCTTGGCAGCCTGCCAGGCATGGCATCCTTCCGGACCGATAATTGCGATAGTTGTCATAAAGAAAGTTAAAAGGTAAAAGTTAAAAGTGTTAAAGACATAAAAAATACGTACTGTAATTGGAATGGAAGGAGAAAACCACCATTTCAAACCCTGTTACTTTATAGTTTTGTTCAATTTTGTCTAACTTTATTTAACTTTACTTCTCTAAAAACATGTTTTTTCCCCATAGAGACAATAGATTCCTTTTTTTATTTTGGCGAAATTAAGACTATCCACACAAGCTGGTGATGTTGAGGAGTATCTTGCTTCACTCAAGGCATCCCCACGATTTGGTCCCCAGGTCGTGCATCATGAAAGCATTGCTGCGGTTTCGCCTGCATTTGGCGAACCGGCCAAAGAGTTTGCCCCGGAGCTTGATGGGATTCTGTCTTCTCTTGAAAAGGGCAGGATTTACAGTCACCAGGCAGCGGCCATCGATCTGATAAGGGAAGGGCGGGATGTTATTGTTGCGACGCCCACTGCCAGCGGGAAAAGTTTGATCTATAACCTTCCGGTTTTTGAAAATGTGCTTGCAGATCGTTCCACTTCTGCTCTCTATCTTTTTCCGCTCAAGGCCCTTTCCCAGGATCAGCTCCGAACCATTAAAGACCTTGCTGATACCCTGCCGTCGGACAGACAACCGCGGGCAGCAATATGCGATGGGGACACTTCGGCCTATCAGCGTAAAAAAATACGGGAGGCACCCCCAAATATTCTTATCACCAATCCCGACATGCTCCATCTGTCTATGCTTGGCTATCATGAGCGCTGGTCTCAATTCTGGAGACGGTTGCAGTATGTTGTCATTGATGAAGTTCACACCTATCGGGGCGTGTTTGGTTCCCATGTAGCCTGGGTCATACGCCGTCTCCAGAGAATATGTTCTCTGTATGGTGCTTCTCCGCAATTTCTTCTTTTTTCCGCAACAGTTGGTAATCCGGATTCGTTAGCCCGTGAGTTGGTCGGCAGGCCTGTTGACGTTGTTTCAAAATCTGGAGCTCCCAAGGCTGCCAGTCATTTTGTGTTTTTTGACCCATGGGACAGTGCTGCTCATGCAGCAAGCCTTATGCTGGAGGCTGCCTTGAAGCGCGGTTTGAGGACTATTGTCTATACCCAGTCCCGCAAGATGACAGAACTTGTGGCTGTCTGGACAAAAGCAAAACTTGGAGATTTGAAAAATAAACTTACAGCCTACCGGGCCGGATTTCTTCCTGAAGAGCGCCGCGAAATAGAGTCAAAACTTTCTTCCGGAGAACTGTACGGGGTGGTTTCTACAAGTGCTCTGGAATTGGGGATTGATATTGGAAGTCTGGATATCTGCATCCTGGTGGGCTATCCGGGATCTATAATGTCTACCTGGCAGCGCAGTGGAAGGGTGGGCAGGAGACAGCGTGACTCCCTTGTTGTTCTTGTGGGCCAGGAAGATGCCCTGGATCAGCATTTCATGCGGAATCCCAAGGATTTTTTTGAAAGAAATGTAGAGTCGGCGGTTTTGAACCCGGCAAATGAAACCATTATGAAACGGCATATGCTCTGTGCTGCTGCAGAGTCTCCTCTTGTGCAGTCGGAACTGTTCTTAAATGATGAAAAGGTTCTCCAGGTGGTCAATGAAATGACTGAGAGTGCAGATCTCTTTCTGACTGCCGACGGCAGCATGTGGTGTACGGGGCGGAAATATCCCCATCGGGAAGTTAACCTGCGCGGCACCGGAAAGTCTTTTGCAATCAGAACAATGCATGAGAATGAACTCCTTGGTGAAATTGACGGTGGTCGCTGCCTGAAAGAATGTCATCCCGGGGCAATTTATCTTCATCGTGGGAAAACATGGAAAGTCGAAGATCTTGACTTGAATGGATATGAGGTGCGGGTGGTCCGTAAGGATGTGCCCTATTTTACCCGGGTCATGTCGAATAAGGAAACTGAGATTCTACAGGTATACAGTTCTTTTTCGGTACGCAATATGAAAGCGTTTTTCGGCTATTTGCGGGTAACGGATCAGGTTACCGGCTTTCAGAAAAAACTGGTCCGTGGTCAGAAAACCATAAGCACGGAATCCCTCGACCTTCCCCCACAGGTTTTTGAGACGGAGGGACTCTGGTTTGAAATACCCGGAGAGGTCCAGGCGCAGATGGAGAAGAAGCAATTGCATTTTATGGGCGGAATCCATGCTGTGGAACATGCGGTTATCGGTGTTTTTCCCCTGCAGGTTCTTTGCGATCGAAATGATGTCGGTGGAATATGCTATCCTTTGCATCCGCAGTTGGAGAAAGCTGTAATATTTATTTATGACGGTTATCCGGGAGGTGTGGGTTTGGCCAAGGAGGCCTATCTGCACATAGAAAAGCTGCTGGTTGCCGGTCAGGAAGCGGTTTCCCGGTGTTCCTGTGAGGTTGGATGTCCCAGTTGTGTGCATTCTCCTAAATGCGGATCAGGAAATAGGCCTATCGACAAGGCCGCGGCTCTGGCGGTATTCTCAGGGCTTCTTGAAATGAATCCCGGGAGATCGGCAGGCCCAATTGTTTCACCTCTTTTCAGTCAGGTGAAGAAAAAGCAGGAAGAAGTCAGTTCGCGCGATTCCTCTTATCCCGGCAGGTATGGGGTGTTTGATGTCGAGACCCAGCGGTCAGCGGCTGAAGTGGGAGGCTGGCACCGGGCTGAACGTATGGGTGTGAGTGTCGCGGTTCTTTATGATGCAGGACCAGACAGATATTTCATATATCGTGAAAGTGAAATAGGTGATTTGATCAATCATTTAAAAAAACTGGACCTGGTTGTCGGTTTTAACAACAAACGTTTTGATAACAGGGTTCTTTCTGCCTATACGTCTCTGGACCTTAATTCCCTGCCAACACTTGATCTTCTCGATGAAGTAAAGAACAGGCTGGGGTATCGGCTCAGTCTCGACAGCCTTGCTGAGCATACGCTCGGTGTAAAAAAAAGCGGTCACGGTCTTCTGGCTTTGAAGTGGTATAAAGAGGGCTGTATTGATAAAATAATTGAGTATTGCCAGAAGGATGTGGAGATAACCAGGGATCTGTTTCTGTATGGTATGGAAAACAGGTGCCTGTTATTCCAGAATAAGGCCGGACAGGTTATTCGTTGTCCGGTGAAATTTAGCAAAGGGACACAGACGTCCTCGGAGACACAATAAAAAAGGCTGATAACAGTTAAGGGGACTCCTTATGCTATCGGCCTTAAGCCTGAGTGATATTTAATGGCTATCAGGGCCAGACAAGTGATGCGTGGACCCAGCCTTTAGTGCCGTCATTATGGGAAATCTGCAGCCATTCTCCGTCTCGTTTGCCGGGATAAAAGACAACGCCGTATAAAGCAGAGGCGACAACTTCATAATTTTTCCCGGGGCCGATTCGAAGGTTTGCTTTCTTCACTTTGACAATAACGGTTTTTTTCTTGTTCAGCAGGGAACCATAGACCCATCCGGTATCTCCTTCAAAGTCTTCTGTTTTTGCCCAATCACCTTTCCTGGTGACAACTTTGAGCGGAAAATCCTTAAAAACTTCCCAGTAGATTTCATCGTTGGTGCTTGGGCCGGACCTGATGTTGACACCATCCTTGGATATCGACACATACTCGGCTGCAGCAAGTGGTGCGACCCATAAAAGAGAGAGCGTTATTATTCCAAGGATTCTGGCTAGATTGTTAGTAAGTGTTGGCCTGGTGTGCATGATTTTTCAATTCTCCGTATGTTGTGGTCTCTCCCGGCCTTGCAGCAGGGGAATATGACGATCCGGGATATTTGTATGAAAGTTTTAAGTTAAAAGTATTAAGTTTTAAGTTGGCGGATGTGACTAATTCATTTTTTCTGTCGCAAAATTAGACTGTTTGCTTTGTTGTGCCCGCTCGCGGGAATGGGCGTTATTGTGAAAGGCTTCGTATTTTCAAATGTATATGTACAATTGTAACTGATCAGGAGTGCTTCAGGTTCGCACATGCAGGCCGTCGAACTCTATAGCCATATGTGAGAAAGCCTGATCGTGTGAAGATGGGGTGCTGCTGAACAGTTACTATAAATTTAGCATTATCAACCCTCTAAGTCAAATTGAAACCGCGGATAATATCGTCTACTCTTATTCCTCTTTTTTGGGAGGATATATATAATTTAGTAGCACGATGTGGTATTAGTGATTAGTTTTACTCTAGTTCAGGAGATCAAATAATCTTGCTCTGGAGCCAGCTTCTGGGAGCAGGCAATATACATGGAGGTTTTACTATGAAAGTTAATTTTATTACGAAATGGGTACTTCCTTTGTTTTTGGGGCTGCTGCTTGTCGCTGAGTGGAATACTGTTTTTGCAGAAGAAGGGATAGGTGGTCGCTCGGTTGATCAGGAGTTTGTCCTTGTTGAGGGTAAAGTAAGAAGCATCGCCATCGATGACGGGACAATAACTGTTAAGCCTAATAAGGGGAAAAAGGTGCTTGTGATAATTGAGCCAACTACCGCATATACTGGAGACGCCTCTCTTGGGGAAATTAAGAAAAATGATGTAGTAAAGGTATGGTATGTCGTAGATGGAGAAAATAATATTGCGATTAAAGTAGAAAAACTCCCTGACCTTGGCTGTTGAGTATGTCTATAAGCCTGGATCTACTAAAGGATTATCTGTTGTTCCATATAGGGACGCAATCGGGATTTGTTGATATGTAAATGAAGAGGAGGCAACTATGACACCAAAAAAAAGCATACCGGCGCTAACAGCACTTCTGGTTCTCCTTTCCTTTGTGCTTGCTGCAGCAGGAGAATATGCAAATACCAGGGCATTATCCCAGTTAACTGAAGTTAAGGTATATTATGATGTCAATATTGGCAACCCGGCAAAGCTGACAACTCGCCTTATGCTGATCGATAAAACCTACAAACAGCTGATTGA